>Ga0222713_10006494_pt1 | contig 11106 bp, 12 predicted proteins | sample C33_649DmetaG_FD_165061 | JGI IMG/M metagenome (GOLD analysis project Ga0222713, IMG submission 165061) | Estuarine water microbial communities from San Francisco Bay, California, United States - C33_649D | ecosystem: Environmental > Aquatic > Marine > Unclassified | place: USA: California... | reverse complement strand
TTTTCTCATCGCGCAGTCGCTCAACCAGATCGACAAAGCCTACGGCCAGAACCATTCCATCCTCGACAACTGCCACGTCCGGGTGACGTTCGCCACCAATGACGAACGCACGGCCAAACGGATCTCCGAAACGCTCGGCACCGCCACGGAACTGCGCGCCCAGCGCAACTACGCCGGCCACCGGCTCGCGCCGTGGCTGGGGCACCTGATGGTGTCGCGGCAGGAAACGGCCCGGCCGCTGCTCACCCCTGGGGAGGTGATGCAGCTTCCACCCGACGAATCCGTGGTGATGGTGTCCAGCCTGCCGCCGATCAAGGCGAAGAAGCTGCGCTACTACGTCGACGCCAATTTCAAGCGGCGCGTGCTGTCGCCGCCTGCGCTCGCCGCCGGGCGCTATGCCGACGCGCCGCCAGCTCGCCCCGACGACTGGAGCGGCCTGGCGATTCCCGCCATCCCCACCGCACCGGCCACGGCGTCCGCCGATGACCTGGGCAGCACCGACGACGGTGGCCCGCGCCGGCAGCCGGAGCTATCCGAGGTGGCCAAGTACCACCCCGAACAAACGGCTCTCGCCAACGACCTGGCGCTGCTCGATGACGACGACGACCTGCCGCTGCCGCTTCCCGGCCAGCTCGACCCCGCGATGCAACGCACCGCGCGGCTGGCTTCCCTCGAACAACACGACGGAATCGAGCTATGAGTCAATACCGCCTCAATCTATTCATCCAGCACGAGCACGCCAAGCGCCTGGAGGAACTGGCCGCCAAGAAAGGCGTGTCCAAGTCGTCCATTGTCGCGGCGGCGCTCGCATCGTGGCTATCGCCCGATGCCGGCGACCAGCGCGAGGCCGCCATCGCCAAGCGGCTGGATCGCCTCTCGCGGCAGGCCGAACGCCTGGAGCGCGACCAGAACATCCAGATCGAAACACTGGCGCTGTTCGTTCGCTACTTCCTGACCGTCAGCACGCCGGTTCCCGAAGCGCATCAGGAAGCCGCCCGTGCCCAGGGCAAGGCCCGTTTCGAGCAATTCGTGGAGCAGCTTGGCCGCCACCTGCTGCGCGGCCGGAGCCTGGTGCGCGACGTGGTGGAGGAACTGCATCCCGACCCGATGCGAATGGATGACGCGGTGGCCCAGGCCGAAGCGCAGGAGCGTGCCTCATGAGCGCCGTTCCACAGCTCCCGCCCGAACCCCGTTCGTCGGCCGCGACCTCATTGGATCGCCGCATCCAGATGCTGCGCACGGCAATGGGGCCGCTGATCGCCGCCGCGCTGGAAGACCCGGACGTGGTGGAAATCATGCTCAACCCCGACCGCACCCTATGGGTGGATCGGCTGTCGTCGGGCCGTGCGCCGCTGGGCGTGGAGCTGTCCGAAGCCGATGGCGAACGCATCATCCGGCTGGTGGCCGCGCATGTCGGCGCGGAAGTGCATCGCGGCCAGCCGCTGCTGACCGCCGAGCTGCCGGAGACAGGCGAACGCTTCGAGGGTATCTTGCCGCCGGCCGCACCCGGCCCGGCGTTCGCGCTGCGCAAGCGCGCCGTGAACATCATCGGCCTGGATCAGTATGTGGCCGACGGCATCCTGACCGTCGGCCAAGCCGAGTTCCTGCGCCGCGCCGTGCGCGAACGGCAGAACGTCCTGATCGCCGGCGGCACCAGCACCGGCAAGACCACGCTGGCGAACGCGCTGCTGGCCGAGATCGCCGCCACCGGCGACCGCGTGCTGGTGCTCGAAGACACCATCGAACTGCAATGCGCGGCCCGCGACCATGTGCCGCTGCGCACGCGGGCCGGCGTGGTGTCGATGCAGGAGCTGGTGCGCGCCACGATGCGCCTTCGCCCGGATCGCGTGATCGTCGGCGAAGTGCGCGGCGGCGAAGCCCTGGACTTGGTGAAGGTGTGGGGCACCGGCCACCCCGGCGGCATCGCCACCATCCACGCCGGTTCCGCGCTCGGCGCGCTGCTGCGCCTGGAGCAACTGATTCTCGAAGTCGCGGTGAATCCGCCGCGGGCACTGATCGCCGAGGCGGTCAACGTCGTCATCCACATCGCCGGACGTGGCCGCAAGCGCCACGTCGAAACCATCGCCCGCGTCGTTGGCTTCGACGCTGCGGGCTATCGCCTGGCGGACGCGCTGGAAACGCCGTTTCCCGAGCTGCCGCCGCTTTCTTCCCCGTCCCCTGACCAACCTGGAGAACTGCCATGACGCAGATGAACGCCCATGCTTTGCGCATTTCCGTAAATCCGGCTTCGGCCTTCGCCCGCCTGCGGCGGCTGGCCGCGCCGGCGCACCACGGCCTGCTGCTGGCCGCCGTCATGCTGATGGCGGCAGGCACCGCGAAGGCATCCGGTTCCTCGATGCCCTGGGAATCGCCGCTGCAATCCATTCTGGAGTCGATTCAGGGGCCGGTGGCGCGCATCGTCGCGGTCATCATCATCATTTCGACCGGCCTGGCGCTGGCCTTCGGCGACACCTCGGGCGGCTTTCGCAAGCTCATCCAGATCGTGTTCGGCTTGAGCATCGCCTTCGCCGCGTCCTCGTTCTTCCTGTCGTTCTTCTCGTTCTCCGGCGGGGCCGTCGTATGAGCACGGCCAACGACCTTCCGGGCTTCGAGGTGCCGCTGCACCGCTCGCTGACCGAACCGATCCTGATGGGCGGTGCGCCGCGCACCGTGGCCATCGCCAACGGCACGCTGGCCGCCGCCGTCGGGCTGGGCCTGCAACTGTGGATTCCTGGCGCGGTGCTCTGGATCGTCGGTCACTCGCTGGCCGTCTGGGGCGCGCGCGTCGATCCGCAGTTCATGCAGGTCTTCGCCCGGCACATCAAGCACAAGCCGCTGCTGGACGTGTAGGGAGACGCCGCCATGCTGAACCTTGCCGAATACCGCCAGCGGCCCGCCTTGCTGGCCGACTGGCTGCCCTGGGCCGGGTTGATCGCGCCCGGCGTGGTGCTGAACAAGGATGGCTCGTTCCAGCGCACGGCCCGCTTTCGCGGCCCCGACTTGGACAGCGCCACGCAAGGCGAGCTGATCGCTACGTCGGCGCGGCTCAACAACGCGCTGCGTCGGCTGGGTTCGGGCTGGGCCTTGTTCATCGAAGCCGAGCGCCGGCCGGCGGCGGACTACCCGCACTCGGATTTCCCCGAGCCGCTTTCGTGGCTGGTGGACGAGGAACGCCGCGCTGCCTTCGAGGAATCGGGCCACCACTTCGAGAGCGGCTATCACCTGACGCTGGCCTACCTGCCGCCGGAGGAATCCCGCGCCCGCGCCGCCAAGATGCTTTACGAGAACGCACCCGGCGACGGCGTGGACTGGCGCGGCCGGCTCGATGCCTTCGTGGCGGAAACCGATCGGGTGTTCGACCTGCTTGATGGCGTGATGCCGGAAATCGCCTGGCTCGACGACGCGCAGACGCTGACCTATCTGCACGCCACCGTCTCGACGCGACGCTACCGCATCGGCGTTCCTGAGGTGCCTTTCCATCTGGACGCGCTGCTGGCCGATTCCGCCCTGGTCGGCGGCCTCGCGCCCACGCTGGGCGACCAGCACCTGCGCGTGGTGTCGGTGCGGGGCTTCCCGACCTCGACCTGGCCGGGCTTGCTGGACGACCTCAACCGCCTGGGCTTTGGCTATCGCTGGTCAACCCGCTTTCTCTGCATGGACAAAGCCGAGGCGGAAAAGGAACTCGGCCGCCTACGCCGCCAGTGGTTCGCCAAGCGCAAGAACGTCGTTGCGCTGCTGCGCGAAACCATCTTCCAGCAGGAAAGCCCGCTGGTCGATACCGATGCCAGCAACAAAGCCGCCGATGCTGACGCAGCCTTGCAGGAGCTGGGGAGCGATCAGGTCGCCTTCGGCTACCTCACCGCCACGGTGACAGTGCTCGATGCCGACCCGGCCGTGGCCGACGAGAAGCTGCGCATGGTGGAGCGCGTCATCCAGGGCCGGGGCTTCGTGACCATTCCCGAAACCCTCAATGCGGTGGATGCCTGGCTGTCGTCCATCCCCGGCAACGCCTATGCGAACGTGCGCCAGCCCATCGTCTCGACGCTGAACCTGGCGCACATGATGCCGCTGTCGGCGGTGTGGGCCGGGCCGGAGAAGAACGACCATCTCGACGGCCCGCCGCTGATCGTCACCCGCACCGATGGCGCGACGCCGTTCCGGCTGGTGACGCACATCGGCGACGTGGGCCACACGCTGGTCGCCGGCCCCACGGGCATGGGCAAGTCGGTGCTGCTGGCGACGCTGGCCTTGCAGTTCCGCCGCTACTTCGGCTCGCGGATCTTCGCCTTCGACATGGGCCGCTCCATGCGCGCCACCATCCTCGGTCTGGGCGGCGAGCACTACGACCTGGGCGTGGATGGTGGAGGCAACGCAGACGGCCCCGCCGTGGCCTTCCAGCCGCTCGCCCGCATCGACGGCGAGGGCTACCGCACCTGGGCCGCCGAGTGGATCGAAGGCCGCTTTCGCCACGAAGGCGTGACCATCGGCCCCGACGAGAAGGTGGCGATCTGGTCGGCGCTCGGCAGCCTCGCCGGCGCACCGATGGAACAGCGCACGCTCACCGGATTCTCGGTGCTGCTGCAATCCAACGCGCTGCGCCAGGCGCTCGCGCCCTATGTGCTCGGCGGCGCGCACGGCAAGCTGCTGGATGCCGACCGCGACCGGCTGGGGCTGGCCGACGTGCAGGGCTTCGAGATGGAGGAGCTGATGCACAGCAAGGCCGCCGTCATGGCTGTGCTGCATTACCTCTTTGCGCGTTTCGATGAACGCTTCGACGGTGCGCCCACACTGCTGATCCTTGATGAAGCCTGGCTGTTCCTCGACGACCCGGTGTTTGCCGCCCGCATCCGCCAGTGGCTCAAGACGCTGCGCAAGAAGAACGTCAGCGTCATCTTCGCCACGCAGTCGCTGGCCGACATTAAAGACTCGACCATCGCGCCCGCGATCATCGAGAGCTGCGCCAGTCGGATTTTCTTGCCTAACCCGCAAGCCACTGAGCCGCAGATTCGCACGATCTACGAGGGCTTCGGCCTCAACAGCCGGCAAATCGAGATCGTCGCTACCGCCCAGCCCAAGTGCGATTACTACTACCAATCGCGCTTGGGAAACCGCCTGTTCGACCTCGACCTGGGGCCGGCTGCCATCGCATTCGCGGGCGCTTCGACCCCGCAAGACCAACGCGACATAGACCGCGTGTTGACGCAGGCCGGCGCTCCCGGCTTCGCCGGCGCGTGGCTGCGCCATCGCGGCCTCGATTGGGCCGCCGACCTGCTGCCGTCCGCACCGGCGGCGGCTTCCTTCCTCGCTTCTCAACCGCTGGAGGTTTCGCCATGAAGACCCGTGTGCTTTCCGCTTCGCTCGCCATCGTGCTGTCCGGCTCGCTGATGCTCGCCCAGCCGGCGGCGGCCATCACCGTGTTCGACCCGTCGAACTTCGTGCAGAACACGCTGACCGCCGTTCGCACGCTGGAGCAGATCAACAACCAGATCAACCAGCTCCAGAACGAGGCGCAGATGCTCATCAACCAGGCGCGCAACCTGACGAGTCTGGACTTCAACATCGTCAACCGCCTGCGCTCCACGCTTGCCACCACCGAACGCCTGATCGCCGAGGCGCAGGGGCTGGCCTACGACGTGCAGAGCATGGATACCACGTTCTCGCGCCTGTACCCGGAGCAGTACGCCGCCACCGTCAGCGGCGACCAGATGCTGCGCGATGCGCAAGAACGCTGGAAGAACACCTTGAACGGCCTGCACACCGCGATGCGGATGCAGGCGCAGGTGTCGCAGAACCTGACCCAAGACGAAAGCGCGCTGGCCGACCTTGTGAGCCAGAGCCAGTCGGCCACCGGCGCTTTGCAGGCCATGCAGGCGACGAACCAGCTTCTTGCCTTGCAGGCCAAGCAGTCCATCCAGGCCCAGCAGCTCCAGATCACGCAAGACCGGGCGGCCTCGCTGGAGCTGGCGCGGCAGGCGGCGGCGACCGAGCGCGCCCGCGAAGTGCGGCGGCGCTTCCTCGGCACCGGCACGCCGTACACGCCGCAGACCGTCAATTTCTACAACAACAACTGACGGAGGCGGCCATGCGATGCGCTTCCGTCCTGCTGGCCGTGCTGCTGACCGCCTGCGGCCAGCAGTCGGCCGAGAACCTGGCCGACGCCTTGGCCGCCGACCCCGCACGACTCAAGGCGCTGCGCGCGCAATGCGCGGCCGACCGGCGGGTCGTGGGCGAAGACGCTTGCCGTGCCGCCACCGAAGCCTTCCGGCGGCGTTTCTTCGCCGGCCACACCGGGCCGGACGAATACAACTCGCTGGCCGAGCTGCCGCCGATTCCAGCCAGCTTCGATGAACCCACCGGGGAGGACGCGCCATGAATGACGTGACCATCATCGATCAATTCCTCGATACGTTCTCGCGCTATATCGACTCCGGCTTTGGCTTGCTGCATGGCGAAGTGGCGTTTCTGACCGCCACACTTATCGTCATCGACATGACGATCGCCGGCCTGTATTGGGCCATGAGCCACGCCACCGGCCAGGGCGAGGACGTGATCGCCAAGCTGCTGCGCAAGGTGCTGTATGTGGGCGCTTTCGCCTACATCATCGGCAACTTCAACTGGCTGGCCGGCATCGTGTTCCGTTCGTTTGCAGGGCTGGGCCTGATGGCCGGCGGCTCGACCCTGACGATGGAAACCTTCCTGAAACCGGGCCGATTGGCAAAGACGGGCATCGACGCCGCCGCGCCGATTCTTGAGCAGATCGGCGACCTTGCGGGCTTCCCCGAGGTGTTCGTGAACCTCGACCCCATTGTGGTGCTGTTCCTCGCCTGGCTGGTGGTGATCCTTTGCTTCTTCGTGCTGGCGGTACAGCTTTTCATCACGCTGATCGAGTTCAAGCTGACCACGCTCGCCGGCTTCGTCCTGATCCCGTTCGCCCTCTGGAACAAGACGAGCTTCCTGGCGGAAAAAGTGCTCGGCAACGTGGTGTCGTCGGGCATCAAGGTCTTGGTGCTGGCGGTCATCGTCGGCATCGGTTCGGGCCTGTTCGCGCAGTTCCAGGTGCATCCCGATGAGCCATCCATCGACCAAGCGCTCGTCATCATGCTGGCCTCGCTCGCGCTGCTGGCGCTCGGCATCTACGGGCCGGGCATCGCCACGGGCCTCGTGTCCGGTGCGCCGCAGCTTGGCGCGGGCGCGATGGCCGGTGCTGCGGTCGGCGCGGTCGGCACGGGCGTTGCCATCGGTGCCGCCGCGACCGGCGTAGGCGGTGCCGTCGCTGCCGGGGCACGCATGGCACCCGCCGCCGCGAAGCTGGCCGGCGCTGGGGCGCGGGCCGCCACGTCGGCGGCCGGCAGCGCCAAGTCGGCATTCCAGGCCGGTTCCGCAGCAGCAGGCGGCGGGGCCAAGGGCGCAGCCGCTGGCCTCGGCAACGTCACCAAGACCGGCGCGCAGGCGGCAGGCCGCCGCGCCGCATCCGGCGCTGCCGCTGCGGGACAGAAGGTGGCCGACTCCTTTCGTGCCGGATGGAACGGCGCGGATGCCGGCGCTTCCGGCTCCGGCCAGTCCGCCGCAGGCGAAGCCGCCGACAACGCCGCTGGCTCGCAGAAGCAGGAACAACCCGCCTGGGCCAAGCGGATGCACCGCCGCCAGCAGATCACCCATGCCGCGACCAACGCCGCCCACACGCTGCGCGGTGGCGACGGCGGCGGCTCCGTGCAAGGCCCGAGCCTGCGTGATTCCGATACCTGACCACCAAGGAGAACCCTATGCGATTCAAGCGACCGCAGGTGCGCTACGCCGATACGCCGCAGCCTGCCACCCCGTATCAAGCCGCCGCCCAGGTGTGGGACGAGCGTATCGGCTCGGCCCGCGTGCAGGCGAAGAACTGGCGATTCATGGCCTTCGGCTGCCTGCTGCTGGCCTTGCTGATGGCGAGCGGCCTGGTGTGGCGTTCGGCGCAGTCCATCGTCACGCCCTACGTCATCGAGGTGGACAAGAGCGGCCAGGTGCGCGCGGTCGGCGAAGCCGCCACGCCGTACAAGCCGGCCGACGCGCAGATCGCCTACCACCTGGCGCACTTCGTCACGCTGGTTCGCTCGCTGTCCATCGACCCCATCGTGGTGCGGCAGAACTGGCTGGATGCCTACGACTACACGACCGACAAGGGCGCAGCGGTCCTCAACGACTACGCCAGCAAGAACGACCCGTTCGCCCGCGTCGGCCGCGAATCGGTGACGGTGCAGATCACCAGCGTTGTGCGCGCCAGCGACACGTCTTTCAACGTGCGCTGGACGGAACAGCGGTTCGTCAACGGCGCACCCGCTGGCACCGAACGCTGGAACGCCGTGCTTTCCACCGTCCTGCAAACACCGCGCACCGAACAGCGGCTGCGCAAGAACCCGCTGGGTATCTACGTCAACGGCCTGTCGTGGAGCCGTGAACTGGATTCGTCCGAAGGAGCCAAGCCATGAACCTGCCTTTCCGCTTTTACGCTTTGCCGGCCATCCTGCTTGCCCTTGCGGGCTGCGCCTCGGAGGGCAAGCCGTCGCCGTCCATCTCGCTCGATGAGCCGGTACAGGCCCAGCCGCTGCCCGAACCGCCCAAGCCGGTGGAAGTCGTCGCCGTGCCTGAACCGCTCGCGCTGCCGGCGCAGTTGAAGCCGCTGCCGGGGACGGATGGGGACAAACCCGTGCCGGAGCCGGCCGATGAAACCGTGCGCGTGTCCAAGGCCAACGCCGAGGCGCGCATCGCGCCCACGCGCGAGGGCTACGTCAACGCGATCCAGGTGTGGCCCTTCACCGATGGCGCGCTCTATCAGGTCTATGCCGCACCTGGGCGCGTGACCGTGGTTTCACTCCAGCCGGGCGAGGAACTGGTGACGGTCGCCGCCGGCGATACCGTCCGCTGGATCGTGGGCGACACGTCCAGCGGCAGCGGCGACGCGCTGCGCGTGAACGTGCTGGTCAAGCCCATCCGATCGGGCCTGAAAACCAATCTGGTCATCACCACCAGCCGCAGGACATACCTGCTGGAGTTGACCTCGACCGAGCGTGCATGGATGGCTTCGGTGTCCTGGGACTACCCGAAAGACCGGATGCTGGCCTTGCAGCGCCAGGCGCAAGCGGCCAGCGCCGCCGCGCCGATCGATACCGGCTTGTTGCTGGAGAAGATCCGCTTCCGCTACGCGGTCAGCGGCAGCAATCCGCCGTGGAAGCCGCTACGCGCCTTCGATGACGGCGAGAAGGTCTATATCCAGTTCCCGCCAGGCATCGCCCAAGGCGAACTGCCGCCGCTGTTCGTCATCGGCGCGCAGGGCGACGGGCAACTGGTGAACTACCGTTTCCGACCGCCGTACTACATCGTGGATCGGCTGTTTGGCGCTGCCGAACTGCGCCTGGGCGGCGATGGTGGCGACGTGGTGCGGATTGAGCGCACGGATGGCGTGGCGCGGAGGAACTGACCATGAGCCAGGACGACACCCCTGATCTTGCCGCGCCGCAGGCGGGCAAGGTAGCCCCCGAGGCGGTGGCGCTGCGCGCCCAGCCGCGCCCGGTCACGCGCTTGAACCGGCGCACGCTGGCCATCCTCGCCGGCGGCCTGTCGGTCGCCGTGCTCGGCGCGCTGATGTGGTCGCTGCAACCGCAGCGGCGTAGCGCCAGCGAGCAGGCCGAGCTTTACAACGTAGATCGCGTTTCCAAGTCCGAAGGGCTGGATGGCCTGCCATCGGATTACTCGAAGCTGCCGCCCAAGGTGCCCGAGCTGGGGCCGCCGCTGCCGGGCGATCTCGGCCCGGCCATCGTGAAGTCGCAGCAGCCCGCCGTGGCCGCCTACGCGGCCCCCGGCCACGACCCGAACGACGGACTGCGCAAGGAGGCCGAAGCCGCGGCGGGTTCCTCGGTGTTCTTCCGCTCCGGTTCGCAGAAAGCCGCGCCAGTGGCGCAGTCGCAGGCCGCCGCCGCGCCGGGCTTCGCCGCCAATGCGGCGTTCGACCCGTCGGCGGCGGGGCCGGCCTCGACGGCGGCCCAGCCTGCCGACCCGACCGCCGTGCAGAACCGGCAAGACCAGAAGGAGGCGTTCCAGAAAGCCGGAACCACGGAAACCCGTAATTCCGGCAATCTGACCCTGCCGGCTTCGCCGTATCAGGTCATGGCCGGAACGGTGCTCGCCGGGGCGCTGGTGACGGGCATCAAGTCGGACTTGCCCGGCGACGTGATCGCTACGGTGACGGAGCCGGTCTATGACACGGCTACCGGCAAGTTCCTGCTGATCCCGCAGGGTTCGCGCATCCTCGGCCGCTACAACAGCCAGGTCGCCTACGGGCAGAGCCGCGTGCAGGTGGTGTGGAACCGGATCATCCTGCCGGATACGTCTTCGCTGACGCTCGACAACTTGGCCGGCACCGACCCGGCCGGCTATGCCGGGCTGGAAGACGATGTGGACTATCACTGGGGCCGCATCTTCGCCGGTGCGGCACTGACCACGCTGCTGGGCGTCGGTGCCGAGCTGGCCGCGCCGGAGAACCGGCAAGACGGTGATCGCATCATCATCGCCGGGCGCGACAGCGCGCAGGACAGCATCAATCAGGTCGGCCAGGAGATGACCCGGCGCAACATGAACATCCAGCCGACGCTGACCGAGCGCCCCGGCTTGCCGGTTCGCATCATCGTCAACCGCGATCTGGTGCTGCGGCCCTACCAGCCCTTGTTCTTCAACCGGGGGACTTCTCGATGAGCACGACCAAGAAGCTGCGGCTCGGGCCGCTGCCGAAAACGGAATCCACGAAGCTGACCTTCGCTTGCCCGGCCAACCTGAAAGCCGACCTCGACCGCTACGCCGCGCTGCACGCGCAGGCGTATGGCGAGGCGGTCGATGCGACCACGCTGATCCCACACATGCTGGAGGCATTCATGGCCGGGGATCGGGGATTCAGGAAGGGAGGCGCAGGCAGGGCCGCGCCGCCGAAGCCAAGCTGATGATGCCGGTTTCCACTGGCGGCCATCCCTCGAACGCGCAGCCCAAGGCTGCGCGTTCTTCGTTCTGGAGGACGCTGGCGGATTGGGCTATGATGATTGAACGCGGTCGCCGTCTGCTGGCAATTGCCCCCGATGC
>Ga0222713_10006491_pt1 | contig 11109 bp, 21 predicted proteins | sample C33_649DmetaG_FD_165061 | JGI IMG/M metagenome (GOLD analysis project Ga0222713, IMG submission 165061) | Estuarine water microbial communities from San Francisco Bay, California, United States - C33_649D | ecosystem: Environmental > Aquatic > Marine > Unclassified | place: USA: California... | reverse complement strand
TTTACTTGACCTAGATGGTAAAGAAGTTCCAAACACAAACGCTGGAAAGCTAGTAGCTCAAACATTAGTTCAACAAACTAAAGGCGATGCTTTAAAATTCTGGGATTGGGCAGTTGCTTTAAACAAGGGCGAAGTGTTAGACTTAGATTCATCCGATCAAGAAACATTCAAAAACTTTGTAAAGGATAGTGAAGCAATCACAATTTTTGCAAAGGCACAAATTTTACATAAACTTAAAAAAGAATAAACTATGGCATTTTTAGACATTTTCAAGGATGACAATGAAATCAACGAGAAAGCAATCTTAGGATTTGCATCGTTTGGTGTTCTATTTATCTACGGCATCGCTGATGTTGTGACTGGATTAGAGCAACAACAATTTGTTATCGAGCCGATTATCTTAGAGGTATTTGCAGGCTTAACATTTGGATGCTTTGGCATCGCAAGCTATGAGAAAGTAGCTAACCGTAAAACGGATGCAGAGCGTGAAAAAAACTTGCAAGGTGGACTAGCTCCATTGCCTGAAGATGAAGGTTAATATAGCCCTTTTCATTTGTTGTATGGTTGCTATCTTCTATGCTTACACAAAGCATAAGCAAGCAGGAGAGGCAAAGCCAAACGACACGCTAGTTGTACACGATACAACTTGGAAAAGATACGATTCAATAATCGTAAAGAAAGTCCCTATATTAAAAGAGATTGTTGTCGAGGTAGCATCCAAACCTGAGATGCTACCAGACACAAACTACGCTAATTTAAAAAGGCAATACATGGCTTTGCTTCAGTTGTATATGAACAAGGTTATCTATTCAGATACAATACGAGTAGGCAATTACGGATACATTGCAGTTTTAGATTCAATTCAAAATAACAAATTAACAAGCAGGCGCACTCGTGAGAACTATCAGATACCTGAGATTAAAGAAACAAAAATTATCACACGCTATTTACCGCCATCACGAGCTTTGTTTGTGGGTGGTGGAATTAATACGAGCAACTCAATAGGAATCAGAGGCATCGAGGCAGGAATCATTTATAAGACAAAGAAGGACGCATTGCTTAATATCAAGGCTCAAGTCGATTTAAATGGGCAACCATTGTACGGCTTTGGCTATTATCACAAAATAAAATAGATATGCTTTTAAGAGTAGGATCAACAGGGGATGATGTCGTTAAACTTCAAGTAAAACTTGGAGTCGATCCGATAGGTAAATTTGGCCCAAAGACAGAGGCCGCAGTTAAGGGCTGGCAATCAGCTCACGGCTTAACACCCGATGGCATCGTAGGCGATGCAACGTGGAGCAAGTTATTTGCTGAAGTGACACAAGTACCCACTCCGCAAGTTATCGTTCAACCAGAGCCAACTATCGTACCCACAAGCGGATTTAAGTTAGACAAATTGGTAGGGCATATTCCGCAAGCGGTAATAAATCAGATACCTGACACCGCAGCGAGGTTTGGAATTACTACATCTTTGCGCTTAGCTCACTTCTTGGCTCAATGCGGACACGAATCAGGAGGCTTTAGAGCGGTAAGTGAAAACCTAAACTATTCAGCAAAAGGATTGCTTGGTATTTTCCGCAAGTATTTTACAAATGTAAACTTGGCAATGCAATACGAACGTAAGCCAGAGAAAATTGCTAACCGTGTTTACTCTTCAAGAATGGGTAACGGAAATGAAGCATCGGGAGAGGGTTGGGCGTACCGTGGAAGAGGCTATATCCAGCTCACAGGTAAGGACAATTATAGAGCATTTGATGCAACCGTAGGAGAAGACATACTTGCAAATCCTGATTTAGTAGCAACTAAATACCCTTTAGCATCGGCAGCTTTCTTTTTTAAGCGTAACAACTTATGGGCTATATGCGATAGAGGTGCATCAATGGATGTAGTAACGGCAGTCACTAAGCGAGTAAACGGAGGCACAATCGGACTTGCCGACAGACAAAAGCATTTTAAAGAATATTATAATTTACTAGCATAATGGCAAAGGCAAAATCAAGTGGAGAATCAAAGAAAGTTACATTTGGAACTAGAAGAAAAGGAAAGGCTAAAAAGTCTTATTCCAAATATCAAGAAAAGCCAAAACCTTATAAAAGTCAAGGTCGATGAACAACGCATTTGCAATTACCGCCAAGATTGTTTCTCTTATCATTGGCATGAGTTTTACGGTACAAACTTATTTCATTTATAAGCACTTTTTTCCAACTGAGCCTATTACTGTTGCGCCAGTTGAAAACAAAGTACAGATAGGAGCTTTAGCAGGTAATCGCAATCTAGCGTTTGGAGTAAAAAACATACTAGAAGAATATCTTGTAGTAAAGGATTACGATTTAGCAGATGGATCGGATAAGGTACTGAAGGTAGAAATACTTTATTTGGATGTTTATAAGCGTGAGGCTAATCTATCTATCTTTCACGGTGCAACAGAGGCAATTGTAATTCGATTGAGAGGCACGTTATACAACAAGGGTAAGGTAGTAAGCAAGGCAATAGTAGAAGAGCAGGCGCAGGAGGTATCGATGTCTACATTGCTAGTAGATGAAGGCGGACAATTTAACCAACAGAATCTTTCAAGTGCCTTAAAAAAATCGTGTAACTCCTTAATCAATAAATTGCTTTGAAAAATCTTCTTGCCTTTGTCTTAGTCTTAATTAGTTACATTGCTAATTCTCAGACTATAAAGCTTTATTTCCAAAACGATTCAACGAATCTAAACGTAAATGGCAATGTAATCAACAAGGGCGATTTGTTTGATGTGGTTGTATTTGCAGATGGCAATGGAAACACATCCTCACGCTCTTTGTATTTCGATTTTGAATTTCAAAACACGGCATTTGATTTTGTATCTATAAATCATACTGGCACGATGGGCAACGGTGGTATCATTCCGGCAGGCTCGCAAGTTAGTCAATCTCACTTTTTGTATCCCGGTTATTCCTTTAATAAAACGGCATCAAATAACACAATTAACGGCAACACAAACTACAACTTTGCTCAATACAATTACACGCAAGGAGGCCCAAAAACAATTCTACGTTATTACTTAAACTGGGCAGTTACACAAGGTGGTTTAGGCAAAGATAGATTAGTAGTAATGCGATTTAGATTAAAGGCTACCGCTCAAGGCTTTGCTTGGAATCCAATCTTAATGAACTTCGGGGCATCGTTTAATCAAAACGGCTCAGCAGGCTCAACGGAAATGACAACTCCCTTGACCAACGTTATTCTTTTAGATCCTACGGCATCCAAATATGTCACGGCTACGCTAGACAATAACACAAACATTGATGCGCTTACACTCAATCGTGTGGTGTTTGAGGATACGTTAAGAAAAACAACGTACAAAGTGGATGCTTTAGGCAATGGAACGATTCCAATCGACCAAACGCAACTAAAACCCAACACGGTTTACAAGGTTTATAATAGTGTAAACGCTGATAGTTATCTAGATTTACACGCTTCAGCGGTAACGGTGTCAGATTATACTAGCGCACAAGCTGAGTTTAATAGCCAGAATTTAGATGGCACATTTAAAGGGCAATCAATTATAACTGGTGCAGGCTATTACGCATCGGATATCAACAAAAACAAAAGGTTTGATGGTGGCGATGTGGTCAGGATATTCTCGCAAGCGGTAGGAGTTGATGCTATTGTTAGCTTACCTGCTAATTATAGTTCAGGAACGGATATGTACATCCCAGTTGCAACGTTTACCGATTCAACATTTAACGGATTAAGCGCATCTAATTGGAAGGATGCAAGCAATGTAGTGTATTTTAAAACATCCGAAATAGGCAAGAATCTACCTTTAAAATTAAAATACGTTTTAGAAGGGGATATTAACCGCTCGCATTCATCGCAAGTTATAATTGGAACAACCATAGCAACAAACGCAGTTCCTTCTTTGCGCAAAAATCTAGGCTCGCCTCAAGCTAATTTGCTTATTAATACTAAGCAACCTATACAATCAATAAACGTAAACATTAAAAGCCAAGTAATTCAAGGCAATAGCATTGAAGTTCCTGTTGCGCTTGACACTAAATCGCTTGCCGTTTCAGCTCTTCAATTTGAGTTTGAATATGATGCTACCAAATTGAAATTTGAAAGCCTTACAAACGAATTACCGAATACTTGGTACACGTTTGTGAATAACAAAGAGGGCAAGATTAAATTCGGGTCGATTGACAAGGATGTTAAGAATCCTATAACTGGTGTTTTAACTCCTTTTAAATTAAGGTTTAGCTCAATTAATAACGGAAACGACCTAAATACGTTTATTAAAGTGAGTCCAGTTATGGATGCCAGCTCTAAAACTGGCTACCAATTAGGCATAAATCTTAATACTGAATCAATTAGATTGCTAGGAATTAATTTATTTCAATGAGAAATTTAATAATCTTCACGGTTTTGCTGGTGTTTGCATCATGTACTGAGCCACAAATCGTGGTTATTGAGCCTATTGGATTAGGAGAAAACCCACAAGTCAATGCAATTATTGGTTATTCGGTAGTAAATAACACGGCACACGTTAAAGCAAAGACAACAATCGGTGCTAAATACTCGCTACAATTGTCTAAACTAGGGCAATCTGAGCCTATAAAAGCGCAAGGATTTACGGCAACTGCTGAAGAATCTAACCTTGTAATTAGTTTTGATAAAACTGAGGCAGGCATTTACGATTTAATTTTACTAGACATAAGCGGAAACGCATCTAAATTACCCATAAACATCAAATAAAATGGCAGAAGAACAAGAAGGCGGAGGCTCATTAAAGAGCATCCTTATCGGATTAGCAAGCACAATTGCACTAGGTGTAGGCGGATTTGTTACAAAACAATTAACAGGCGAAGAAGAAGCAAGCCCAGCACCGGCAGCGGTGTCAGCTCCTGCACCTGTTATTAACATTACAACAAATAACACCCAGCAACAAAAGCAAGCATCAGGCGGAGGCACAAAAATTGTTGAGCGTGTAGTTGAAAAACCTGCTCAAGAAAAGCCAAAAAAGAAAACTGCTAAAGAAGAATTAGAAGAAGCTCCAAAATGGTAAAATGGACTATTTGCTTATTGCTCTTGTCGTTGTCTTGCTTTGGGCAGATAGCATCGACAAAGACTGAAAGCTATACGGCATCGTTTGAGAAAAAGATTAACATCGATTCTTTAATGGATTACGATGGGCCTAAAATCCCTATTCAATTACTATCGCTTGGAATTAGCGAAGAGGTGTATGCATCTTACCCAGAGTTAAAAGATAAGCGTGTCGGGCTTGGTGTAACTAACATCGTTGTTGAATACCTAGAAGAAACTAATCGCTTTACGTTTACCGAAGATAAGACAGAGATTAAAAATCGAATGGTTAAGCAGTTCCAAGCAAGCCAGTCGGGTATTACTGAAAATAAGCTAGATGGTCGTGGCAAGATAAAGCTCGCACAATACTTTGTTTATATCGAGGTTTATGATTTTAGCGTAAGCGAGGATGAATCAATCAGCTTCAAGGATGGAGTAAAGCAAACCGTAGTCACACGCTTAGGATTACAGGTTAAATTTGTGAATGCAGAGACTGGCGAATACTTTACAGGCTCAGGGTTAGGCGAAGCAAAGACAACAAGAGAGGCTACGCTTATGAACGATGGCAACTTTGCAGAGATTAAGTTCAACCAATCAACAATAGGAAGCACCACAAAGAAAGCATTAGAAAACGCATCTGCTAAAATCATTGTTCGAATGATTAAGAAAAAGCTATTCAAATGAAATGGCTTGCCGTGTTGTTTACATTTGTAACTGCTACGGCTTCGGCTCAAGTATTAACTCAAACCTTTATCGATCCCTGCTCGGGGCAAGTTACGGTTGTAAGCGTTCCGCTCGCTAACGGTAGAACAACAATCATTTATCGTGGTAGGTTTAGAACGGTAACCGCAAACGATATTACATCAGGAGAGCTACAAGCGTGGATAAATAACTTAACGGTAAACTTTCCGTGTCCACAAGCACAAGTTGCAGTCCAGCAAACGGTTACTAATGCCGTACAACAAGCGGTTGCACAAGCTACATCACAAGCAACAAGTCAGGCTACAAGTCAAGCGGCAAGCTCGGCAGTCGCTGCATCGGTATCAGTAGCACCGCCTGCACCAGCACCTTCATCAAGTTCATCTTCATCCACACCACAAGCCGAATCAAAAAGTGAAACTAAAACTGAATCATCTGAAACTAAGGCGGAGTCTAAAAGTGAAGAGAAGAGCGAATCGAAAAGCGAAAGCAAATCAGAAAAGAAATCTTCGTCTAAGAGCCAAGCTAAAGTTAATCCGATTATTTATTCATCTGATTTTACGGTTGCCCCTTCTACTGATGTTTTACAGATCATTGCTTCCGTTGGTTTTAGTCAGTCTAGTTTAATGGGCAATAGCTCGTGGGGTGTTAGCTCTATGATATGGAGCACGTTCGACCAGTTTGCATTGTCAGGCAGATATACCAAAATGAACTTTGTAGAAGGCAAGCTACAATCAATTTCAAACTATGGCCTTACAGGGGTTTATTTAGGCGGAAGTGTGCTAGGCTTTGGCACGGCTGCATATATCCTGCCTATGGGCAAATATGGGGTATCAGGTGCGAACTATACTTTCTCGATTGCCGGTGCGGATATAGGGCTTAATTTATCAAATAACATTCTGCTATTTTATACAATACCAATTAAAGTTAATAAGCGTTTGACTATATCGCCTGATGTTTACGTTTCGGGATCATCAACCGGATACCTAACCAATCAAAAGCTATTTATTATTTCGGACGATGTAGGCTTTTTAACTGGTGCATCGTTTGATTTTGCGCTTACAAAACGCTTTAAATTTAACTTTGCCCTCAAGACTGGCTTCAACACGAATCCGCAAGTGCCTATAAATTATCTTGGAATGATAGGAACTAAGGTAAATTTATAAGTACATTTGTGTGGTTAATGATTTTTTTCATAAAAGTAGGTTTAGAACATACAAACGAAAGGCTTGAGGTATTGCTTCAAGTCTTTTTTATTACCTTATAAAAAAAAGATTAAAAAAGATTTTTTTATTCCAAATAAAAGGTAGATATTTGAATCACGATAGCAACGAAGCTATTTCTAAACAACCTACAAAATGAGAGAATCATTAAAAAACCTTGACAAAAACGACATAGCTGGAGCTATTCTAGTATCCGCAGTCGTGTTCATTACTTACTACATCATTTACTTTATCCAAAACATCTAAACCAATGGAAGATTTATTTAAAAAAGTCGAGATGCTTTTATCAGATACTGGCATCAGCTCTAAAAAATTCTGGAGTATTCACGTAGGAATATCGCAAAACAGTATAACCATGTTTGCATATTACGATTCGGCATTAGCCAAAACGCTTTCGCTATCAGCTGAAGGCAAGCTTGAAGAAACTGGATTCATCAAGTTTACTTTTAATCAATACGAAACAGAATTTCAAGTTGTATTATGCTAGTCTTAAAAGCGCAGTTCAAAGACAAAGCTGGATTCTATACAATGACTTGGTCGTATAATTCAGACTTGTGGGAAGCAAAAGATTTGCTTGCTCACGAATGTAAAAAGGAAAATTCTAAACTAATAAAAATCATTTCCAATGAAAAACTTAATCAAGGCTCTAAGCCAGTTTCAAAATGAATGCCCGATTATTCACAAGGACACGAAAGGTCACAACTATACTTATGCAGATCTTCCACAAATTTTTAATGTTATTAATCCTTTGCTAAACAAGCACAAGCTTTGCTTTACTCAGCTACTTGAAAACGATGGCATCAGAACTATTCTGTTCCACGTTGAATCAGGCGAGCAGATAGAAAGCTTAACTACGATTCCATTGGTTAAGCTAGGGGCAATGAATGAGTACCAGAGCTATGGTAGCGGTGTAACTTACTTTCGCAGATATGCACTAAGCTCAATGCTTGGTTTAGTGACCGACAAGGACACGGATGCTTCGGGCGCAAGCACACCTGCCTCCGCAAATTTAAACTCTTGGTACACGGCAGTAAATCAAGTAAAGACTTTGCAAGAGCTAGAAGAACTATTTGAAAGCAAGAAAGCTCAGATAGCTGGCAACCAAGACATCATAAAATTATTTTCAACTCGTAAACAACAATTAAACTAATGGCAACTATTCTAAGTGCATCTTTAAACGTGGCTAAAATCGATCAAACAAAATTAATCGATGGCCGTACAGGTAAATTCTTAAACGTAACTATCACAATCAACGATGAGGTTGATAAGTTCGGCAACAACGCAAGCATCTTTGAATCACAAAGCAAAGAAGAGCGTGAGGCCAAAACACCTAAAAACTATTTAGGTAATGGCAAAGTAATTTGGACATCAGATAAAAAAAATAACGACCTACCTTTTTAATATGGAAACTAACTTAATAGCCGTTGATGGCAAAATCTTAGATTTAAGCAAGAAAGAAATCACGCAAATGGCGGAGGCAATGATGTCAAACGCTGATTCGATTAACGTAATTAAACTAGCGGCTCAGTCTGCTAAGTTCCAGCACCTAGCATCTGAAATAGATAAGAATATTAAAGAGCATTTGTTTAGCGATTTGCGCAAGTTTGAAGGCTCAAAAACAACCGCATACGGTATTGACTTCAGCGAGATGGAAGGCGGTGTAAAATACGATTATAGCGAAACAGAATCTTGGTGCAAAATTCAATTCGAGATTGATCGATTAAAGGAAAAGCAGAAAGAAGTGGAGGCATTCTGCAAGGCTTTAAGTCATCCAGCTAGATTATTAGATGAAGAGACTGGAGAGTTACAAAATTTTTACCCTCCATCTAAATCTTCAACGACAACAATTAAAAAAGTAATAAAGTAATGGCAAGGATGCAAAAATTAGTGGCATACAGGATTGTCGCAGATAAGCTGAACGAGATGGGCATTGAGCCCTACTCGGCTCGGCAATGGTCACAAGCAATGGTACAATCTGTTGTTTATGGCAAAGTAAAGAATCAAGATATTAAAACGCTTGTGGGTAATGTTTACCAGCAGGTACTAAAAGAAAACAACTAAACTTATGAGAAACGTAACAGATGTTTTAAAAGCAGATTCAGGCCGTGAGATATTTATCTACGAGGTCAAAAAGTACAAGCTACACATTGGCGATTTGTACGAATGCGAATACAAGATTGGAGGCACAACCGATACCTTTACAAGCAGGCTAATAGATACCACCGCTGAAGAGCGCACACTTATCTTTAATCATCCAACTTTAATCAATCGAACAATTGGTATCCCTAATTGGAATATCGTTAAACTTACAAGACTATGACACCAGAACAAAAAGCAAGCCATTTAATTAGAAAGTACACATTGGATTTTACAATGGACTTTGACCAGACAAGACTTTGCGCATTAATTTGTGTGAATGAATTAATCAATGATAGAACAGATGGCGAAATGGACTCAGCCTACTGGCACGAAGTTCGTGACTATTTAATGAATATGCGCACAGGCAAATACGAAGCAAAGGTTGATCAATTTAATTTTGGACTATGAGACAGATGACATTTAACCAATGGCAGGAGCATTTAGCCAACGAGCTAAAAAAGAATTATATTAAACTTAAAATGATAAAATCAAATGAGAGAGACATTCGAACAATATCAGGAAAGAAATCCTAGAATTTACAAGGAGTTTGTGCATTATACATATCAAATGATAAGCGCAGGACAAACCAAAATAGGAGCTAAAGCAATCTTTGAACGCATACGCTGGGAATCTAAGATAGAGCGAAACGATGAGTTCAAGATAAACAACAATTACACCGCTGATTACGCTCGTAAATTTGAGCAAGACTTTCCGCACTTTGCTGGAATCTTTGAAAAACGAGTGTGCAAAATGAGATAATTATTTTTATCTTTGTAAACAATAAGCCTAGAGGGTAGGAGTTCTAGGGTTATTTCAGGGTTAAAAAACCAAAGCCAGCTTGCACTCCTACGCAATGTCTGGCTTTTTTTATTTTATAAAATGAAATTAGACCAATTTGATTGCTCTACTGGAATTATAAATATCCTATATAATGATGTATTAAATGACCTAATTGTAAGAACAAGCACATTAAAAGATATGCTTTTAATTGATAAGCTACAAAAGGAAAATTCTAATGCAGTTGGTTTTATTCAAAAAACCATTTGGGAAAAATATGTTTTTGGTGGAGAAAGAAATTTCATTGCTTTAATATGCGAATGCAATAATGATGCAGTTGGTTATGTATTAATAACTCCGGGATTAGGAGGATATAAATACGCAAAGATTCAACAGATTGCAGTAAGAAACGATGCAAGAAGATTAAAATACGGAACGGCTTTGTTAGATGTATGTAAGCAGTTTTGTATAAAATTTAATCGAATTGGTTTTACTTTAAGATGTAGAACCGATTTAGATTCTAACAACTTTTGGAAGTCATTAGGATTTGAAAAGTATGGAACTTGGGAAAAAGGCAAAATTAATCACGTTGGTTTTAAAGCAAGCAATGATATTAATTTATGGAAGATAGAGCTTAACGATAACATAAAACTTTTATTTTAATATGGCAGCATTTAGAAAAATATCGGTTTCCTTTTGGAGCGATTCTTTTGTAGGCGAGCTAACACCAGAGCAAAAATACTTTTATCTGTACCTGATGACAAACGATAAGACAACGCAATGCGGAATCTATGAGACATCAATACGAAAGATTTGCTTTGATACTGGTTACAACTCGGAAACGGTGCAGAAATTAATTGATTTCTTTCAGGAGAAGAATAAAATTAGATGGAGCAAAACTACCAATGAAATTGCACTTCTTAACTGGGTTAAGTTTAATGACTCAAATTCTCCTAAAGTTTTAGCTTGTGTAGAAAAAGAGCTAAAGCAGGTCAAGAATAGAGTATTGATACAGTATCTATACAGTATGGATACACATCCACAAGAAGAAGAAGAAAAAGAAAAAGAAGAAGAAGAAGAAAAAGAACAAGAAGAATTTGAATACATTCCTACGGAACGTGAGCTTTTGTTTAATAGATGGTTTGAATATAAAAAACAAAAACGATCTAAATACACAGAAATTGGAAAGGCTCAATTATTTAGA
>Ga0222713_10006489_pt1 | contig 11114 bp, 12 predicted proteins | sample C33_649DmetaG_FD_165061 | JGI IMG/M metagenome (GOLD analysis project Ga0222713, IMG submission 165061) | Estuarine water microbial communities from San Francisco Bay, California, United States - C33_649D | ecosystem: Environmental > Aquatic > Marine > Unclassified | place: USA: California... | reverse complement strand
TATTTCAACATATAATTCTAGATCGTTATTATAACTTAAAATGGTACTTCTACTATTATACTCTAAAATAAGTTCGTTATCAACGTTTCTTAAAAAATCATAAATCATCTGAACCTCATCGTCGTCATAATTTCCGACGTGAAGTACTCTTGTTGCTTGTAATAAAAAAGAAACTGACATATTCATAAATATCATCTCATTCATGGTTCAATTTTTTATCTAATAATTTAAAACATTCAAAAAAACCATCAATTTCGATTTCTTCTCTTGTTTTTTTAGATTCGTTTTTTGTTCCTATAACCACGCCATTTGCTAAAGATATATTACACACCCATTGATGTGGGTTATACATTTCTATGGTTAAATAAATCCCCTCTTTATCAAAAAATCTATATAATTTTTTAATATCATAACATTCTAATGTTGAAATGCTTAAAATCCCAACATTTGGGAACATCACTTCCCCAAACCTATTAAAGGCGTTTGGATATAAAAAGTTAATACAATACCAATCCATACCATATCTAATATAACAAATATCTATCTAGGATTATAGTAAAATTTGAATTTTGTGAAAAAATAATATACTTATTTGTTATCTGATGATAATACGCGAATTTTACCTTAACGAAGAAGAAACGGGGCTGTACATTGAATTCTCAACAAAAGAGGATGGTGATGATTTTTATAGGGTTTTAGAACTAAGTAAACCAGATATTGAATACTATTCCCCAACGATTATAGAGGATCTAGAAGATTTGGACGAAGACTTAATTATTGATCTAATAGAAGAATATTTAAATCATAAACCTTTACCAGAAGAAAAAATTTTGTAATATTTATACTATATGGGGTTTTTAGATGATAAACAAAAAGAACGTATAACCGAATTTGTGAAATTCGTTAAAGGTGAGCTTGAATTAAAAAGCACACCTAAAGTTGTTTTACAAAATGGTAAAAATCAACTTAAAACTACTGCTAGTTATGATTACACCAAACCAGAAAAGATCATTCGTGTAAACGCAAAAAATAGAATGACTGTTGATGTAATGCGTAGTATAGCTCACGAGCTGGTTCATCACAAACAATACGAACAAGGTAGATTAGATGTTAAACCACCAGATATTGGCGGAGAAATTGAAGACGAAGCAAACGCAAAAGCTGGACAATTCATCAAAATGTTTGCTCAAAATGATAAAACACTCTATGATGAGTAGTTTACCTTTATTTTAATTCCAATAAATCGTATATTTTACGTGTGATGATCAAAAAAACACAAATTTTTTGATATTTATAAGTTATGCATTTAGTTATTACAGAAAGACAACTTAGAGACATTGTAAGACGTAGATTTCAGAACCAAGAAATTGATGAGGAAGATGCTGCAGCAGCTGCTCCAGAAGCTGGTACATCTAGTGATGGTGAAACCAAAACTGGAATGTCAAAGTGGGAAAGTGGTGTTACAAGGGGCCCTGCTAATCAAATAGCTGTGACTAGATGGAAAGACATTGCTGGTGTTACACCAGCTAGGGGTAAAGCAAATCCATTATGGGAGCAGGTAACTAACCCCGCTATTGCAATTGCTGCAAATTATGCTCTTAATCCAGCAACAGATACACCATTTGAAGAAAAAACAACGTTTTGGGGAGAAAAATATAAAATACCAACAAACGGAACTGTTAGAATCAACATTTGGGATAGCAATACACCAAGAGCATCAAAATTTGCTGGTGCTCATGAGATAAGCGGTGTTTGGTATTGGGATCAAAAATATTATAATTCAAAAACAAAAAAAATAGATACTGTTGAAGAATTGGCACCAGATGAAGAGGTATTAGCAGATTGGTTTTATGATAATACTTTAAGAGGAATTTATGTGAATAAAGAGGAAAGATATTATGGTGTTTGGTTAAAAAGAACAAACAATGTGTGGAATCCAATGAAGGGGTATTTTTTTAATCCAGGAGAAGGTCAAAATCTTATACAATATAAACCAGAATTATATATTCACACATCATTAACAACAGAATTTTTAACATGGTCTAAAGAAAATTGGCCATTAATTGCTGAGGTTCTTGTTAGTATTGCTGTAGGTATTGCAACTGGTGGTGCATCATTATTAGCACAAGCTTTAATTCAAGCTGGTGTTAGTCTTGCATTTGCTGGCGGCGTTTATTATTTTAGTGAAAGAACTGCTGAAGATCAAGTAGGGTTAGCGATGGGTATAGCTATCGCAGCGTTACCATTTATTCCTGCGGCTATTAATAAATTTAATTTAAAAGGACCTTTAAAGGGTTTAGCAACATATGGTGATGATTTAGCAAGAGCTACTGATGAGGAATCTGTTGCAAGAATTATTGCTAATTTTCCTGAAGCTGAACAACTGATTATAAAAACAGCATTTAAAGAAATACCCAAATATGAATTTGAAAAAGTAATAGCAAATAAAGCCGCTAGAGGTTTTGCAGCACAAGTTAGAGCTGGTAAAATCGATTTAGGTAAACTTCCTGCCCATAAATTAAAATGGTGGCAAGAACTTCTTATTGAGGGCGGTGGTGCAATACCTGTAAGTGTTGGCGTTGGTTATGTATTTAAAACAGTTCAAGAGAGAAAAGCTGCCGAACAAAAAGTATCTATTTTATCCGGTGATTTAGAAAATAAAGCAAATACGGATGCTCTTGATAAATTAACAGCTGACGCTCAAAGAAAAAAATCGGAACAACAAAAACAAACACCGGTTACTGTGTCAAATAAACCAGCAATTGATACACAAATTAAGAAGACAACCATTAAAACGCCTGAAACACCTGTAAATAAAGAAGAACCGGTCAAGAAAACAATTGGTTTATTTGGCCCAACAGCGCCTGTTTCAGCAAATGATAGTACTGCAATAAAATAAACAGATATTTATAAAATAAAAAAAGTAATGAGAACGAATTTAAATGAAGAAATTCAAAAAAATTTAAGATTAATGGGGATCTTAAACGAGGCCGCTAGTCCATCAAAAGGGATTTTTAAACTACTTGTTGGTAGTCTTTTGGGGAATTCATTAGATACCGCAATAGCTAAAATTGAAGCAAAAACAGGTAAAACATTTGCTGGAAAAGGTATTAAAGCGTTTGAAGACGCAATAGCATCTGGTGGAATAACTAGAAAACAAGCAACAAAAATTATAGTAGATGCAATGATAGCTGGCGGTAGGTCGATTGACGAAATTGCTACAGAAGTTACAAGCAAAACACCAAATTTTTTAGAGGCTGTACGAAGAGCGTCTAAATCAGGGGTGGATAAAGCAGAAGTAAAAGCAGCAGTACCAGAATTGGCAGAATTATCTGATGATTTGGTTGATGCAATACTTAAAAAAGGTGGTTATGATGCTATTGGTAAAACATTGGACGATACAAATAAACTTGTTGCTGATTTTATTGGATCATACCCAGAATTATTTGAAAAACTTCCATGGTATAAGAAAGGTGGTTATAAAAACGCTGCAAAAATTAAAGAAATTCAAAATGAAATTAATAGAAGATTTGCAGGTAAAAACAGAGCGGCCGTTAATGACGAAATTAAAAAAATATTTGATGAAGCAAATGAAATTATAAAAAAATCTAAATTAACCGAACCTGAAAAACAAGCATGGTATGCAGCATTAGCTAAATCAGCTAAAGAAACCGCAACAGATATTTTAAAAGCGCCAATTTCTAGAGATCAAGTAACTGGCACAGTTAATATAGGTTGGACCGGTATGAGATATGCTGGTGCACTTATAATGGCTGGACTTGTTGGTAAACTTGGCTATAACATGTTTGCAACTACTAGTGTTTCGGGAGGTCTTGCGGCAACAGGTAAATCGGAATATGAAGCCGCTAAAAAAGAATTAACAAAAAAGGGAGATTTTGAAGCCACCCAAGAAAGTTTTACAGCATTTATAACAAAAGAATATCCTGACTATGATATTAAAAATTTTAAATTATCAAAAGTTTCTGAAACAGAATGGTCAGCAACATATAAAAACCCAAATGATGGTAAAGAATATGGACCTTTTAAATTTGTTTATGATAACGGGATATATAAAGAACAATAATAAAAACTAATGAGTAATATAAGCGAACAAGAATTTGTAGATCTTACCAAAAACAAATTTGGCCCAACAACTGGTAGTAGTGGTAGTGGAAATGTAAATTTTGGCCCAGTGGGTGGTGGTAATAACAAATTTGGACCAGTAACGGGAGGTCAAAAATTTGGTCCAACAACTGGTAATAGTGGTGGGCAAAAATTTGGACCAACAACTGGTACCGGAGGAACAACAGCAGACCCATTTGCTTGCTTATTAAAAGACGCCGATCTTAAATTAAGTGCAGATAAAAAAACAGTAACTTATGTTAGCCAAGCGGGTAGTACTTGGACATTTTATCAAGATAAAAAATTTAATTACAAATATAAAAGCGGTAAAGAAGTAAGCGGTACTTGGGACTGTAATGGTACAGACCATTATACAATGTCATTATCTGATGGAGACAGTTATGATAGTAAAACCAAAAAATGGGCTAGTTCAAGTTCATCATCAAGTGGCACAGGAGGTTCTGGGGGTTCTGGAGGATCTGCATCAACATTTACAAACACTTCATTAACGATAGACGACGTAAAAGTAGGTAAAGAAGTTTCTAAGGGCATGAAGGGAGCTGTTGTTGGCGAAATACAAAAGTTATTGATTGCTGCCGGATTTAAAAATATTAGTAAATCGGGTAATGTAGATAATATATTTGGTAGTAGAACAAAAAGTTCTGTTGAAGATTTCCAAAAAGCAAACAAAGATGCTGACGGTAATCAATTAACAGCTGATGGTATTGTTGGTGATAAAACAATTAATGCATTGCTTAAAGCAACGCCAGCATCATCATCTTCATCATCATCTGAAGATCCGAATAGAAAACCATTTGATCCAAATGCAGAAGAAGATAATTCAATACCAAGTACTGACGGTGCATTGATCAAAGAAAAAAAGAAAATGTTACAAGAGTCTCTTAAAAAAATGTTAAGAAATTCTTTACTAAAATATAGTTAAATTTAAGTTATAAGATATTTATATCTAGAGTTTAGTGGTTTGGTCGCCACTAAACGATAACTAAAATAAAACGAAAAGGAGGTGTTTCAAATCTCGACAAAGGGTCTTCGGACCTTTTGCTCGTTAATAGAGATACCAAACAAAAAACCCATCCGAAGATGGGTTTATGGTGGAGGTGACGGGACTCGAACCCGTGTCTTTCCTGTTCAACAATAAATGACTACACGTTTATTCTGTTAGTTCACAACAGACAAATATTTGGTTCCTATTTTGACATCGTTACCAACAACTGTGTCGAGTTCACTTTTATTACGGTAGCACTCTGAACGAGACCGTTTATTCCTTTTCGGGTAGAAATCACACCTTAAGAGCTTCTGTTCCTAGGTTACACGCTCGTCGACCCGGGTGTAGAACCTAACTTGGTTAGGCTGCTACTTTAGAAGTTGCAAGTAAACCCGCTACTTCCATGTTGTTGTAAACGTTGCCGCTTAAATTGCTTCACCGTGGATTTAAGTCATAGATGAATTCTGACTACGTGCCATTTACCCCTGATACCTGAAATCAATGCCAGGCACCCCCAAATGTTATTAGCAAATTTAGATAAAAAAAGGTTAAAAAACAAATTTTAACCTTATTCTTTCAATAAAAAAGCTAATTATTTAGATTTTTTCTTAGCCCCTTTTCTAGTTGCACCGTTAGCTGCTTTTGCTACGTCTTTTGCTTGATCAACAACTTTTTTTGTTGCTTTAACAACGTCAGTAACTTCTTCTTTAACTCGTTGAGCTCTTTTTTTAACCACCTCAACTTTTTCTTTAACTTCAACAACAGCATTATCTAGTGAATCTGGAATACCGTTATTGTTGTCATCTTTAATGACTTTTTTCTTCATTAAAATGTAAGTTACGCCAGCTGCCGCTGCTACTACTAAAAGAATAAATAATAAAATGTTCATAAAATTTAGTTTTAATTTATATATAAATATCTGGTTTATCGAGAAGAGTACAAATGTTGTAATATTCCATTTATTTGTTCTGGGGTGCTATCTTGAATTTGCATTGGTATGGTTTTATGCTTTTTTTCAAAATATTTGGTGGACTCTGTGAAATCATTATTAAATGAATCTGTTCTTCTAATCGTTGACTCTTCAATGCAATTTTCAATATTATCTAAATAATCATATGAGTTACCAATATCAGCAAACCACCAGAATGGTGTTGTAAACTTATTTAAATGAGCAACTAGTGTGTGATCAACATGTTCCCATGCGTTTTTGAAGTTGGTATCAAATAAACCGATTTTTTCAATAACTGATCTATGATAGTATGAAAAAGCACCGACACAGTTAGGATATAACGCCACTTTTATTTTTTCAGGATACTCAATTACTTGTCTTGGGTTTGGTTCAACTTCACCATCTAGACTAGCAAACCCATCTTTTCTTTTTACATTTGCTGGGCCTTGTAAAGCATAGTTCATGTGTTTTATACCACTTATTAGAGAAGTTATAATATATGCTTCAAAAACGTTTTTATCTTTAATTAAAACATCATCTTCCATTAAAAATAAATGTTCACATCCGGCGTCCATTAATGCTTGCAAAGCGGTGTTTTTTGCTCCGCCAACCCCTTTATTCTTTTCATGTTGAATTACTGTTGCATTACTTGGGTAACATTCATCTGAATACGGCGTTCCGTCATTAACAATAAAAAAGTGTTTAACATTGTCAGGTACAGTAAACGCACTTTGTTTAATTCTTTTTTCAGAATTATATGTAACCATCGCTAAGCCAACTTTATCCCAATCAACGATTAGTTTTTCTTCCCATGTTTTATTGTTGGTTAATCTGATTGGTAAATTGCTTTTAAATTTTTCTTCAAACAATAATTTATTCTGTTCCCAGTTATCATTTGTTTGGCCAATTGATTTGTGTACAATATCAAACTTGGTTGTTAAACCAATTTTAACGCCGGATATATAATTTGATACACAGAACGATATATCATAGAAATGAAACCCATTGAATGATTCATCAAACGTGTTCGCGATTCGCGATTTGCAAACTGCGAAAAATAAACCATCAACAGCAACAACCTCTTTAACTTTATCTGGATAAGATTCTTTAGAATATTTTGATGTCCATCTTTTACCATCTTTTTCATGCATTACTTTACCACACATTGATTCTTTGATCTCCCACCATCTACCATTAATTAAATCAGTGGTTCCAGCAATTCCAATTATACCGAATTCAGGATTTTTAGAAAATAGTTTTATGATCTTATCATTCATACTTTTAGTTTCAATGATAAGATCATCATGCATAAAAACAACAATATCATTTTTAGAATCTCTTAAACCCATGTTATAGATTTGTGTTAAAGATTCCACGCCATCGTTTTCATAAACTAAAATTTCTGTTTTAGGATGTGAAAACATTTTCTCAACATGTTTAAGATATGCTTCTTCGATTTTTCTTGTAGATATTACTACAGATACAGTATTACTCATTAATATAATTTGCTACAATTTTTCCGTCAACTTCAACTAAGTCAACAACTATTGGTTTATTGATTGGGTTATACCCAGCATTACAAATTGATGCGTTAACAAATAACGTGTCATCAATATTCTTTGTACCATAACCTTCATGAATATGTCCGAAAACATTTAATACCGGTTTAATACGTTCCACGTGGAACCTAAGTAATTCGCAACCAACATTTCTATTTGGTTGTCTAAAGTTATTAACTAGATCTAATACTTCATTTGGTGGCCCGTGTGTTATTAATACGTCAGTATCATCAGGAATCATTTTCCACTTTTGTTCTAATTCATCACCAAGTCTAGGTAGATTAAATGCCCAATCGTAAAACCAAGGTTGCCAAGGGCTACCATAAAATTTTATAGTACGAGAAAATTCCGGAAGTTCAATAGTAATGTAATTATCTTCTAAATAAACGACATTAGATTGAATTAAATTTTCGGGAGACATTAAAACATGTAACCAATCATAATCACCTCTATGGTGTGGCTCATTAACTCTTTCAAAACAAAAATCGTGATTACCTGAGATGAAAATTTTTAAATTAAAACCTTTAATATTTTGAAACCAATTTATAAATTCGGTAACATCTTTTTCGCCACCTTTATTAGATATATCCCCGCTATGAATTAAAACATCACCGCTTGGGATCTCATGTAACATGCGATCATGTAAACTATGTGTATCTGATATACAAACTATTCTCATAATATCTAATATAAACAAAATTATTATAAAGACAAAAAAAAAGTCAGAATTTCTTCTGACTAAGGGGCTCGTTGGTTTTTCAAAAATTTTCCGAGATTCCACCACCATGGTTTTTCAAAACCAGGAAACAATATTTTTAAAAAAACACTGAGATTACATGTTTTAGTGATTGACTTTGAGACATTATTTGTTTCTTCTCTTATCCACTACCTTTTGAGTAGTACCAATCAGTGACGGCCAATTAGATTAGCCAATCCTAAAGTCGTTAGATACTCTTTTAATACTTATTACTCTTCGAGACTGCCGCCCCAATTAAGTCTTGCGAACCTAGAGAACTTTCTTAAAAATCATGTTGGGCTTGGGACCCTTCATGGCCGAGAACCCCTCTCGACTGTGTAGTCACCTGTCTCCAACGACTGACGAGCACTTTTCCTTGTTTTTTTAAGTTTGTTAAAACCAAAATTTAACAATTGAGTTGGTTCCGAATCTGGAAAGTAGTGGCTCGTCGGCCAGCCAAGCCACCTTTTGAGCGACTCGATACTAAACTACTCTCTGTAACATCCCTGCTACCATATTTTTGGACTTCTTCATAACTGATGTCTTGGTAGACATCTGATAAGGATAATAACAGCACCACCTGTTTTTTACCATACCTTTCGGTTTTAAGACTCCCATCATATTGAATCACACAATTGTAAGATTGGAGGTCCTACTTCTTGTAATAACTCTACAGATTATTCTTATTGGTGTTCCCACCTCAACCAAACAACTCGGATTGCTTGGTCATCCAACCATTTCGCTACGGAGTTACCCTCACTACTTCAGGTCAGATGATATTCTGCTTGCCTACTCGAGTTCCATTGCTGAAACCGCAACCTGATTTAACCAAACCAGATCACTTTATCCCACTTTCATGGTTTATTTTAATCGACCATAGGCGGCCAATATTTTTAAATCAAAGAACTATCCTTATTTCTTTTACAAAGATACACAATGTTTTCAAAAAAACAAAGAGTTTGTAAAAAAATATTTTTTTATATTCTAACCAAATGGTTTGCAGCATATGTTGTTAGTGCACCTAAGTGTTTATATCTAACTTTATAACCCATTCCCTCAACCATACCAACAGCCTGTCTTAAAACACTATTAGATTTATATCTTGGATCTGGATTAAGATCGATGTCAATCCACTGTGGTTTTGGTAAACCATTTTCTTTTAAAAACTCAGCCATTTCAATTGACTTCCAAACTTCACCTAACAATCTGGATGGTGTATTATGTTCCATTGGTAACGTTTCACGCGTACAAAGAACGTGAGCGCCTTTACCGGGGGTATATAATGCGATTACCACACCATAAATTGTTTTTTTATTTCCATAACATTGTGAGTCGGAGCCAATTAGAATTTCTACATTATCTCTACGAGATAGGTACTCTCTAATGTAGCTAACAATATCTAGTACTTCTGTACCATAGAGAGTTCTGAATTTTTTCATTTCATTTTATTTATTATAATTATTAGCGCTGTAGTGGGTGGGTTCGAACCACCAAAAGGACTTTAGCTATAGAACATCGCGCGCTTGTGGTCAACCCATTATTCTACGTTTATCAGTTTCTCCTTACCCCCGAGACAGGAGGGCACGTTTGCCATATTTCGTCACACTACAGTGTCTTTTTATTTTTTTTAGGTTTATTAAAAATTTCATAAAATTTATTTTCATAATTTTCGAAATGTGTCATGGCAAACCATTTTCCAAAAACACTACCACCGATAAAAACAAGTATGATCAACCAATCGCTAGCAAACAAACGTTCAAGCGAAAAATATGTAGAACCGAGCCCGACTAGGTTGATCCAAACTGAATTAATTAAAAGTGGTTTTAATTTATTTTCATAAGTGTATTTTATTTCCATTGTTTTGAAAATGTTAAAAAACACTTGAAATACAAAAACTAGTAAGTATATTTTCATTATATGTCTTCTTGTTTAAAAATTTTCTCAAGTTTTGAAGATAATTTTGCATATCTCATATTAAATTTTGTTGACATTGCTGCTTTTACCCTTTCATTTTTATATGGGCTATTATTTGGTTTTGACCATCTTCTTGTTTTCATCATCCAATTATAAAACATAACATATGCGTTAGCTTTTCTGATATAATTGTCAAGATCAACGTTTAATTTGAATGTTTTTATAACATTAACCGATCTCTTTTCGTTATCTAATTCTAAATCTCGAGCAACAGAGATATGTTTATTTATGTTTCGGTGGTTTTTACCATCTAACCATTCCCAAACAACACCTAAAGATTTTTCCGCTTGTTTCCAAACTTTAATTTGCTCAACCCATTGTGTTAAATGAGAATATTCGTGTGCTAAAATTTCTATCCAATCATTTCGATTGATGGCAACAACTAACTCTTTATTTTCTTCATCAAACCAACCAGAACATCTAACATTTCCATCCATTTTTACATATGTACTCTTTCTAAGAGAACATTTTACTCCATAAATTTTACAAGTTTTTTTTACATGATTTATGAATTTTGTTTCATTTTTAGTGTATTTCATAGGGTACTTTTACTGCGGAGAGTAAGGGACTCGAACCCTTGCGTCGTGAACGACCTAACAGTTTAGCAAACTGCCCCCTTCACCAACTTGGGTAACTCTCCATTGTTGTCCCTCTAGGATTCGAACCTAAACAAACTGCACCAAAAACAGTTGTGCTACCGTTACACCAAAGGACAATATAATCATCACGGAGAATGTAGATTTTCACTAACTCGATTTAGCGGCCTCT
>Ga0222713_10006482_pt1 | contig 11123 bp, 9 predicted proteins | sample C33_649DmetaG_FD_165061 | JGI IMG/M metagenome (GOLD analysis project Ga0222713, IMG submission 165061) | Estuarine water microbial communities from San Francisco Bay, California, United States - C33_649D | ecosystem: Environmental > Aquatic > Marine > Unclassified | place: USA: California... | reverse complement strand
AACCTGCGCGGCAGCGGGCCGTGCGCCAGAGAGCCTCGCGCGTTCGGCAATGACGGGAATGATGATCGGTCGCACAGAGGCGGAGTACCTCGAGAAGATCCGCGGCTTCATGGTGCGCATCGGGGCGGCTGGCGATCCTGAGGAGTACCTTGCACCACGTCGTGCGCGATGGTTGGTGGGAACCCCGAATCAGGCGCTTCAGCAGATGCGCGCCTTCCGAGATACGGGCGCAAACCGACTCATGATCCAGCACATGGATCCCAGCGAAACGGCCTCACTCGATCTACTTGCGGAACTGCACGCGCAGCTCTAGTTCGCTCGCTTATCGCGCCGCGGCGATTCTCCCCCTGCGGCCACGGGGACCAATGCGATAGATCACCCGCCCGCGAAGGGCGCTTAACGGCAGCGTGCCGTCGTGGCGCGAATCACGGGAGAGCGACGCATTGTCACCAAGTAACCAGAGCCCCGCGACGCCTGGTGGTGGGGGAGCCACACGCTTCACGTCAAAACGTCCGTCACGCTCCACGATCACCACGCTCCCTACGGGCGGCACGCCACGAAGTCCTGGGAGGCCACTCGGCCCCGCTGGAAGGACAAGGAGCCGGTCCCCCGGGAGGAGGGCCGGCTCCATCGAACGCTCAACAACATCGGCGACCCAGATTCGTCCGGGTCGTGGAGTCACAGCGGTGCGTTACGCCTTTGACGCTGCGAATGTGGCAGCAAACGCCTCGGTTGCGGCGACGAGCTCTGCTGCCGCAGCCGGATCAACGTTCTGCTTGTTCTTGGACGCGAGCTTCAGGAGCTTCCAGACTTGGTCGTGGAGGTCGGGAAACTTTGCCAAGTGCTCTGGCTTGAAATAGTCAGACCAGATGACCTGGACCTCGTGCTTCACCTTCTCGGCATGCTCCTCTTTGACGGCGATGCATCGCACCAGCTTGTTTCGGGCGGCATGATCGGATGGTCCGCCGATCTCAGCCTGCGTGATCAGATCAACCATGCGAGCGACAGTCTTGGCGGCAATGACTGCCCCCGAAGGGTCATAGATGCCACACGGCACGTCGCAGTGCGCGTGAACGGTGACGGGAGTGAACTTGCTGAATAGGCTCTTCATGCTTGTCTCCTCTCTACTTTACGAATACGGCAACGGCTACATTTAGTAGCGCGAGTACACCGATTGCGTGATAGGTGTTCGCCGCAATGGAGACGTCCTTGCGACGTGGCCATGCGAGCAGCAGAATAACGGCAGCGACTGCAATCTTGATCCCGAACTTCGTGTGGTTCACTGGATCAGTCCCCATCTCTGCCAGCCCAATGAGCAGGACTCCGGTCAGGAACTGGAGCAGGGTGCCGTGGGTGATGCCCGCCGTCAGGCGCTTCGGGGTGGTCGTGAGTCCAGCGAAATAGCCACCGACGATGGCAGCCATGCCAAGTAGATGGATAAAGACGAGGACAAGTTTGGCGGTCTCCATGGGTTCCCCTTTCTGCTGCGCGGCCATGGTGGCCGCCTCTCCCTACGGTAGCGGACTGTGCGGCGTGCGGCAGGCCCACGTAGCGGAGGGTGGGAGCGTGTAGGGTTTCCGTATATGAGCGAACGAAAGGTACGGGCGTACAGCTCGTACAGCCGAGATGCCCTGATCCCGCCGGCGGCGGGCGAGGGCGTCGCCTGGCTTGGTCGCCAACCCTGGGCAGAGGCGAGTCCCTCCTATCGAGTACTTCGCTTTACCTTGCGCATCGTGCTCGGTGCAATCGGGATGCGAGTGCGCGCAGTGGGCCTCGAGCGCATCGCCACGTCAGGGCCCCGAATTCTCGTTGGCGCACCACACCGTCGCTACTACGAAGCGTTCGCGCTTGGCATCGCCGCCCCCGCGGCACCGCGAATCTGGTGGCTCGGGCTCGGACCATTCATAGTCGGTCGTGGGCGCGTGCGCTCGGCGCTGCTTCGGCGACTCGGAGGGCTACTCCCGGTGTGGCGGGGCACTAGTGGAATCGAGACCCATCTGAATGCAGCGAGCGCAGTCTTTTCTGCCGGGGCCCACTACGGCGTCATGCCTGAAGGGGGGACTGGCGGACCCCCAGACCGCTTCGCGGAATTCCGTCCTGGCGCCGCTCTCATTGCCATGCGGACGGGAGTTCCGATCGTGCCCGTGATCTTCAGATTTCACAATCGCAGAATTGGTCTACCAAGCGTCGAGGTCATTGCGCTCGAGGACACATCACCGTGCGCCGATCGCCCGACCCCAGAGGCGGGGAGCCGCGAGGAGTTGACCTTTGCTGCCGAATGGAGCGAAGCTCTAGCTGATCGTATGGAGACGATCTGGCGCGAGGGGGTAGGATCGGCGTCATGAGCGCCAACGTTTGCCCATTTATTGCGACGGGTGCCGATTCTTCAAAACGGTCATCGCAGCCGAGTGCGGCGCACTCTTGTTATGCGACTCGACCCTCCGAGCCAATTGATCTCCAGCGGCAGGACGAGGTGTGCCTCACCCCAACGTTCACCGCATGCCCCATCTTTCTTGCCTGGGCGTCGCGTGAGGCGGCACAAACGATCGATGCTCCCGCTCCGCAACCACTTCCATTCGGCACTCCTGCGGCAAGTGCCCCAGTCGATTTGGCCGCCGCAACGCTTGGAATTGACGAGGTGGACGGCGGGTACGACGAACTTCCAGAAGGGAGCATCTGGTCTGCAGCTCCGGCCCCAGACGACCCACACTACGTACCGAGCGCATCCGAAGCTGAACGCATGCGGGTTGTTCCGCTCCACAAGCGTCGCTCGATGGATGACGAGGCGCCACGCGCACCGTTTCGGCTTCCGAAGATTCCTGGCGGAACCCGTGGAGCCGCTGCGCTGTTAGTGCTTGCAGCTGTCATCCTTTTCGCGCTTCCGACGATCCTGAAAGGGGTGAATGGCTTCATCGCTGGGGTGACGGCGACGACAACGCCGAGCGTCGCACCGACGAGCGATGTGAGCCCATCTCCAACACCGACGCCGACACCAGAGGCGGTGCTCTATCGCGTCAAGTCCGGGGACACTCTGGGAAAGATCGCGGGAATTTATCAGGTCAGCATTGACGTAATCCTCAGCGCGAATCCCGCCATTGATCGCCAATCCCTGACGATCTATGTGGGTCAGGAGCTGATCATTCCCTCGGTGATTCCTGACGTGGTGACCTCGCCGAGCCCGTAGTGGGCGTATCGATCAGCGGTCGCGCGGCGAGAAGTTAATAGCGGTGATCTTGCCAGCTTCAACCTTTATGGTTGCGTCAATCTTGCTACTCATTGACCCAGGGCGTACAACCAAGATGTCGCACTCAACCTGATGACCCGTGTCCTTCACCTCACCTGGAATCATGCGCAGGCCCTTGTCGGCGCGCAGGAACCAGCCACCAACGCGCTCATGGCCCTTGAGGAGCTGGACGCTCTCACCGACGTGTACGCGCATCTCGACGCGCTCATCCATCAGCTTGAGGGCGCCCGCGCGGTCGTCAGCGTTTAGCAGTTCAAAGAAGGCGTCGGTTGTGTCTTGTGCACCCATGTGCTGATGGTACCCTGCCGAGGATGATTGATGCCCTTGACGCGACCGGCCTCCTTGCGCGCTTCGCCGCGCTCCACCCCGTTGCTGCAACAGGGATGGGGATCCACGATTACGACGGATCGTGGGGTCAGCACGGTCCGGCTGGTCGGGCCGCACGGCTCGCTTGGTGCGACAGCGAAGAGGCACGCCTCGTGGCCGCTCCGGTGTCGAGCCTCAGCCCCGACGACCTGTGTGATCGTGACCTAGCCCTCGGAACGATTCGCGCGATCCGGTTCGAGTTACAAGAGGTGCAGCCGGAGGCGTGGGATGCCCTCCATACCGTCTCGGTCATCGGCGGAGGGCTCTTTCCACTGATCGCACGCGGCTTCGGCACGGCAGAGCGCCGCGCCAGCGATCTTGCCAGCCGGCTCACTGCGGTCCCTGATCTTCTTGAGGCGGCCATCGTTGACCTCACCGGTCTCCCTGAGTTGCGCGTGCCCGCCGATGATGGTGCACCGCGACGTGGGGGGGATCTCCCACCAGCCGGCACGATCACGCTCCCCGCACGGCCGGTCAGTCGCCTCCATGTCGAAACGGCGATCGCGCAAGCACCTGGCATCGCCGAACTCGCCGAGTTGGCCGTAGCGACGTACGGCGAGGCGCTGCGCGCTCCGGCTGATGCGGCCGCTGCGGCGACAACTCGGTTCATTGAGCGACTCCAGCGCGAGGTACTTCCGAAGAGTTCTGGTGAGGGGCGCTACGGCGCTGCGCTGTACGACCGAGCGTTGCGCCACACCCTCTTTGGATCCCACGACCGGGCTGCGATCGCCGCTAAGGGTGAACAGGAGTTTGCTGCGGTTCGTCAGCGCATGATCTCCATCGCGCAGCGTATTGCACCAGAGTGGCTCGGCGAACGAGCCACCGCAGCGCTCAATGGCGATCAATCAACGCTTGTTGCTGAGGTGCTGCACGCAATCGGCGGTGACCACTGCGCGCCAGAAGAGATGCTTGATCGTTCACGCGCGGAGACGGCACGGTGCGAAGCGTTTGTTCGAAAAACAGGACTCGTTGACTTGCCGAAAGAGCCACTCGAGATCATGTGGACACCGCTCTTCTTACGGGCCTACGGAGGGGCATTCCTTGACGCACCAGGCCCTCTTGATCGCGGCGAGAAGAGTTTCTTCTATGTGACCCCCGCCTCCGACGATGCGACCCCGGAGCAGATTGAGTCAAAGATGCGCGAAGACAACAACCGTATGTTGGCGCTCCTCGCGATTCATGAGGCGATTCCCGGTCACTACTTGCAACTCGCCGCCGCCAATCAGACGCCACGGCCACTCCGTGCCGCCTTCGGCTCTGGCGTGTTTGCTGAAGGGTGGGCGGTCTACGTGACACAGGTGATGCTCGACGAAGGGTTCGGCGCTGGCGACCTGGCGCTCGAGCTGGTGCACTGGAAGTTCTACCTCCGCTGTATTGCAAATGCACTCCTTGATGCTGGCATCCACGCGGATGGCCGAGATGAGGCGTGGGCGCTTGATTTAATGGTTGGCAAGAGCTGGCAAGAGGAGGCGGAGGCGAAAGCGAAGTATCTGCGTGCCCGCCTCACCTCCACGCAGTTGCCCACCTACTTTGTTGGCTCCATGGGCTGCTGGGAGATTGAGGATCGTGCGCGACGTATCGCTGGTGGCCCGGTTGCGCATGTGGATGGTGTCGACCTTCCGGGGAACCGTTTGGAGACGCCGGGCTTCTCGCGGCCAACGCATTTACGCGCAGTGCTCTCGCATGGCACGCCACCCATTCCACTTCTTGAGCGACTTCTCGGCCTCGCCGAGTAACGCTGCTAGGAGGGGAGCCCCTCCTCGGCGGTGATATCGCGGCTTAGGCGAAACGTGTGCTCAGTGCGCACTGTAACTGTGGCCCCAGGGAGGAGTTCAACTGCGCGCACCAAATGTAGGGAGCTCCCCTGATACACGCGCTCGAAGCCACCCTCAGAGTTGGAGATCGTTTCGATGGGTGCCCATGCGGCACTCGCCTCTGGGGCGCTGATGGTGGTGAGCGCAATGCCGAGATAGTCGTTCCCTGAGCTGAGCGCCACGCCGGCCGCCGCTTCACCCGGTGCATCATGCGCCGTGCGAACACCCGCAGCGGTCCAGTGTGCGGCGGGATTCCCCCCGCCACCGAGCAGCATCAGGTTCCACTCCTCATCGAGTACGGCACTGAAGGCCGGCCCACTGGCGTGCGCCAGCGTTGTCTCAACGGTGAGCGTTGGATCCATGCGACTACCAGCCAGCTGAATCGTTCGTGTCGCCGTAATGGTCGTACCCGCAATCTGCTGCATGGTTGTCAGCGTTGCACTTCGATCGTCGTGTTCTGTCAGCGTCCACGGAGTTGAGGCAAAGCTGCCGATGATCTTCGCGGCACCGTCGGCGATCGAACCGCCGCGGGTGCCGGCAGGGTAGAGGCGCAGAAGTGCGGAGCGCCGCTCGTAGTCGTCGTACCGCAGTTTTGCGGCCAAGCCCGGCTCCTTCACCGAGACGATGTCGTGGATTGAGGCGACGCCACCACTTTCGCTCAAGGTACTCGCCGATGCTCCGGCCGCCTCCGTCTTGGCATGCTCCCGCAGCTTCTCGTGATACGCCTCGGGTCGTCGGCGCATCACTGCGAGGAGGGCGTGATGCGGTGCGCGCAGGTCAAACGATGTGATCGCACCCCCCTCGATCGGGTCAATTTGTAGGCGGGCACCAGCGTTGGCGAGTTGTACTTCGGTTGCTCCGTCAAGGTCAAGATCCGCGATCAACGCCGGCTGCGTCGCCCCCGCATTAGCGCGGCGGTACGTGCCGTCGGCAATATCTTCGGCGGCGATCAGGTGCTCAAAGGTGGCGAGGCGCATGTGGGTGATGTACACACCACCAAAGAGTCCGTGCCAGTAGCAGTCATTGGACTGGCCGCGGTGGAGGTGGTCTTCCGCGGCCAGCCGTTCGGCACCCGGTTGCATGGCAGCCACCTTGGCACTAGTGCGCAGCATCTGCTTATGGAGGTCGTTGATTTCGGTGTATTTCACCTGGAAATTACGCCAGAACCCGCCACGTAGATAGCGTGCTTCAGGGCTCTTTGCATCTTGCGCAGCGTGCAGCATTGGTCCAAAGACCTGCGACTCATCTGCCGGTAACACCCAGTCACCCATCTCGGCATACGACGAGGTTGGCAGGTAGACTCGGCCGATCGGACCGCGCTCATCGAGCCAGCGCGATGGCGTCGTCGTGGTGAGCCAATCAGCATTTTCCTCAAGAGCGCTGAAGAACTTCTCGACCCACTCTCCTTCGCCCCAACAGTGATCCCACGTGGTTGGCCATGAGCCGAACTTCTCGCCGTCATCGCCCATTGTGCCGATGCGCTCGCCGTCCGGAGTGGCATGTTCGCGCAGATACTCGATCACGCTCTCAACAGAGCCGAACGGAATTCGATAGCGCAGCCCCTGTTCCGTCCCGAAGACGGTGAGCGGCTTCCCCTCGTCTTCAGTGAGGTAGGCGCCCCAGAGTGCGTCTTCGGGAATGGCGGCGGCGCGGAAGTGTGCGTCGTCAAGGATCGTCCAGCGGTAGCCACCGTCGTGCAGTGCGGCAGGAAGTGATGGCTCCCAAACACGTTCGGCGAGCCACGCACCTTGTGGTGCCACGCCAACGAGCTCCTTGATGCGGTCACGCATGCGCCGCAACTGCGCGACGCGATCTGCGGCGGGGAGTGAGGCGAGGATGGGCTCGTAGAGTCCGCCGCCAACGATCTCAACCTGGCCGCGCTCGACGAGTGCTCGTACTCGCGTGAGAAAATCTGGATGTGCTGCCGCGAACCACTCAAGGAGTGGGCCGGTGTAATGAAGTGAGAGTCGAACCTTCGGGTGGCGCTCAAGCGCCTCAATCATCGGCAGATAGGCCTTCTCGTAGATCTCGTCAAAGACCCAGCCGAAGTTGCCGACCGGCTGATGGTTGTGCAGGGTGAGCGCGAGCGAGATCCGTCGAGGTGCGGTACTGCTATTCATGGGGAGAGGTTAGCGGTGGGACCCCGATTGTGGGGCAGCCGCTGGTAGATAGAGCTTCTCGCAGTACTCGTGGAGCATGCGGGTAGTGCTGAAGCGCCAAAGGGTGCTGCCGATCGATGCTCGAGCAAGGTCAAGCCAGGCGGCAGGAAGCCCATCGGAACCGCGATCGTAATAGCGCGGTACGACCTCGTTCTCGAGGATTCGATACAGGCTTTCGGCATCTGCCGCGTCCTGCACCTCTTCAACTGGGTTCATCGAGGTATCGCCAATTGCAAAGCCGTTGGCGCCGGTGTACCCCTCGTCCCACCAGCCATCGAGGATCGAGACGTTGACCGCACCATTCGCTGAGGCCTTCATTCCTGAGGTTCCCGATGCTTCGAGCGGTCGTCGCGGCGTGTTGAGCCATACGTCGCACCCGGCTACCAGATAACGCGCGGTTCGCATGTCGTAATCCTCCATAACGAAGATGCGTCCGCGGAAGGCATCGGCACGGCTCTTCTCCCAGATGTCGCGAATCACCTCTTGTCCGGCGCGGTCGGCAGGGTGCGCCTTGCCAGCGAAGACGATCTGTACGGGCCGATCGCTGTTGCTCAAAATCTGTGTGAGCCGCTCCATATCTGTGAAGAGGAGGTTGGCACGCTTGTAGGTCGCAAAGCGACGAGCAAAACCGATCGTCAGAACATTCGGGTCGAAGAAGCGATCTGCCTCCCGTAGGGCATCTGGCGACTCGCCATGTCGACCGAGTTGTCGGCGGATAGAGTCTCGCAGGAACTCACCGAGTGCAACCTTCTGTCGCGTGTGCGCGTCCCACCACGCGCGCGAATCGACACTGCCGAGGCGCTCCCAGAATCCCGCCGCCTCTGGACCGTCGGTATCAAGTCGATCGAGGTCAGCGTTGAGGAACTGCTCGTAGACGGCGCGAGTCTCACGCCCTGCCCAGGTAGGCATATGCACGCCGTTAGTGATGCCAAGGATCTTGTTGGTGATCACTGGTGACCAGGTTGCGTTCGCCGTTTCGGCGTGCAGCTTACTGACAGCATTCGCGCCAACACTCAGTCGGAGCGAAAGCGCTGTCATATCAAAGGTGCCACGATCCTCCTCGGCGCCCACTGCAAGTTCCAAAATGTTCTGTAGCGGCACGCCACCGGTATCGGCTTCACCCGTGCCGTCGCAGAGCGGTCCAACAACGCGTCGCACCAGGTCAACGCCGAACTTCTCATTGCCGGCTGAGACGGGGGTGTGAATCGTAAAGACCGTGTGCCGCTTGACGTGCTCGAGCGCGCTCTCAAGCGTCTCTCCCGCAGCAACATACTCACGGGTGCGCTCTACGAGATTAAGTGCCGAGTGGCCCTCATTGAGGTGATAGACCGACGGGTTAACGCCGAGTGCGCGCAGTGCACGGATGCCTCCAACGCCGAGCACCATCTCTTGGTGCAGGCGCATCTCGCGCCCACGCACATACAAGATGTGGGTGATCGGTCTGTCAGCCTCGCTGTTCGCTGGGATATCGGTGTCGAGAAGGACCACAGGCACACGACCAATTTGAGCAACCCAAACCGCCGCTGAGACGCGTCGGTCACCAAGCGGAATCGAGACAACGAGCTGCTCACCGTTCGTCCCAGCGGCGCGAGCGAGTGGGAGCATCGAAAGATCAATTTCAGGGTACGCGTGCTCCTGATGCCCATCGGCGTCAATGGTTTGGCGGAAGTATCCCCGTCGGTAGAGGAGCCCCACCCCAATGAGCGGGAGCGCCATATCTGAGGCTGCCTTCATATGATCTCCGGCCAGGATGCCGAGGCCACCCGAGTAGAGGGTGAGGCTCTCGTGCCAGCCAAACTCGGCGCAGAAGTAGGCGATCGGGTTGATGAGTTCTGCACCATGGGTGCGAGGGAACCAGTGGTCGCTACCGCCTGCCATGTAGTTGTCAAATGCCGCAACTACCTCATCAACCTGCATGAGGAACTTCGGATCTTCAAGGAGTGGCTCCCAGTCAATCGGACCAGAACATACTGCGACTGGATTACGCGTCGCGATCCAACGGGCTTCATGAATGCGACGGAAGAGTGCGCGGGCTTCGGGGTGCCACGACCACCAGAGGTTGTATGAGACGCGGCGCAGCCCCTCAAGGCGCGGTGGGACGCGGAACGAATCGGGCGTCGGTAACGTGCGCAGCACGACGGAGCTCGTCATCGGCAACTCTCCTCCCCCCATCTGCCCGATCGGCCTTTCGGCGGCTCGTGGCTCGGGCGGATTCTAGCGCCCGCCTCGCCCCTGCCGCTCGGCGTCGGTCTCGGGGTACGAGACTGGTGCGGAGAGTGCCGCGGTTGCGGCTGCCGAGTAGGCAGAATCGGTCGGGCTTGACGAGCCCTTTACCGTGACCGACTTCGCCCCAACTGGTGGCTGCTCTGTTGCCGGCAGAATCGAGCGACCTGGAAGCCGATGCTCAAGCTTTACGGTCACGTCGTAGTCCTCGCAGATGTCAAGGAATGGATCGGGATCCATCATGTCTGGTGACTTCACCCCTGCACCACCCCAGACGCCTTCGGCGATCAGTTCCATGGCCATCACCGGCATCACACCGGTCTGCCAGGCGACGGGCTGCAAGTTGTAGCGCCCCATCGTCTCTGCTGCGTCGCACACTTGGTAGTGGAAGGTCTCGCGAGGCCGACCATCCTTGGTGCCGCTGACAAGTGTTCCCACGATCGCTCTACCGATCATGCTCTTTCCAAGCGTTGCCGGATCAGGGGAGAGTGCACCGATTACGTCGCGCGGTGCAACCTGGACACCCTTCACGTTGATTGGGTTCTTTCCGTCGAGGCCGAGTCGGTGCAGAAGCTGCAGTGTCTCAATGAAGTCGGCGCCAAGTGCGTACTTAAAGGTGATCACATCGGCCTTCATGCTGCGTGGCAGTTGGACCACCTCTTCATGCTCAACGTTCACGCACATGACGGGGCCGACCCCTTCTGGGAAGACGAAGTCCTCGGGCTCACTGAACGGTTCGCGCACCTCGATCTTGCCGTTGCGCCATACGATCGGCGGGTTCAAGCACTCCTCGATAACGGTCCAGAGGCTGAAGACGGTTGCAAAGGGATAGCCCTCGATGCGGAGGTCACCACCATCACGCACATGCACGGCAGAGATTTCGTCAAAGGTCCACTTCTTCGCATAAGCGGCGAAGATGTTGGAGAGTCCCGGGTCCATGCCCATTCCGATCAGCGCCAATTTGCCGCGATCCTCCCAGAGCTTCTTGCGCTCCTCTTGGTAGGCGCCGAGCATGAGGCCCGGAACGGTGTATGGATTTGCCGCGTCGGGGATCGATAGGCTTGTCGCCATGTCGATGTAATGCACCCCGGCCTCGAGGGCCGCATCAAAGACGGCAGGAACGAACCGCGGGTCCACGGCGTTCAAGACGAGGTCCGCCTTGGAGCTTGCGATGAGCTCCTTCAACTGGGCGGCGTTCCCGGCGTCAACCTGGGCCACCTTGTACCCCGCGCCAACCGCGTCGGCCACCGTGCGTGCGCGGTCGAGCGAGTAGTCCGCCAGGGTGAGGGTGCCGAGCCACTTCTTTCCTTTGATCAG
>Ga0222713_10006481_pt1 | contig 11123 bp, 14 predicted proteins | sample C33_649DmetaG_FD_165061 | JGI IMG/M metagenome (GOLD analysis project Ga0222713, IMG submission 165061) | Estuarine water microbial communities from San Francisco Bay, California, United States - C33_649D | ecosystem: Environmental > Aquatic > Marine > Unclassified | place: USA: California... | reverse complement strand
TGCATGTTTGGGATGAACCATCTCCAGCATTAATGCAATTTGATGTATATAGTTGTGGTGAGTTTGACCCTGAAACAATTTGTAAACACATACAAAAAAGTTTTGAAGTAAGTAAAATAGAATATAAATTTTTAGATAGAGAACATAATTTAAAAGATATAAGTGGTGGAACTTTTAAACCCATCATAGTTAAAAATTATGAAAATAAATTAAAAGAACAAAAAGAAAAAGTATTACTACAAAGTAGAAAAGAAGTAGAAATTAATGGTAATGGAACTTCTGGATATACTATTAAAGAAGGACCCAATAAAGGAAAAGTATTACAACACATATCCATACCAACTAAAAGCATATAATGAAAATAGATGTTAAATGGTTAATTGGAGCGTTAGGAACAATACTGATAGGTTTAAGTACCTGGGTATTAGTTAGTGTAGTAGAATTAAAAGAAGATTCTTCTATGATAAAGGGAGAATTGTTTCAAATAAATCAAGCTTTCGGTCGTGTTTATAATTATATAAATTCAAAAAAATAAATATGGAAACTTTTATAATGATTGTAATGTTATGCCACCTTGATTTTGTAGGTCAAGAGGGATGTATTCCTATGACGCCTCATCCTCAAGTTTATTATAGTTCTAAAAAAGAATGCATGAATGCTAGTATTCAAAAAATGGAAGATATGAAAGAGGTTGCTATTGACAATAATATAACAGTCACACAGACATATGCTACTTGCATAAAAGAAGGTTCTTCTATATGAGAAATTGTATTTACCGGGTCTGTAAGGGATTTTGTCTTTTATTAAAAGATTGTAAATGCAATAAAACAATGTTTCAAAACATAGACGATTGTAATCCTTTTAGATTTTCTCTGTAAAAAAGTCTTACACAGAAGCCCACAGATTAACGAAATCACCCCTTGACAATACCCAGGTACCCCCTATATATTGCATATTGGTGCAACAATTGGGTTGGCCAACTAACTTGCTTAATTTAACAAAGGAGTAGTATATGACAAGTTTTGATTTAATAAATTCAGTACATAAACAATTTTTTGATAAAGGATTAGATGTCTTTGATGGCGTTTTTGATTCTTGGTCAAAAGTAACTGGTTTTCCTTTTTGGAATGTTGTGAAATATTCTAAAGGTAAATATGGTTTAGAACTAGGATTAGCTGGCTTCAAGAAAGAAAATGTTCTTGTAGAAGTTAATGACGGAGTTTTATCTATAGAGGGAAAAGTAGATGATGCAGCAGTTGATTATGTACAAAAAGGTTTATCAACTAAATCTTTTTTCAAACAATTTTCATTACCAAATGATGCTGTAGTTGATGAAGCTACAATGGAAGACGGTATGTTGAAAATTAAATTTGGTGTTAAAGACGCTGAAAAAAAATCTCAAAAAGTAAACGTAAAATAATGTTACCTTACAATGAAGAGGAGTGGGAATTTATTTCCCGCTCCTTTACACCTTACTCTCAAATACCTTAAATCCATTCTTTTAATTCTTCTCCCATTATGGTAGAAGCAATATCTATTTTTTTACGTAATGCTTTTACAATTTTTTCATCTACCGTTTTGGCAGCAATTAGATCTACATACGTTACTGACTTCTTCTGACCTATTCTATGTGCTCTATCTTCTGATTGTAATCTCTTTTCTAAATCATATCCGTTAGAATAATAAATTACATTACTTGCACAAGTTAAGGTAATTCCATAACCACCCGTCTGTGGGTTACCAACAAAAAATCTATAAGAAGAATCAACATCTTGAAACTTTTCTATATTTTTTTGTCGTTGATCGGAAGCAATGGCTCCATAATATTGAACCACAGAATCATCTCCATATTTCTTTTTAATAGCAGAAACAATATGTTCTATGTCATAAATGTAATTGGCCCAGATAATAGCTTTACCTTCTATTTCATCTAGTACATCCATTAATTCATTTAAACGATTGGACTTTAATTCTGTAATACCACCTTCATCTGTTTTTAAATGACCACAAGTGATTTGATGTAAACGCATCATTTGTGTAAGAACATGAGGAGCTGTAGCGAGCTTACCTTTTATCATAGCGAGAGCCGCGGATTTCATAGTAGCGTATGCTTTTTCTTGTTCTTCAGTTAATTCTACTTCACGTTTAATATAAATCTTATCAGGCAAATCAAGACAATCTTCTTTTAATACACGATAAGAAAAAGATTTTAGTATTTCAGATAATTCATCTAACCTTTGATAGTGGCTAATTATTTGTACTCTACGACCACCAAAATTTCTATCTAGCATAACCGCATATCTATTTCTAAAAGAATAAAAAGAACCATGTCCTAATAGTTCTTCATTCAAGAATGCACATTGTGTATATAGATCAAGGGGACTTTTTGTCACAGGAGAACCAGTTAAAATTCTTCGGTAGTTTGCAAATCTACCTAATGTAAGAATAGCTTTAGTTCTTTTTGCTGTTGGAGTTTTAATAGAAGTAGACTCATCTACTGCCATAATTGTTTTATGGGTTCGTAAAAATTTAGCTGCAAATTCTAAACCTTTTTTAGTACTAAAGGCCTCAACATTCATTACAAGGATGTGAAGGTCATAGTCTGATTTAAACAATTGTTGATACTCTTTATCCTTTGCTTTAGATGTTGAAGCAGTCCAAAGTACCATTTTGTGTTGTATGTGACTAGCTAAATGTATTGGTATTTCAGAAGAATACCAGTTTCTATAAACACCTTTTGGTGCTATAATAAGCGCCGCATTTATTTTACCATTATCATAAAGCATAGCAATATTATCCACTAATACTTTAGATTTACCGGTACCCATTTCCATAAAGTAACCGTATTCTTTTTTATCCCATGATTTTTCCAACGCAGTAATTTGATGTGCGTATGGCTTTGTCTTAAATTTATAGTTCATAATTATTTTCTTCTTTCTACTTGACAGATATATAGTAATGATTATATAGATGTCAACAGTAGAATAATAGAATGAAGAATAAAATTTTTGAGTTATATAAACCGAAGTCATTAGCAGAGTTTTTAGAATTCTATAAAGAGAATCCTAAAGAAAATTTTGTTTATGTATTACAGCATCCACCTGCAAATATAAATATTTTAGGTGCATCTGATTTTGGTTACCTAGTTATTTGTTTACCTAATTATGGACCAGACTCACAAATTATTTTTTCTTCTAGTCCTTTTGTTTTTAAAATGAAAAAAAATTTAAGGGACTTTAGACCTCAAGATTATTTATTGTTAACAGGAGATCCTGCAGTTATTGGTATTTCTTGTGCAATTGTAAGTGACCAAACCAATGGTCAATTTAACCTCTTGAAATGGGATCGACGAGAGGCTAAATACTATCCTATAAATTTCGATCTCTATCAGAAAGGATAACACTATGAGTAACGAAGTAAGTAACATGATGTTGGAAGACTCTAAAGATCTTCTAGACAATGTTGAAATAACTACAATCGCAGCTGAATGTCAGAAATTAAAAAACATTGAAGATGAGATTGAGAGAACAGAAGAAATGTTAAAGAATTTAAAAACAATGGCAGATGATATTGGTTCCAGGGTTATACCGGAACTACTTGCTGAACAAGGTTTGAGTTCAATCAAACTATCAGACGGTTCATCTGTTTCAGTTAAAAAAGAATTTAGGTGCACTCTTCCTAAAGATGATGTGAAGAGGGAAGCAGCCTATCAATGGCTTCGAGACCAGGGGTTAGGTGACATTATTAAAAACAATGTGACTGTAACTTTTGGTAAAGGAGAAGATGACAAGGCACAACGTTTGTTGGACCTTGCGGCGTCTAATGGTTTTCAACCGCAACAAAAATCTGATGCGGCTTGGAATACATTGACAGCCCTATTCCAGGAGCGTGTCGAGTCCGGGCTCGACATGCCTTCTGATATCTTTAATACGTGGATTAAAGATAAGACTAAAATAACCCGAAAATAATGGAGAAACGATAATGAGTAATGAAGTAGTGGCTAAAAAAGAAACTGGATCACTTGCCTTGTTTGGTGAGGATGCAGCAAAAGGTTTTGAGAATATGACGCAAGAGGATCTTGCGCTACCTTTTCTTCGAATCTTGGGACAACTATCACCCCAGGTAACTGAAGGTGATGCGAAGTATGTAAATAATGCGAAGCCTGGCATGATTTATAATACTGTTACCAGCGAATTATTTGATGGTAAAAAAGGTATCAAGATAATTCCTTGTTACTATAAAAAGGATTTTCCTGAATGGTCAGATAGAGGGGATGGGCCTGGAGCACCAGTTGCTATCCACCTACCTAACAGTCCGGTAATCCAAACAGGTAAGAGAGATGGGTCTAAAATTAGATTACCTAACGGTAACTATTTAGAAGAAACAGCTTCTTATTATGTTATGGCTGAAACAAAAACAGGTGGATTTACACCTGCGTTGATTACAATGAAATCAACACAACTTAACGTCAGTAAGAAATGGAATTCAATGATGAAGACCATACAAATTCCTGACGGTAAGGGTGGTTTTGCAATACCACCAATGCATGGGGTAGTTTATAATCTAGCATCAACATTACAAAAGAATGATAAAGGTTCTTGGTATGGTTGGGTTGTGAACATGGATAGAATCATGGGAGCAGACGATAAGTCTTTATACTTAATGTGTAAAGATTTTAACGGAAATGTTTCCAAAGGTAACGTGCAAACAAAAGCAGATGTAGAAGAGATCGCTAAAGACAATGCTCCTTTTTAAGTATTGTGTTTAGTATAAGGGGCCTAGCAATAGGCCCCACAACAAAAATAGAAAGAAGTTTTAATGAAAGATAAGTTTAAAGAAATATTTGAGGGGTTGAAAATAGCTTATGGCCAATATCAAAAAGGGGAGCGTGGTGAAAATGGTAAACAAGGTGGTAAGGCTTTTATTGTTAGGGGAAATGTTACAGATGATCTTTGGGAAAATCATCTCCAGGGTAAAGGACCTGCTCTTGGTATTATACCAATTACCGAAAATAATACTTGTAAGTGGGGTTGTATTGATATTGACGAATATAATTTTAATCATGCTTTACTTATATCTAACATACGTGAATTAAAACTTCCTTTAATTGTGTGTCGTTCCAAATCTGGAGGAGCACACGTATTTTTATTTACCAAAAAATTTATACCTGCTTCTTTAATGCAAGGAACATTAAAGAAAATGGCAAAGATATTAGGATATGAAGGATGTGAAATCTTTCCTAAACAAACAGAGATATTAGTGGAACGTGGTGACACTGGTAATTTCTTAAACTTACCTTACCACAATGAAATGAAAGGATTGCGTTATGCTATCAACGATAATGGTTCCGGTTGTACACTTGAGGAATTTTATAAGCTCTATGATGTTTATGCTTGCGAAACAGAAGACCTCAAAGAAATTAAAATTGAAGAAAAGAAAATTGAAGAAGCGTTCAAAGATGGACCTCCTTGCTTAAATAAATTAGCTTCTACAGGGTTTGGAGAAGGATCTAGAAATAATGCATTATTTAATATTGCAGTTTATTTTAAACAATCTAATCCAGATACCTGGGAAGATGAAATTGTAAAAGCAAATATAGAATACATGACTCCTTCATTAAGTAATAATGAAGTTCAACAATTAATTAAATCAGTTAATAGAAAAGGTTACGATAAATATAGATGTAAAGATGCTCCTATTAATTCAGTATGTCAATCAAGTTTATGTAGATTGAAAAAGTATGGAGTTGGTTTTGGCGAGGAAGAAATGCCAATACTAGGTAACTTAACAAAGTATGCATCTAAACCACCACAATGGTTTTTAGATGTAGGAGAAAATAGAATTGAATTAAAAACAGAGCAATTATATATGCCAGGACTATTTGCACTAGCATGTTTAGACCAGGCTAATTTAGTTATTCCTATTCCTAAACCAAAAGATTGGAAACAACATTTTTTAAAACCAATGATGAATAATTTACAAGAAATTGAACCATTGGAATCTTTAGATCCAATTAATGAGATAACTTCTTTATTACAAGATTGGACTACGAATAGACAATCAGCAAGAACTATGGATGATATTTTAAATAAGCTTCCTTACACAGATGAGAATAGAGAGTTTACTTATTTCAGAAGAGAAGACTTTTATAGTTTTTGTAAAAAGAATAATTGGGAACATGATAAAATTAAAACAGGAAATTATCTTACTCAACTAGATTGTTTTGTAGAAGAGTTTAGACCTAACATAAAAAATCAACAACCAAGAGTTATTAAAATTAAAACAATGAAGAAGGTAGATGCTTCTGTTTCTAAAATACAATATCAGCAAGATGACTTCTAATATAGGAATTAATTGGCGTTTAAAATTAACTCAAAAAATTGATTGTTTATCTAAACAAGTAAATAAATTAAGTACAAGAAATAAATTTTTAGAAAATAAATTAAGAAAATATAGAAATGAAAACAATAATACTAGGACCACCGGGAACGGGAAAAACCACGACACTATTGAATCTAGTGGACGAGTTTATCCAACAAGGGATTAGACCTAAACAAATAGGTTATTTTTCTTTTACCAAGAAAGCCGCAAGAGAGGCAGCTAATCGTGCGTCTGAAAAATTTGGATTAGATGTAGAAACAGATTTAGCTAACTTTAGAACATTGCATTCTTATGCATTTAGAATGTTGGGTATGAGTAGAGAAAAAATGATGAAAACAGAAGACTATAGAGAATTTGGTCAAAAATGTGGCATCCCTATTAAGACTGCAAACTTTTCAGGAGAGGACGGAACCTTTAATTCAGACAATGAATATCTTACTATTATTAATACAGCAGCGGTTAAGAGAATGGATTTATTAGATTACTATGATTCTAGAAAAAACTTATTAGATATAGAGCGGAATACTTTATTCTTACTTTCAGAGGAACTCAAGAGATTTAAAAAAGAAAAAGAACTTAAAGATTTCAATGACTTATTGGAAGATTTTATTGCAAAAGAAATTAGTCCAAGCTTTGAAGTATTATTTATTGATGAAGCACAAGATCTATCTTTAATACAATGGGAAATGGTTAGATCTCTTTGGAGTAATTCTAAAAAAACTTACATTGCAGGGGATGATGACCAGGCTATTTTTAAATGGGCCGGTGCAGATGTAGATCACTTCATTGCATTAAAAGAAGAGGTGGATGATATTAAAACATTAGAACAATCGTATCGTATTCCAGGTGGGCCAATTCATGAACTGTCACAAAAGATAATAGGCAAAGTACAGAATAGATTTGATAAACAATATAAACCAAGACAAGAAGTAGGAATGTTAAAAAGATATTCTGATATAACTCAAGTAGATATGAGTCAGGGAAATTGGTTAGTGTTATCTTCAGCAAATTATTTTTTAGATGATGTAAAAGAACTATGTGAGTTAAGAGGTTGGTATTATCAATACAAAGGACAAAACTCTATTAGTTTAAAATTACTATTAGCATTGAATAATTGGGAAGCATGGAGAAAGGGTTGTTATTTAAACAATTTAGAAATAAAAAATATTTATGAATACCTGGGTGCAAACGTATTAGAGGGTTTTAGAAAAGGAAAAACATTACATGCTGAAACTAAATATACATTAAAAGAATGTATGGAGCAGTATGGTTTGTTAACAGATAAAGTTTGGTATGAATCATTTGAGGGTTTAGATACTCTCACAGAAAACTATATTCGTAATATGAGGGCGAATGGAGAGATGATAAATAAAAATCCTCGTATCATAATGTCAACTATACATGGAGCTAAAGGAGGAGAAGCGGATAAAGTTTTGTTATTACAAGATTTAACTAACGCGGCACTTGAAACATTTGCACATGATCCAGACGAATTACATCGTTTGTTTTATACCGGTGCAACAAGAGCGAAGCGTGAATTACATATTGTGGACCCAAAAAACTTTGACCGTGCTTATTTAATATGACCGATAAATCAATGTTTGATAAAATAATAAATGCATCTGAACGTCAAGAGGGAGGAACTCATTATAACAAATATAGTATTCAACCCTACGCATTTACCAGGAGCAATAACTTGTCTTTTTTTCAAGGCAATGTTATTAAGTATGTGGTTCGTTATAAAGATAAAAACGGTATTGAAGATTTAAAAAAAATTATTCATTATTGCGAATTAGAAATTGAAGAAATGAAAAAGGAGAAGAAATGAGAAGTACCCAAATACCTTTATTCAGTCCAGATACGGAATGGGTAATGCCAGATGAACTACGCGATTTGCGCGGTCATAAAGAAATAGCAATTGATTTAGAAACCAATGACCCGGAGTTATTAACTCTCGGATCGGGGAACGTGGTTGGACGTGGTCATGTTGCAGGAATCGCTGTTGCTGTAGAGGGTTGGTCTGGTTACTATCCTATTGGCCATGAACTAGGAGGAAATTTAGATAAAAAATTAGTTTTATCATGGCTCCAAGATATATTTAATCAAGAAGATACTACCTTTGTATTTCATAATGCAATGTATGATGTGTGTTGGCTACGATCTATGGGCTTAACTATCAAAGGTAAAATTGTAGATACTATGATTGCAGCATCTTTGATTGATGAAAATAGAATGTCGTATCGTTTAGATACATTAGCAAAATTTTATGTTGGTTTAGGTAAGGATGAAAAAATATTACAAGAAGCAGCAAAAGATTATGGCCTGGACGCAAAAAAAGATATGTGGAGATTGCCGGCTCTTTTTGTTGGGCAGTACGCGGAGCGTGATGCGGAGGCTACATTAAAACTTTGGCAACGATTAGATACAGAACTTCGTAACCAAGAATTAATGGATGTATTTAATTTAGAAACAAAATTATTTCCATGTTTAGTAGACATGAGATTCAAAGGTGTAAGAGTTGATTTAGAAAAAGCTGAAAATATTAAGAATAACTTAATGCAACGTGAAGCTAAAATAGTCAATAAAATCAAAGAGTTAACTGGAATTGAAGTAGAAATACATGCAGCAAGATCTATTGCAAAAGCATTTGATAAATTACAACTACCTTACGATAGAACAGAAAAAACAAGTGAACCAAGTTTTACAAAAAACTTTTTACAAAATCATCCACATGAATTACCAAAATTAATTGCAGATGCTAGAGAGATTAATAAAGCACATACTACTTTTATAGATTCTATTACCAAGCATGCAGTCCATGGAAGAATACATGCAGACATAAATCAAATTAGATCAGATCAAGGTGGAACTGTTACAGGTAGATTTTCTATGAGCAATCCAAACCTACAACAAATTCCTGCAAGACATCCAGAGTTGGGACCTATGATACGATCTATTTTTATTCCAGAAGAAAAATGTAAATGGGGTTCGTTTGACTACTCACAACAAGAACCAAGAATTTTAGTTCACTATGCCAAGTTACAAAATTTAGAGGGAGTGGATGAAATTGTAGATGCATACAATGCAGGAGATGCAGACTTTCACCAGGTAGTTGCTGACATGGCAGGTATTGAACGTAAGCAAGCCAAAACAATTAATTTAGGTTTAATGTATGGTATGGGTAAAAATAAATTAATGTCTGAATTAGGATTGATGAAAGAATCAGCAGAAAAATTAATTAAACAATATCATATGAAAGCACCATTTGTTAAAAAATTAATGGATAATGTAACTAGGAAAGCAGAAGATAGAGGTAAAATTAGAACATTGGGTGGTCGTGCCTGTCATTTTGATCTATGGCAACCTGTTCAATTTAAAATATGTAAACCATTACCATTAGAACTAGCCAGGAAAGAATATGATGAACCTTTAAAAAGAGCATTCACATACAAAGCTTTAAACAAATTAATACAAGGGTCTGCTGCGGATATGACTAAAAAATCTATGGTGGCTTTATATGAAAATGGAATTATTCCTCATATTCAAATACATGATGAGGTGGACATTTCTGTATCATCTGATAAACAGGCAGAACAGATTATAGAAATTATGGAATCTGCTGTGACGTTAAAAGTACCCAATAAAGTAGATTATGAAAAGGGAGATAATTGGGGTGACATTAAATAATGTCTTATCTCAATGTAAATATCCCACCTATCTACTGCAATGTAAGGAAGGAATATCTTTATGATTTTAAACAACATCATGGTGAAAGTGAAGAGTGCGTTATTTTTGGTTTGGCAAGCATTACAGGGCGTGCCTTATTATTTCACATCCTACTCCCGAACGGTGCGGTCTATTATCGATTGCCTATCTCTGCGTTTTTCCAAAAACGTTTTTCTAGATCCGAAGTGCCCGATATGTCAATTGACTCGTTACAATTGTGGAACTGTTTTAGTTATTATCCTGCTATTACTACTTTTGATTTTTTAGGGGGACAACGTGGAAAATTCTTGGACAAAAGTAAAAAGTTTTTTGAAGCTGAATATTGCTTTACTGTTGATTGGGCATCGCCTGAAAGTAATATCTTGGATACAGATCATAGTGAAATACCTCAAGAGCACAAGTGTGCACATGTTCTGGCTCTTGATAACGGTAATTATGCAGCTATGCCTAACAATCGTATTTTGTGGAACATTCCTCATTATACTACTTCTAGTGCCATTCCAGATTATAAAGTCCAAACTACAGTCTGGAACGTCGAAAACAAAGGTTGGATAACAGAGGATAGTGATGTTATGTTCTACGATGTAAATGAAAAATAAAAAGAAAAGTAAAAAAGAAGAAAATGTTTTTGGATTTGAAGTGGATGTTGCAAAAGGTACTTGTCCTTATTGTAAAGAAGATACTATTTTAATATCTATTGTAAAAAGTTATTATCGTTGTGGAACGTGTGGAGAAGATACGGAACAATATATTAATGGTTCTATTAAATATTTACCTTTAAATATGAAAGTAGGAGATCTAAAATTAAATGGCGAAAAAAAGTAAAGACGCAGTTTTCTTACAAAGAAAAAATATCAAAAGGCCTGGCAGGCATTCGAAAAAACACAAAGGACCGAAAAGATCAGAACGTGGACAAGGTCACCCAAGTTAAATAAATTGCTGCCCGCCCTGAAGAAATCAGGACGAGCAAACAAAAGGTGTGAGAAGAGAACTTCTGTATACCCTAAAAAAAATAT
>Ga0222713_10006480_pt1 | contig 11124 bp, 7 predicted proteins | sample C33_649DmetaG_FD_165061 | JGI IMG/M metagenome (GOLD analysis project Ga0222713, IMG submission 165061) | Estuarine water microbial communities from San Francisco Bay, California, United States - C33_649D | ecosystem: Environmental > Aquatic > Marine > Unclassified | place: USA: California... | reverse complement strand
GTCAGCAAGGTGACGGTGATCAGCCGCGGCATGGCGCTCGGGTACACCATGAACCTGCCGACGGAAGACCGCTATCTGCAGAGCAAGAGCGAATTTGAAGACAAGATCGCCGCGATGCTGGGTGGCAATGTTGCTGAGCAGTTGGTGTTTGGTGATACGACGACGGGCGCATCAAACGACATTGAGAAGGCGACCGATCTTGCACGCAAGATGGTGACGCGGTTTGGTATGTCCGAGAAGCTCGGCACCGTGACCCTTGGCCGACAGGACGAGATGATCTTCCTGGGCCGCGAGATGTCGGAGCAGAAGAACTACTCCGAAGCCGTTGCAAAGCAGATTGACGAAGAGGTCCGCGCGATCATTGATCGTGGTGCCGAGCGCGCGCGCGAGGTGTTGACGAAGCACCGTGACCGACTGGATGCACTTGCCGCGAAGCTCATCGCTGAAGAGACGGTAGAGGGGGAGGCGTTTGAGACCCTCTTCTCCGATCTTCCTGCCAAGCCGGCGGCGTATTCAGGTCTCTTGGATCGTCTCCGTGCCGCAGGAATCTCCATCCCAGCAGCCAAGGCAGATGAGAAGGTGGAGCCGGCCGCGAAGCCAGGTCCCGGTGGTGCAGCGGCGGGGCAGCCAGCCTAATGGCCTACGCCCCAACGCTCGCCTGGAAAGGGCTAGAGGGGCCAGAAGAGGCACATCTCGTCGCTTTAGCCGCCACGCGGATGGCGAAGTACGCAGAGTTCCTCAAGATTCCTAGCGTCTCTGCTCTCCCGGAGCATGCGCCGGATTGTCGCGCCGCTGCAGAGTGGCTTGCGGGCGAACTGCGCCGTATTGGGGCCGATCGTGTTGAGGTTAGTGAAACCGGGGGGCACCCGATCGTCGTTGCCGAAAAGATCGTAAGTGCGACCCTTCCGACCGTCGTGATCTATGGGCATTACGACGTGCAGCCGGGAGACCCGCTCGATCTGTGGAAGACAAGCCCATTTGAACCGATTGTTCGCGATGGCCGAATGCTCGGCCGCGGCTCAGCTGACGATAAAGGCCAAATCATGATTCACCTCAGCGCGCTGGAGGCGCTGGTCTCTACCCGAGGCACCCTGCCGGTAAACGTAAAATACGTCTTTGAGGGCGAAGAGGAGTCGAGCTCCATCAATCTAGAGGCGTGGATGGCGGCGAATCCTGAACGCTGCAGCGGCGATGCCGTGATCATCAGCGACTCAGGCTTCTTTGATGGGAACCGCCCTGCACTGACGGTTGGGCTCCGTGGCATCACGTACATTCAGGTGGACGTGCGCGCTTCCGATGTCGACCTGCACTCCGGGAGCTACGGCGGCTCCGTCGTCAACCCTGCCAACGCCCTGGCTGCCATGATCGCCTCGCTCCACGACGCCAACGGTCACATCACCGTTCCTGGCTTCTACGACGACGTCGTTGAGCTGACGCCAGCCGACCGCGCCGCGTTCGCCGCCCTGCCGTTCGACGAGCCTGGCTATCTTGCAGGCATAGGCGCCACCGCAACGGCGGGGGAGAGCGGCTTCTCGACCGTTGAGCGACGCGGCGGCCGCCCAACACTCGACGTCAATGGCATCTGGGGCGGCTTCATGGGCGACGGCTCCAAGACGATTATTCCAGCGCATGCCCACGCCAAGATTTCCTGCCGCCTGGTCACTGCACAAGATCCTGAGAAGATCAGCCGTCAGCTTGAGGCGGCGCTACGTGCTGCCGCACCTGCCGGCTTGCAGGTTTCGGTGCAGAACCTTGGCAATGGTGACGCCTTCCTCACGCCGCTTGGCGATCCGTATCTCAACGCTGCGGCGGGGGCACTTGAGGCGACCTTCGGTGTGCCGCCGCTCTACATCCGCGAAGGTGGCTCTATTCCGATCGCTGCGCTCTTCCAGAAGGAGCTCGGCCTGCCGGTTGTGCTGCTCGGCTTCACGCCACCCGACGACAACGCCCACGCGCCAAATGAGTCAATGGACCTTGGCAACTTTGAGGGCGGCATTCGCGCCGTCATTCGCGCGCTCGACGCCATCGCCACTGTTGGCTGAGCGTCCGTGAAGGTAGCGCTGCTCGGGCTCGGTCTCATTGGTGGCTCCATCGCACGGGCACTGCGCGAAGACCCCGCATCTGTTGGTCCGCTTGATGAGAGCGGCGTAGAGATCGTTGCATGGTCACCAATGCAAACAGGACCGCGAGAAGCGCTGGCGGCCGGCGTGATTGATGCCGTTGGCCGCTCGATTGCCGAGACGGTTGACGGTGCAGCGCTCGTCATTCTCTGCGCACCACCGATTGCCATGACTGAGATTCTTGATGAGCTCGTGATCTGTCGTCGCTCGGGGCGCCTTGCCGATGGCGCAGTGGTGACCGACGTCGCATCAACCAAGGTGTGGATCGCCAAGGAAGCGGCGGCACGCAACATTCGCTTCTGTGGCGGCCACCCGATGGCGGGAAGCCATGAGACTGGCTTCGCTGCGGCAGACGCCAATCTCTTCCTTGGTCGCCCATGGGTCATTGTTCCCGGCGCAAACGGCGGCGGTGCGGCCGCTCTCGTAGAGCGACTCGCAACCAGTTGCGGTGCGCGTCCGGTCATTCTCGAGGCTGAGCTGCACGACGCTGCAACTGCGGCCGTAAGCCATCTCCCACTTCTCGTTGCTGCAGCGCTCGTAGAAACGGTGGCGCTCGGCGACGCGGCAGATGCTCCTGATGGCTGGAAGATTTCGCATCTGCTCGCGAGTACCGGTTGGCTCTCCGCGACGAGACTCGCACGCGGTTCAGAGGCGATGGGTGCCGACATCCTGGCAACAAACGCGCGCGAAGTTCGCCGGCGCCTGAAGACGCTGCGCCTCATCCTGGAGCAGTGGGACGCACGACTGGCAGCCGCCGGGAACGACCCGGTCATCGGTCGAGTTGACCTAGAGAAGCGTCTCGCTGCCGCGCGCGCGGTGCTTACGGAGAACGAGTGAGCGCAGATCCACTGGCGAAGGGTGCCGATGAAGAGATCCTCGGCATTCCCCGTGAGCTGGCACTCCCTGCAGGGGCCTGGACCGGCCTTCGAGCCTTCAGCAGCCCTGAAGAGGGGGAGCGTGAAATCGAGCGGCTCGACGGATTGACCCAGGCGCGACCGCGGCGCGATCTTGAGTTAGATCCTTCCTGGAAGCAGCCAATCCCGTACGCAGTGGCCCTCTATCGCCCTGAGGGGGCTCCTGCTAGTGAAACACAGCTCTTCTGGATGGATCGCCTGGCCGGTGGTAGCGACAAGCGCCTGCATGGCCGTGCGTCGTTCGGCGTGGGCGGTCACATCTCGCCCGCTGATGGTGGAATCCTGGCGGCGCTCGTGCGTGAGTGGGCTGAAGAGGTTGCCACGCCAACACTGCCAACGTTCGCGCCGATCGGGCTCCTCAACGATGATGGCGATGATGTCGGCCGTGTGCATCTCGGCATTGTTTTTGTCGCAAGGCTGACCTCCCCTGACATTCACATTCGTGAGACGCACAAACTCGCCGGATCCCTCCTACCCGTGAGCGAGGCACTGCGTCGCAGAGACGAACTGGAAGGCTGGTCGGCACGTTTGATCGACACAATCGCGAAGGTAGCCGCCAACTCCTAACTCAGCGTTACGCAACCGGTACGTTCCGGATGGAATGCTCTCCACATGCCAACCTCTGTCGCCTCCACCGCGCTGGTCGGCATTGAGGGAGTCCCCGTTGAGGTTGAGGTCGACGTTGCTCCTGGTATTCCTGCGACGCGCATTGTTGGTCTCCCTGACACCGCGGTAGGAGAGGCGCGTGAGCGAATACGCTCTGCTATCCGAGCAGCTGGCTACACCTGGCCCGCACGGCGGATCACCATCAACCTCGCTCCAGCTGACCTCCGCAAGAGTGGTGGCTCATTTGATCTCGCCATAGCGATCGGCATTCTGCTTGCGAGTGGTCAGATTCGACATCGCGGCAACGGAACACTCGCGGCAATCGGCGAACTCGCGCTTGATGGCAGGGTGCGCAGCGTTCCTGGTGCGCTTCCGCTCGCCCTACCGCTCCTCGCAGAAGGGCATCGTGTGCTTCTCCCTGCACGTGTGGCGGCGCTTCCAGGGTTGTGCGGTGGCGAGGTGATCCCGGTCACAACGCTTGCCGATGCTGCGCTGGCGGTAGAGGGCGGATTCGCAGGACAGCAGTTGTCATCCGTACACCCATTGACGCCGGTGCCGAGTGACGAAGTTGTGTTTGAACTTGCGAGCATTCGTGGTCAACCTATCGCGTCGCGTGCCGTGCTAATTGCAGCGTGCGGGCGCTTTCCGATTCTGCTTGAGGGACCGCCTGGGGTAGGCAAGTCTATGCTTGCGCGGGCGCTGCATGAGATCCTTCCCGATCTCACTAGGGATGAGCGTAGTGAGGTTGCTTCGATCGCTTCGGCAGGAGGTCACTCCATCGGGCTCCCAGTACGTCCACCGTTGCGAGCGCCGCATCACGACATCACGGTAGCGGGGCTCATCGGCGGCGGTCCCCGCATGATGCCTGGCGAGCTCACCTGGGCGCATCGTGGCCTCTTGTTGCTTGATGAGATTGGTGAATTCCGGCGTGACGCACTTGAAGCTCTGCGCGAGCCGCTCGAACGGGGGAGTGTTGACCTCGTTCGCGCAGGACGTTCGGTTCGCTTCCCTGCTCATGCGATCGTGGCCGCGACGGGAAATCCCTGTGGCTGTGGAGAGCTCGAGCACCCAAGCGGTGTCTGTCGTTGCCTTCCTGCCGCGCGACGGCGGGGGAGCCTCTCGCTCTCCGCACCGATTCGTGACCGATTCCCATTGCGTGTGCGCCTTGCGCGACCGAGCACGCCACTCGCTGTGCTGCCGCCCGGTGAGCTCACCACGCTCACGGCCCGCGAGCGCGCAACGTCGGTGCGTGTAGCCCTCGAGCAGCAACCTCGCGGTGCGGACGCGATGTCGCGTGCGATGCGTGACACGGCTGAGGGCCTCGGACCACGGGCATGGAGTCAGATTGAACGAGTTGCGACGGTGGTGGCGCTCCTTGATGGCCGTGATGTCGTGGGAGACGCTGATGTGGCTGAGGCGATCCATCTGCACGGCGATCACTGGTGAGCGCGATCACCCTGCGCCCTGGCGACCCACGAATCCCCGAGCGGCGCAGTGAGGCCCTCGGGCTCGCCCCCGATGCAGATCGGCGTCGCCCGCTCTGGGCGCAAGGGCGGGTCGAGGTGCTGGGGAGGCCATCTATCGGGATCGTTGGCACCCGGCGCCCCTCGCCCCACGGCGCTGCGGCCGCTCGGCGCATCGCCTTCGAAGTAGCGCGGGCGGGCTGGTGCGTCGTCTCAGGCCTTGCCCTAGGGGTCGACGAGGCGGCTCATTTGGCCGCCGTAGAGGCGGGAGGGGAGACGATCGCGGTACTTCCTAGCCCCGCCCCGCTCGGGCTGCGCTATGGGGCGCGGCGCCTAGCCGAGCAGATTCAGCAGGTCGGACTCCTCCTCTCGGATCGGCCGGTAGGAACCCCACCCGCCGCCTGGAGCTTTGCCGCGCGAAACCACCTCCTGGCTGCGCTCTGCGACGGGCTTATCGTCGTCGAAGCACCTGAGGGCTCTGGGGCGCTGATTACCGCCGAATCAGCGGTATGTCTCGGGATCCCCGTGGCAGTCGTGAGCGCTCCGTACGGCGCAGAGAGCGCGGAAGGGGGACTTCGCTGGCTGCAACGAGCCCAGGAGTTGTCTTTGCGCCTCACAGAAGAGCGCTCGCCCGTGCTCATATCGGGGGAGGCTGACCTGCGCGCATGGCTTGCTGTCTGTGCGCTGTCCTTGCACGGTCAGTTTGGCGGCCCGCATGGCGTTTCACGTGTTGAGACGGGCGGAAGTCAGGTTGCGGCGTCTGGAGTACAGCGGGAGATCCTGAAGAGGCTTGATGCAGCTGGGGCTGAGGGGGTCGTCGAGGGTGATCTGAGCGACCTCTCCGGGGAGTTTCCAGGAGCGCTGGTGGCGGCCCTGACCCTCTTGAGCCTGCGCGGGCTCGTTGAGCAGCGCGGCGGGCGTTGGCGGCGTGTTCTCGGGGCGGTGCTACGCTCTCGCCCATGACAAAGGCAGCCACCAACCTCGTTATCGTCGAGTCGCCGGCCAAGGCCCAGACGATTGAGCGGTATCTCGGCCCCGATTACACCGTGCTCGCCTCCTATGGGCACATTCGGGATCTCCCCCAGAAGACCAAGAAGGGGAGCATGGCGGTCGACGTGGAGAATGGCTTCACCCCGGTCTACGAGATCATTGAAGACAAGCAGAAACGCCTTGATGACATCACCCGTGCCGCAAAGAAGGCAACCTCCGTCTGGCTGGCAACCGACCTTGACCGTGAAGGGGAGGCGATCGCCTGGCACGTGGCTGAGGCCCTCGGTATCCCCGAGGCAGACCGACACCGGGTGACCTTTAGCGAGATCACCAAGGGGGCGATTCTCGAGGCGTTCGCCCATCCCCGCGCCATCAACCTTGACCTGGTTAACGCCCAGCAGGCGCGCCGCATCTTGGATCGCCTTGTCGGGTATCGCCTTTCGCCGCTCCTTTCGCGACTGGTCAAGCCGAAGCTCTCAGCGGGACGGGTGCAGTCAGTTGCCCTTCGCCTGGTCGTGGAGCGCGAGCGGGCCATCCGCGCCTTTATCCCACGCCACTACACCACGGTTGAGATTGGGATCCGCCCCGCCACCGCTCCTGACATGACGGTTCCCGCCACCCTCATCGGCGAGAAGGGGGAGATTCTCGAGCTCGATCCCGAGGTGGCAGCAGCGGCCGTTGCTCGACTCGATGGCGCTGATGCCGTCGTTGTGGAGCGCAGCGAGGGGACACGCAAGCAGCGCCCCGTTCCGCCATTCACCACCTCAACACTTCAGCAGGAGGCGGGTCGCAAGCACGGCTTCCGCTCACGCGTCACGATGCAGCTCGCCCAGAAGCTTTACGAAGGTGTGGAGATCGGCGGTGAGCGCACCGGTCTCATTACCTATATGCGCACCGATTCCCCGACGCTGAGCCAGCAGGCCATCAGCGATGCGGCGGCAGTCATCCGCGAACGATTCGGTCCAGAGATGCTCGTTGAAGGTGGTCGCCAATACGCCTCGAAGTCGAAGAACGCACAAGAGGCCCACGAAGCGATTCGTCCAACGAATCTCGCCCTCACCCCCGAACTTGCCGCGCCGTACATCGACGAGCGCGAGCTGAAGGTGTACACGTTGATTTGGCGCCGCACGATTGCGTCGCAAATGCCCGACAAAATCTCTGCCTCAACGACGCTGATCTGGAGCGCAGGGAGTGATCGTCTCAAAACAGTTGCAACGCGCACGCTTGAGCCGGGCTTCACCGCCGTGTATCTCGAAGGTCGTGACGACGAGGATGAAGATGCCGAGGCGAAGGTTCCCGATCTACCAGAGGGCTCGAAGGGGAACATCGCCACAGTAGAGGGCGTACCGCACGCGACAAAGCCTGAGCCGCGCTTTACCGAGCCAACGCTCGTCAAGGAGCTAGAGAAGCACGGCATCGGTCGGCCATCAACCTACGCTGCCATCATCGAACGAATTCAAGAGCGCGAATACGTTGACCGCGACAAAGACAATCGCCTCCGCGCCACCCGACTTGGCGAAACGGTCTGCGACCTCCTCACCACGCACTTCGCTACCTTCGTTGATCTCGGCTTCACCGCCGGCATGGAAGAGGAGCTTGACGCCGTTGCCGAGGGTCGCGCGAACTGGCGCGACGTGCTGCAGAAGTTTTGGAGCACCTTTGATCCACTCGTTCTTGAGAAGGCGCAGTCAATCGGCGCTGGAGAGTTCCGCAACCGGGCCAGCGAAGAGAAGTGCTCCGAGGGGCATCCGATGGAGGAGCGCCTCGGCCGATTCGGTTGGTACCTCGCCTGCACGCTCTACCCAGAACACGCCGAGCGCAAGTCACTTTCGAAGGTGATTGGTGACGACACGCCGTCGGGTGACACCCCAACGCTTGAAGGAGCTGGCCTCCCGTGCTCAATGTGCGGCGCGGAACATGGCGGCAAGATGGCGCAGCGACGGAGCCGCTTCGGCTGGTTCCTCGGTTGCGATCGGTATCCAGAGTGCAAGTACATTCCGAAGGCCGAGGTTCCCGCAGAGTTCAAGCTGGAGTTTGATGCGCTCTGCCCAGTGTGCGGCGTGGAGCACGGCGGCAAGCTAGGGCCAAAGAAGAACAACAAGCGTGGCACCTACTTCTATTCCTGCAATCGCTACCCAGACTGCAAGACGATTCGACCGCGTCCAACGGGCGCAACGCATGCCGAGTGCGGCGCAGTGATTGGCAAAGACGATGAGGGTGGCGTCTGCACGAAGTGCGGCGCGCGCGTAACCCTGCCAGAGGTCGTTGTCGTTGGCTCGGTCATTGCGGGCGGTGAACCAGATCCACTCGCCTGGGTGCCGAAGCGTCCGCGACGCGGCGCAGCTGCCGCCTCCGACGGTGGCGCGAAAGCCACGGCCAAGACCAAGGCGAAGCCGAAGGCCAAAGCCAAAGCAAAGTCCAAGGCGAAGCCAAAGGCGAAGGCGAAGAGTAAGGATCCCGCGGCGGAGCCTGCCGCCGTTGAGTCGGTCGCGGACGCACCGGCTGAACAGGTGGAGACGGTCTAATGGCTCGGGGCCGCGGACCGGCTCCCGTGGCGTCGCTCTCTTCTGCTGCGACTGATCCGCGCATCGCCCCCTTCATCATGCACTTGCGTGCGCGGGCCCTCTCTGCCGCAACGCAGCGCTCGTACCGCACGGCGGTGGAGCGGCTCGTTGCCTGGTACGACGCTGAGGGCATCGACTGGCGCACACCGAGCCGGGCAGACCTGCGCCGCTACATTGCTCTCCTTAGTGAAGATGGCGAGCGCTCTACCGCGCAGCAACGGCTCGCTGCACTCGGCACGTTCTACCGATTCTGGGTGCGGCAGGGGAGTGTGGCGAAGGATCCACTGCATGCGCTCGCGCGACCGAAGCGTGAGAAGCGCCTCCCTGATGTCTTGTCTCAAGCGCAGATTGAGCAGCTCATCTCTCAGGCCGGGATCGGCACCTCAGCTGCGTTAGCGCTGCGCGATACCGCGTTGATTGAACTGCTCTACGGCGCTGGGCTCCGCATCGCAGAAGTTGTCGCGATTAATGTGAGCGACCTGCAGCTTGGTCGTGGTGAGGTGAAGGTGACAGGGAAGGGCGACAAGCAGCGCGTCGCACTCTTTGGTGCGCCTTGTATTCGCGCGCTTGACGCGTATCTGTCAGGCGGTCGCCCAGAGCTCGCAGCCCTGGCCACGCCGTCATCCTCCGCACTCTTCTTGAATCGCAACGGAGGAGCGCTCGGCGAGCGCGGTGCTCGCGCACGACTTGACGACATTGCACGTGCGGCTGGCCTCCCGGAGGCGTTTCACCCGCATACGCTGCGCCACTCATTCGCCACGCACCTCCTCGATGGCGGAGCAGATCTTCGCGTGGTCCAAGAGCTGCTCGGACACGAGAGCCTTGGCACGACGCAGGTGTACACCCACGTTTCCACCACGCGCCTACGTGGCCTCTACAAGTCCGCGCATCCACGTGCGCGACGTACGGGAGCCAAGCCATGACGCGGCGTACCGTCGCGCCAGTCGTTCGATCAAGTACCGCACGAAATAGTTCCGTTCTTGCCGCCGGCGCACTCGCCTCGCGCATTGCGGGCTGGGCGCGCATCACCGTGCTCATCGCCGTGTTTGGCGCGAGCGGAACACTTGACCCGTTCCTCGCCGCATTCCGAATTCCCGACATCGTGTTTGCGTTGGTTGCTGCTGGCTCCATCGCAACCGTGCTCGTACCGCAACTGAGCTCTCTCCTTGAGCAGGGAGAACAGCGACGTGCGCAACGCCTCCTCGGTTCAGTCTTGGTTTCCATGCTCTTGCTCCTTGCCCTCTTCTCAGTGGTAGTGGTGTTCGGCGCAAACGCGCTGAGCGGACTCTTGGTGGGCGGGCTTCCGAGCGCACAGCAGCGCGAGGTGGCAGATCTCAGCGTCATCCTGCTGGTGGCCACGATCGCGCTTGCGCTCTCAGCGATTTGCACCAGTGCTGCTGCAGCGCGATCGAGATTCGGCGTCACCGCTATCACTGGCCTCGTGTACAGCGCAGGCACCATCGCAGGCGCGCTGATTGGAGGCCGAGAGGCTGGCGGATATGGTCCAGCAATCGGCACCGCAGCTGGTGCGATCGCCGTGTTGTTCATTGCGGCGACCGTGCTCGTTCGGAGCAACTTGCGTCCGGCGCGCCCTAACTTCCGTGACCCGCTGCTCCGCGAAGCGCTGCGCTCACTCCTGCCACGCGTTGGATCGGTGGTGCTGGTGCAGCTGCTGCTTGCGTACCTCATTGCACTTGCTGGCAGCACCGGGCCAGGTGCAATCACCATCTGGTCGTACGCGTTTACCCTCTTGCAGGTGCCACTCGCCCTAGTCACCTCGTCGATCGGTATTGCGATCCTGCCCAAGGTGGCCGCGCAGGCGGCACGCGGCAATCTCGCGGCGGTGCGCACGCTGGCTACCTCAAGCATCGGTGCCGTAATCTGGATGATGGCTCCCATCGCCACACTGGGCGCGCTTTTCTCGTACGACGCAGTGCGGCTTGTGGTCGGTGGGAACATCGATGATCTCGCCGCGGTTGCGACGGCAGATCTCCTTCGACTCCTTCTCATTGGTCTCGTTGCGCATGGCGTGATTTCGGTCGTCGTTCGCCTCTTTTACGGGCTGCGCGATACGGTGCGACCTACCCTCGCCGAGATTGGTGGAAACCTTGTGATTTTCACGCTCGCCACCCTCTGGCTGCCGTTCGCGGGAGTAACGGGCATTGCAGTTTCGCTTCCGCTCGGCACCTGGATCGAGGCGGCGGTCTTGCTCACCCTGCTCATTGCACACAAGCAGGTGCTGAACGCCGCGACGGTCGTTGGCACCACCCTGTTTGCTCTGCCTGCGGCACTCCTCTCCGCTGGACTCGCAGCTGCGATCACGCTGCCACTCCTTGAGGGGGCACGACTCTCCGGGGTGCTGCCAGGGGCTGCAGTTGCAGCGCTGGGCACCACCGTTGGGCTCGCCGCATATGTTCTTCTCACGATTCTGGCGCGGCGACGAGAGGCGCTCCCGCTGCTCCGTCGC
>Ga0222713_10006478_pt1 | contig 11127 bp, 10 predicted proteins | sample C33_649DmetaG_FD_165061 | JGI IMG/M metagenome (GOLD analysis project Ga0222713, IMG submission 165061) | Estuarine water microbial communities from San Francisco Bay, California, United States - C33_649D | ecosystem: Environmental > Aquatic > Marine > Unclassified | place: USA: California... | reverse complement strand
CTGGTGGATAGCTATAATACCCGTACAGAGAATCCTACTGCCTGGAAGCAGCAGGTTTATACGGGTCAAGATTACCTTGAAAAAATGTTCGCAGAAAAGGCTGGGAATGTGGTTGTGATTGCCGGCAATAACAAATTGAAGACTGATTATATCAGCAGATCTGTTGAATCGGGCCTGAACGTTTTGGCAGATAAGCCAATGGCAATTGATCTAGATGGATTTAATAAGCTGGTTAAGGCATTTGAATCTGCAGAAAAGAATAAGGTTCTTCTCTATGATATCATGACTGAAAGATATGAGATCAATAGCATGCTTCAAAAGGAGTTTGCTCATCTTCCGGCATTTGGCCAGCTTGAAAAGGGAACACCTGAAAACCCTTCAGTGACCAAGGTAAGTGTACATCATTTCTTTAAAAATGTATCAGGGAAACCTCTTGTCCGACCGGCATGGTTCTTTGATGTTAAACAGCAGGGCGAAGGTATCACTGATATTACCACGCACTTGGTTGATTTGGTTCAGTGGGAGTGCTTCCCTGATCAAATCCTGGATTATAAAAAGGATGTAGAAATAGTATCAGCAAAAAGATGGGCCACCAGTATTTCTGCTGAACAGTTTGAAAAAGTAACTAAGCAGAAAGAATACCCTGAATACTTGAAAGCAGATGTTAAAGATGGAATGTTGAGTACGTATTCCAATGGTGAAATTAACTACCGTTTAAAAGGTATTCATGCTAAAATATCAGTAACCTGGGATTTTCAGGCACCTGAAGGAACAGGAGATACTCACTTCTCTGTTATGCGGGGAACCCAAGCAAGCGTAGTGATCAAGCAGGGGAAAGAGCAGAATTATAAGCCGACATTATATATTGAACCTAGCGCTAAAACAGATCTTAAAGCCTTTGAAAAGGCAATTCAAGCAGATTTAAAACAGCTCAATAGTAAATATCCAGGTGTTGAATTAAAGAAGATAGGCAGTGGATGGGAAGTGCTCATTCCTGATACGTATAAGGTTAGCCATGAAGATCATTTTGCTCAGGTTACAAAAAAGTACCTTGAATGTCTTAAAAAGGGCCAACTTCCAGCATGGGAGGTGCCCAATATGATTGCAAAGTATTATACAACTACAAAGGCACGCGAAAAAGCCTTAGGGCGCTAAATTAACGGGGGCTTTTATCAGCCCCCTTTTTTTGTAATAGGCCATACTGAGCCTAATCATTTTGTTGTAAGTTCTTAATCCGTCGGGTTGATTATTGGCCTTCAGGTAGTTATCATAAAAGATGCTACTCAGTTTTGAAGTTGCTCCGCGATACGATTTCCAATATTCGTTCTCTGATTTAAGGTCAGATAGAACACTAGGCGAGATTTTACTTTTTAAAGTCTTAAATGCTAAACTATCAGTAGCCCAGATTGCAGTCATGAATTCTTGCGTTGCCAGATAGTAGCATGAATACTTTAAGAGCCTATTATTAGAGTTAATTCCTGCTAAAAAACCAATAAAATTAGCCTCATTTTCTGCTCCATATCCATTTTGATGAGCCATTTCATGACAAGCTACAAATGGTCTTAAGTAGATTGGCATCAACATGTTAACCTGTGCTTCTCCGGTAAAAGGGTTATAATATCCCGCTGTGCCCAGATAACTTAAAATGGGTCCTGATAATGAAGGTTTAGCAATAGGTTTTGAGGTTCCGATATTTTGAATGGCCAGAGATGATGATTTGAAAATACTATCATTTGACTGGGCAAGATCCTCCTTGCTAACTTTCATGCGGCTATAATTGACTGAATCAATAAGCATTGATCCAACTTCAATAAGTTCGGCATTCGAATAGTCGGATTCTGTAAGATCAAGCCTCTTAAATGCATCAGCTCTGAAGTAATTAAGGCCCCAAAATAAGTAAAATACCACTATGCTTATTTGCAAGGTAAGCACCAGTTTGAGCAGTATCTGAACCGCATCTCGGCCTTTTTTCTGAAAAAAGCCTTTTTTGATAATCTGGATTAAACTAAGTACGATAAAAAGGGTAAGAAATAAATAAAAAATATCGCCTATGCTAAAGGGTATCTGGTTAAAGATCAATTGAAGGTGTGCGCGGATAAATGGAAAAATTGCTTGTGAATAATATTGCTCCACACTTTCAGGATAATTTTTTAGCTGAAAGAGTAAAAAGATCAGCGCAGACATAACTACTACTAAAAGCAATCTTTTTTTGACTCCTGAATAAGCTTTTGTAATTTTCATGTATCTAATAAACTCTATTTAACGCAAAGAAATTCAAATTCATTAATTTAAATATAAATTAGCTTTTAAATCTATCATTAATACAAACTTTAAAAAATCTAAGGAGAATATGCTGGTAATTAGAAACTTTATTGAATTTGAATCTTATTTGGGTAAAGAGCTTGGTGTTTCCGAACTTCATAAAATCACACAGGAGCAGATTATGAAGTTTGCTGATGCAACTATTGATCATCAATGGATCCACACTGATCCGGTACGGGCAGAAAGTGAAGGCCCCTTCAAGGCAACAATTGCACATGGTTATCTTACGCTATCGCTTATTCCATATTTGTGGAAGCAGATTGTGGATGTTCAAAATCTTAAAATGGAGATCAATTACGGTATTGAAAATTTAAGGTTCGGACAGCCGGTTCTTGTGAATAGTGATGTCAAGTTAAAAGCGAAGCTTGTTTCAATAGCCAATCTTCGGGGGGTAACCAAAGCTACCATCGGTGCTGAGCTTGAAATTATAGGACAAAATAAACCTGCGTTTAAAGGCGAAGTAGTATTCCTTTATCATTTTGAAGAATAATTAGTTTAAAAAGCAGGATTGAATAGTAGTTCAATTTTTATTGATCGATCTCTTATTCGTGTAGCTTTGTAAGCTAGTGAAAGATCCTGTTTAACTATCTGCTTTGGCATCTATAATCAGAATTTTCCAAAATAATGACTAATTTCAGCGATAAATACCTCAAAAATTTTTATGTCAGAACCCCGTAAAGCTGCCATCAGTTTTATCTTCTTTACCTTATTGCTTGATGTCATTGGGCTTGGTTTGATCATACCGGTATTCCCTCAACTGATTGCTGAATTAGTAGGTGGAACCATGAGTACAGCTTCGCAATGGAGTGGGCTTCTAACCTTTGCTTACGCCATAACCCAGTTCGTATTTGCACCGGTAATTGGTAATTTGAGTGATCAGTATGGCCGTAGGCCGGTATTACTATTATCTCTTTTTGGATTTGGTATCGACTATATTTTCCTTTCATTGGCGCCAACTATCTGGTGGTTATTCATTGGAAGAATTATTGCGGGGGTATTTGGGGCAAGTTTTACAACAGCTACCGCTTACATTGCCGATATCAGTACTCCCGAAACGCGCTCCAAAAATTTTGGAATGGTGGGTGCTGCATTTGGATTAGGTTTTATTATTGGTCCGGGTCTGGGGGGTGTATTAGGTGAATTAGGTCCTAGAGTTCCATTTATTGCAGCCGGAATACTCACGTTCGTGAATATGATCTATGGCTACTTTGTTTTACCTGAGTCACTTTCAAAAGAACACCGCAGGCCATTTGAGTGGAAGCGGGCTAATCCGATGGGCTCTTTGCTGCAGCTAAAGAAATATAAAGGTGTTGGTGGTTTAATTTTTGCCTTTTTTCTGTTATATATTGGCGGGCATGCGGTACAAAGCACCTGGACATTTGTCAATATTGAAAAATTTAATTGGAGCAAATCTTTTATGGGTCTATCCCTGACTTTTGTTGGTATTCTTATTGCTTCAGTTCAGGGCGGACTGATTCGTTATACCACTCCAAAGTTTGGTGAACAGAAGAGTATTTATATTGGATTAGGCCTCTATGCCTTTGGACTGTTATTATTTTCTTTTGCCACCGAAGGCTGGATGATGTTTGTTTTTCTGGTTCCTTATTGCCTGGGCGGCATTGCCGGACCTGCTTTACAATCAATTATTTCTGGCAATGTTCCTAAAAATGAACAGGGTGAATTACAGGGAGCTCTTACCAGTGTAATGAGTGTTACTTCAATCATTGGGCCGCTGTTAATGACCAATCTTTTTGCCTGGTTTACCAGGCCTGAAGCAAGTATAAAATTTGCTGCTGCTCCTTTCCTCGCTGGTTCTGTTTTTATGCTGGCGAGCGCAATTTTGGCAGCCAGGACCATGAAGAAGGATTCATTCTTAAATAGAAAATCCAAAATAGATGATGAACCCCTAACTCCGGTTCATTGAACTAAATAATACCCTGATTTTTTTAGTTTTTTTGCGGCGGGCTGATCATGATGTGTGCACGATGAGTTCCTGGATCCATGATCCATGGCATCCCCGCGCTGCTTGGCTTTAAGGGTAATCCGGTGCTTTCTGCGGTTGCATAAGGCACGTAGATTACATACCTCAGGTAAGCATCCTTAACAGTGCCTGCGAGTGCATCAAAATTCTCTGCCTTGGCAGTATAAACATATAAACTTGTTGGTTGTTTAGGCATTTTCAGCTTTCCTGATAATGCTTCTGCATCTCTGATGTCTGAAACTTCTTTTGGAGTTTTTCCAGCCATTTTTAAGTCACGACCCCGTTTCATGAATGGTTCAAGGTCTTTATGGTAACATGCAACACTTAAACCGGGAATCTTAGGATCGTCGGCCAGGCAGATCATCTCATTTTTGCCTTGTTTCAACAAAACGAAATCGCCTTTTTCAGTATAACCATAAACACTTGCATCGTCTCGTTTATCAATTGGAGCAGCCAAAAGTGCTGTTTGAATCTGAACCGAGCTTGATGGAATAGTGGTTTGTGCCGCGCTTGTAAGCCCCAGACCTAAAAGTGCAATCGATAAAAAGCTTGTTTTCATAAGGTGTTTATTTTGATAAAAATTTGCAGTCCTTTTATTAATATTAGGACTTTTTATTCAGAATAGCAAAATTTACAGAATAGCTTTTTATGCCTGTACTTTTGGGACCAGTTTGATCTCAAAATCGGAAACTTCAATCAAGCGTTCTTTATACAGGCTGCCGGCAGCTTTTTTAAATGCTTTTTTACTAATCTTTAAACGGTTATAGATATCTTCAGGTGAACTTTTATCGCCCAGCGAAATTGATCCACCGTTTTCTTCCAGTTCAATCATCAAACTGTCTTTAAGATCTAGGATATGCTTAAATCCAATTACTTGAAGGCTGAGGTCAATCTTATTTCCTTCTCTGATCTTCTTGATAAACCCTCTTCTCTGATCTCCTGCTTTTAAATCTTCAAAAACCTCGTTGTGATATAATAGACCCAAAAACCTCTGATTGATCACTGCGGTGTAGCCAAGGTCGCTTTCCTCGGTGATTAATAATCTTACCTCATCTCCTTCTTCTAGATCGTGTTCGTCTTGATCAACAAACTCGGCTAATCGGGAAGATGCAGTTATACGTTCACTTCTTTCGTCATTAAACAGAAAAACTACATATTTTTGACCAATCTGCATGGGCCTCTTTTGCTCCCTTTCAGGAACAAAAACATCTTTTCCAATGCCCATGTCTAAGAAAGCACCTTGTTCATTTACATCAACAACGGTCAATAGTGCAAACTCGTCTACCTGAGCAATTGGAGTTTCGGTGGTGGCCATTAATCTGCCATCGCTATGGATATAGGTGAAAATATGAAGATGGTCTCCAATTTGAGCATCTTCGGGTGCATGAACATAAGGTAATAGAACTTCTTTTTCTCCATCAGTCAGGATCAGACCTGCCTCAGTCTTTTTGATAAACCTTAATTCATTAAACTTTCCGATTTCTAGCATATTTTCTGATGGTATATCCTACAAAGATACTAAAAGCAGTTTATTGATCCTGTTTTAGCTTTGATTTTGATAATATGGACAAATTGAATGATGATTTTAGATGTTTATGCCTATTATGTTTTTATTGTTGATTTTTCATTATATTTTAGTGCATGGTTAATTCGAAATACTGGATAGTATTAGGTCTTGTAGTTTTAGTATTATTCTCTTTTTCCTCTTTTGGACAGGCGCTACAGAAAACTATTATTAAACAGTCTCTTTCTTCTTTTGCCTATTCAACAACCTTTGAACTGTCATCGAAGTGGAATTTGAATACTGAATTTCAGGAGCGTATTTTTTTGGACCCAGTTAGGCAGTCGCAACTTTTCGTGAAATCGCAGGTTAATTTTTCTCCGTTGAAAGATCTCACTTTTGGAACTGGTTTTGCTTATTATTTAAATTCGCCGGGCGATCCTGAGTTTGCCTCTTCATTTAAGGTTCCAGAAATAAGGCTAAATCATGAGCTTGGTTATAGACATAAGTTTAAAAATTTGATTATTGGACATCGCTACCGGATGGAGGAACGTTTCATTAGGAAAAGATTGAATGACGCATTAATTGATGGATATAGATTCGTAGAAAGGCTATCCTACATGGTTTCATTGGAATGTAATCTGGTTAGATCAAAAACTAAAGATCATAACCTGAGCTTGAAACTTAGTGATGGAATATACATTAATTCGAATGGAGGAATTATTTACAATACCTTTGATCAGAATAGATTTTATGCCGGACTGAACTACCAGCTGATTAAAAATCTGAGTGTTGAACTTGGCTATATCAATATGTTTCAGCAACGTATTTCAGGTGACGAGTATTTAAATCGTAATATTGCAAGTTTAGCGATAAGCCATAGGATAAAAATGCATGTTAAAAATTAGGCATTTATCTCAATTAAATCGCAAATCCAACCATTAAATCATAGCATTGACCAGTAAGATATATTTAATTACTCCTCCTTTTACGCAGCTGAATACTCCTTACCCAGCAACAGCATATTTAAAGGGATTTCTTAATACAAAAGGTATATCCTCGTATCAGTCAGATCTTGGCATTGAAGTTATTTTGGCTCTTTTTTCAAGATCCGGCCTAACTGACCTGTTTCATCAGATTCAATTATCAAATACTGAGCAGAGTGAAAATGCCCAGCGTATAATTGCCTTAAAAGAACATTACATCTCTAAAATTGATGCGGTGATTTCCTTTTTACAAGGGCATAACCCAACACTCTCTCATTTGATTTGCCAAGAAGATTTTCTTCCTGAGGCATCACGGTTTGAACAGCTTGAAGATCTTGAATGGGCATTTGGTACCATGGGAACTCAGGATAGGGCCAAGCACCTGGCCACACTTTTTTTAGAGGATATTTCTGATCTTATTGTAGAATGTGCTGACCCTAATTTTGGTTTCAGTAGATATGCAGAACGTTTGGGGAGGTCGGCAGCTAGTTTTGATGAGCTTTACGAAGCGCTTCAACAGGAATTTACATTTACAGATAAGCTTTTAATCAAGGTCCTGGAACAAAAGATGAAGGAGGTACTTCCTGAAATGGTTTCACTATCCGTGCCCTTTCCGGGAAATTTATATGCTTCCTTCCGTATCGCTCAATGGCTGAAGCTGGAATATCCGACTATTAAAATTGCTATGGGTGGTGGTTTTCCAAATACTGAATTACGATCTGTTTCGGATGCTCGTGTTTTTGAGTTTATAGATTTTATTTGTTTGGATGATGGTGAAGCACCTGTTGAGCATCTTTGTGAGTTTCTTGATGGCAAGAGAAATATAGCAGAACTGAAAAGAACATTTGCACTGATAGATGGGAAAGTTACTTATTGTAATGGAAGTAAATCACCTGATTACAAGCAATTTGAAACGGGTACCCCTGACTACAGCTATCTGTATCTTGATCGTTATATCTCTGTAATTGAAGTTGTAAATCCGATGCATCGGATGTGGAGTGATGGAAGGTGGAATAAACTTACAATGGCCCATGGCTGTTATTGGGGTAAATGCACTTTCTGTGATATATCACTCGATTATATTAAAATTTATGAGCCCATTGCTGCCTCTTTGCTTTGCGATAGAATGGAACAATTGGTAGAACAAACAGGTGAACGGGGATTTCATTTTGTTGATGAAGCTGCACCTCCTGCCTTAATGCGCTCTTTGGCTCTTGAAATTTTGCGTCGTAAATTAACGGTTACCTGGTGGACTAATATTCGGTTTGAAAAGAGCTTTACGAAAGAGCTTTGCCTATTGCTGAAGGCTTCTGGATGTATTGCTATTTCGGGCGGCTTGGAGGTTGCCTCAGATCGTTTACTTGAACTGATACAAAAGGGTGTAACCGTAGAACAAGTAGCCCAAGTATGTCATAATTTTACGGATGCGGGTATCATGGTTCATGCCTACCTGATGTATGGATTCCCTACACAAACTGCTCAAGAAACCATTGATTCTTTAGAAATGGTTAGGCAAATGTTTGACGCGGGAGTTTTACAGTCGGCTTTCTGGCATCAGTTTGCGATGACTGCTCATAGCCCTGTGGGTATGTACCCTGAACAATTCAAGGTAGAAAAGGCTTGCGGAACAACTGGAACTTTTGCCAATAATGATATAGTACACATTGATAAAGTCGGTACCGATCATGAGCTGTTCAGCTATGGATTAAAGAAATCTTTGTTCAATTATATGCATGGCATTTGTTTCGATTATCCATTGCAGGAATGGTTTGAACATAAAGTGCCTAAGACAAAGGTTGACCCTCAGTTTATTATGAAATGTTTGGCAAAAGAAGAGCCTTTTCTGATCAAACCTGATGCAAAAATTGTTTGGCTTGGAGCAAAACCTCTGATCGATTATTTTTCCAAAAGTAAAAAGGGAAAGCAATGGGAGATGGCAGAGCTCAAGTTTTTTGATAAGAAAAGTGGCTTCAGTATACAGCTAGAAAAAGATCAGGCAGAATGGTTACTTAAATTTTTACCACTTGCAGGTATAGATCATGAAGAACCAATGACCTTCAAAAAGGCAAAAGAAAATTTTGAAATTTCTTTAAATATTGATTTTGAACCCTTTTGGTATGGCAAAGCAATAAATAGATTGAGGCAGGGCGATCTGTTGGTACTGTAATTTTTTACTGTTAGGATTGACCATATTTTGTTTTAAACAAAAATTAAAAATATTTCCCGATAACTTCCCGAAAAAACAAAAAAAGACATATGATTCAACGTGAGTCCTTGATTTTCATGTAGCGAGACTGGGATTGCCAGCTTCGTTCCACTACGCTGTCATCCCAACAAGTTTGATTTACCCAAAGCCTTTCAGAGAATACTGATGATCAAGAAATTCATCAGCATTCTCTGTTTTTTTTAATACTCATCCGCTTAATCAAGCAAGCTTGTTTCGCAGCTTCGCATTAAAAAAGCCCTCCCGAAAAAATCGGGAAGGCTTTGTAGCGAGACCGGGATTTGAACCCGGGACCTCAGGGTTATGAAACGACCAAATGTGTTACATACATTTGATTTTCAGTTAGTTAGAATTGTTGTTGCTCACCATTTGTGTCTCTTTCTAAGGGAAAAGAGGCGCAAAAAGGGAGCGCACACTTATCATGTAGAATGTTGGAACTTCCTGACAATTGGAAGGAAGTTAAAAGAACTAAAAATTGTAAATGATGGAAACGCTCTACTAATTTAGAAAATATTTTGTCCACTTTATGCTGACGTTAGACATAATAAACGTTAATCGCCAACTCTTTGTACACGAAAACCTACATTCGAACTTTTTACAAACTTTGGTGCACCAACCGCATCCTTTAAGTGGATCCAAGGTGCGGGTAATGGGTCATTGTCACCTAACTGCAGGAATTGGCTAAATAGACCTTTGTCACCCATAACTTCCCCGCAAGTCATTCCAAAAACATTGATCTGATATTTACCTTTCGGAAATTGCACACCGGCTATCACTTCGTCAGTCAAGACTTGAACAATCCCACAAGCAGGAGTTTGAGGCCCTGCAGTTTGAGTCTCTTCATCTTTAGTGCAGCTTGACAAGCTTAAAGATATTACTCCTAATATAAATAATGTGAAAAAGATTTTATTTCTCAAAACACAAATTTTAACTTAATTGTAAAAAATATATCACCCAATATTTTTAATAATTTGCAAACCTTATAGCTTAAACCATCCTTCAAATAATTTATTACCGCTTAATTGATATTCTATTTGATGAACAATCTTATCGTCAATCTTTTTAATTAGCTTAATAAATTTCTCCTTCTTTAAATATTGGTTATTAATAAATACACTAAAACCAACATCTCTAAGTTCTCTAAAATATAACTCCTTCACCCATTTTGATCCTTTAAATTCTTTAATCCAAGGTCTTCCACTTTCATCTTGGTATTGAACTTGACCAAATGTTTCAAAACTAACTTCTAAAATAAGTTCGACCTTAATTAATACATTTGCATCCATAATCCGGCTTCTCGGGAATAATTTAAAAATATTCTTTAATGAAATTGTCCATTTAGCCATTTCAATATCCGATTATTATAATAGATTATTTCAAATTCAGGTAGTTCTGCAAATGTTCAATAAGTGACTTTTGAGAGTCTATCGTATATTTAATTATATCACTTTGACTAATCAAATTAACCAATTGGTCATTTTCAAAAATAGGTAAATACCTTAAAGTATTTTCAGTCATTATTTTACTACATTGTTCAATAGAATCATTCATATTTAATATAGGTATGTCTGATATCATAATTTCATTTACAGTAGTTTTATCTGAAGATCGACCCTCTAATACGATTTTTCGCGCATAATCCCTTTCTGTAAACATCCCTACATATTTATCACTTTCTAAAACAATCAGACACCCAACATTAGCTTCAGCCATAATTTTTAAAGCATCAAAAATACTTACAGAGCAAGAAACAGTGATTAGTTTTCTATTTTTATTTTTTAATAAATCTTTAATTGTTGGCATAAATATTTGTTTAAAATATTAGCAAATTAAATATAGAATCAGAAAAAGTATATAGTAGAATTATACGCTGATACTAATTTACTTTTTATTTTAATGAAGTCAATAGAAATATCAGCATTAAAGGTTCGTGTTTTCGGTAAGAAATGACAAAAACCTCACGCAAACCTCACGCAGAAAAAAAAAGGACCCACGATTTAACGTAAGTCCTTGATTTTCATGTAGCGAGACCGGGATTTGAACCCGGGACCTCAGGGTTATGAAGATTTTTTGAGAAAATGAAAGCGTTGATTTATAATGGGTTATGTTTTAA
>Ga0222713_10006477_pt1 | contig 11127 bp, 24 predicted proteins | sample C33_649DmetaG_FD_165061 | JGI IMG/M metagenome (GOLD analysis project Ga0222713, IMG submission 165061) | Estuarine water microbial communities from San Francisco Bay, California, United States - C33_649D | ecosystem: Environmental > Aquatic > Marine > Unclassified | place: USA: California... | reverse complement strand
AAGTATTATGGTTCTTGTCCAGAATTAAAAGAAGATATTAAAAAGCACGGCAAAGAGATCTTCGGTAGAGAAATATTAAGTCTTCATAGGGCAAAAGGTGACTGTAACTATGAAGAAACAAAGCAACTTTTTCTAAATAATGTGTTGAGTGAGTCTCTTGACGATGGAACACCGGCATACTACAATAGCAATATTCTAGGCCGCTATATGCGAAAAGATTATGGTAACTTTGGAGCAGACTCTACAAACAACACATGATTGGGCAATTGACCGCATTCATACTCTTTGTGAGGAAAATATTGAGGATGCCCATGCGATTCAATCAGAATTTTGTGAGTGGTTGAATCCGGAAATTTTACGTCATGATATTTTCTCATTAGAGTTTATAGGAGACGAAGATGACACTTGATCTTCATAACTTTTTCAAGTTTTACGACGAGAACAATTCAAATCACGTGGCGGCAGTTCAATGGTTAGAGGATAACCTACCCGCCCAGTTTTTGGATGATGCAGAAACCGACTGGATTGGAATGTTTAGAACTAAACCTCCAACACCAGAGGTTTTAAATGTTCCATACTTCAACCAAGTAGATAACTACCGAGATGCACATAGAACTTGCAACAGTTCATCGTGCGCTATGTGCCTTGCTTTCCTCAAACCAGGAAGCATTAAAGGTGATGATGAGTATGTCAAGAAAGTATTTGCGATTGGCGATACTACTGACCATGCGGTACAGACGAAAGTTCTGGCAGGTTATGGAGTTAAGTCACACTTTAGTTACAATCTTTCTTTTGCTGATATTGATAAAAGTCTTGACGCTGGGAAGCCTGTCGTTATTGGTATTCTGCACAGGGGTTCTCTTTCTGCACCTACTGGTGGGCATATGTGTGTTGTGATCGGTAAAACCCCAGATGGTAAAGGGTATTATGTAAATGATCCATATGGTTCACTGAATGACAACTACACTGGTCCTGTGACTAACGGTAAGAAGACCATTTATACCAAAGCAGTTCTTAAGCACCGTTGGTGTCCAGGAGGCAACGATGGATGGGGCAGAATCTTCGACTAGATTTAAGGCAAAGATGCTTAAAGTGATTAAAGAACTGACAAATAATGGTAGGCACGTAGAAGCAAACGAACTTTATCAACGGTATTTCGGAGACAACAATGGCAAGAATCGATCTACATAACTTCTTCAAGTTTTATGACGAGAAGAACCCCAATCACGTCAAAGCAGTACAGTGGTTGGAAGATAACCTCCCAGTCAAATATCTAGAAGATAATATTGATTGGGCGGAGATTTATCGCGGAAAAAAGACTAGTGCTGCACCAGCATCTGCACCCGCTGCTGCAGCTCCTGTAACAGGTGGTGATGATGTTCCACAAATGGGAATCAAGTTAATTAAAGAGTTTGAAGGATGTCACTTAAAGGCATATCCAGATCCTCTGACTGGTGGACTTCCAATCACAATTGGTTGGGGTTCGACCCGTAAGAAGGATGGATCGCCATTTAAAATGGGTGATACATTAACACAAGCGGAAGCGGATCAACTTCTTATCGATCAGTGTAAGAAAGAATTCCTTCCTGCACTACGCAAAATCCCACATTGGAATGAAATGTCAGATGGAAAAAGAGGCGCTCTGCTCAGCTTTGCTTATAATCTTGGTGCCGGTTTTTACGGTGGTGATAACTTTAATACTATTACTAAACGCTTGAAGAATAAAGAATGGGACTTGGTTCCTGATGCGTTATTCCTCTATCGTAATCCTGGTTCAAATGTAGAAGCAGGACTTGCTCGTAGAAGAAAAGCGGAAGGTGAAGCTTGGAAAAAAGGTTAACCTCACACAAAGGAACAAATGGAAACACAAACTAAAAAGGAAAAGTGTATGAGTACTGTTATACGCATTGCGATTTTGGGTTGGTCTGCTGCTCTCCTTACTGCTAGTTATGCTGGTGCTCTATCTAAGATGGACCCAACATTTATCGCTACTGTCTTCACAGCATCTGCTGCCACCTTTGGTATTAACACAATGAAGAAGGGTGGTGATGAAGATGAAAAGAAAGAAGAACCACGTAGAGAAGTTGTAGTAGAACCTACATCAGAACCTGCAGCACCAGAAGTTGCTGCGGCAGAGCCAACTCTTGAAGAAAGAGTTGAAGTATTAGAAGGTCAAGTTCAGCCCCGCACAGGAGGAGCATAATGTCTAAGTCTGCAAATAAAGGTAAAAAAGGTTCTGGCGGTGCTGGATCTTCTAACAACAAAAAGCAAAACTCTGGTAATGCTAACGCTAAAAAAGCAAAGAATGGTGGAAAGAAAAAATGATTGAATTCATTACTTTGACTATTGTTGGTCATGTGTTAGTTGGACCTAACTTATGTCAAACTGATTTTTTAAGTGATAATCAAATTTACACATTTACATACCAATGCCAAGAGAATGGAACACTCCAAAACGAGAGTGTTGGAATGCTCCCATCCACCAAATACTCAAAGCTATAGATAATCACACCCGTCTTCACATGGAGACGGGTGATTTTTGGCATGAAGAACAGGCCCAGATATTGAGAAATTATGTCAAAGATTTGAAAATCTGGATTCATAAACAAGAAGGATGGTGGAACGAATGAAAAAGTTACTCACCTCAGTTGGTTTAGTTTTATCCTTAGCATTTCCTGCTATTGCATCATCACTGGAACCAAAGCAACCAACAGTAAGACCTTATAGTGCAGAGGCAATGGGTTGCATGATTCTCCTAGAATGCACTGAGGGTATAGAGAAACTCACAGTGGATTCTGAACTACTAAAGAATCCAGATTTTGACCCGTTCAGAGAAGAACTAAAAAGAATTATTACTGCTCTTGATGGTGTAAATGTTCCTGTATATGTTGCGCCAGAAAGATACTTTACTCCAAGAACAGTAGGTTTATACAAACCAAACTACAATCGTTTCTTTGTGAATGAACAACTTCTTAAAGACCCAAGAGAGTTTTTAGGAACAATGAGACACGAAGGATGGCACGCCGTACAAGATTGTATGGGTGGAGGAATGCAAACATCCTTTATGGCACAGGTTCATCAAGATAGTGAGATACCTGCTTGGGTAATGAAGCAAACTAGATTAACTTATGAATCAATGATGCAAAGTCGTGCAATTCCTTGGGAAGCAGATGCTAACTGGGCAGAAGAGCAATCAAATCAAACAGCAGAAAAACTTGAAATGTGTGCAAAAGGTCCACTATGGGATCAAATCAGACCAACTCCAATGACGATGGATTGGTTAATTGGATGTGGATGGATGAAACCACAAGAAGGTAAGTATCCTTATTATCCAAATAAGAAAGTTGAGTATTGCACTGAGGGTAAGTATTGATGGATTTTCCGTGGGGAGTTGTTACAATATTGGGATGCGGTCTTATCTTTACTGCATATGTAATTTACTACATACTACGATTAGCACACGAGGAAATGAAAGATGAAAAATCTAGCAATCATTCTGTCAGCAACGAGTCTGGCAATTAGTGGAGCACTTTGTTACGGTGCTTATGTGACCTATAAAAAAGCAGAAGCAATTCTCAACAATCCAGAACAATTTGTTGGAAAGGTTGTTGAGAATCAAGTTAACAAAGCATTTGAAAAATTACCTATTCCAAAACTAAATAATGAGAAGTTTAAGTTGCCATTCTAATGGATAAAGACCCATATATTTACAGAATTAAATCTGTTCTTAAAGTTGTAGATGGTGACACTATTGACGCTGCTATTGATCTTGGTTTTGATATCTCCCTTACTAAGCGAATTCGTCTTGCTGGTGTCGATACCCCAGAGAGCAGAACAACTGATACAAATGAGAAGAAACTTGGTCTCGAAGTTAAAGAATGGCTCAAGAAAAAGTTAGAAGGGCAGGAAGATATTATTGTTAAAACAGAACTCCCAGATTCTACCGAAAAGTACGGAAGAATTCTGGGACACTTGTTTATTGGGGATAGTGAAGTATCCGCAGTTAATAAAAAGAAGTCAGTCAATCAAATGATGATTGATGAGGGATTTGCTTGGGAATATTCCGGTGGAACTAAAAAGAAAGATTTTGCTCTATTAGAATCAAAAAGACAAGCGAGCAGATAATTTTTTAGCAATCTTTTTAGGAGGGGCATAGAGAGGTTTGAATCTTTCTTGTCCTTCTTTTGTGAACTTATCTTTTATTGGTTCATCAATGATTACTTTATTTTCAATTTCGTAAAGTGTGTTTTGCTCTATTTGGTCTCTAATGTACTGTTCAACATTATCAACTTGAGCAACTAATCTTGTTCCTTCTGCTGAGTATTCAAAAATATCAATATGACCTGCTTCTGCCATCACATAATGGAGAACAGGTTTAACTTGTTTGATTTTAATTTTAAACTTATTCTTTGTTGCTTCTTTGATAAATGGTTCAGCAGCATTCTTCAATACATTTAAAACTGCTGTGGATGCCATTGTAGCAGCAGTTGTGACTACTGCGACAGCACCAGCCGTAGCAACAAGAGAAGGGTCAGGTAAATTAATATCGATTCCACCGACAGTAAAGGTTGGTTGAGGTTTATCTGCTGGAACTTCTGCAACTGGAGTAGGTACAGGAGTTTGAGTGAGGGGGGTTTGAGTAACCTGAGGCAGTTGAGGAGGGGGGGTAGTGTCAGGTAGTCCCCTTGTTTTTTGTTGCTCTTCTGCTGCTTGTTTTTCGCGTTCTGCTTTTACAGCAGCATCAAACTCTGCTTGAGTTGGTACATTAATAACTGGATATTTAATCGCAGTATTTGGAACATCAATTACAGGAACTTCAAGACCACGCACTACAGGTTGTTCTACAGCACGAACATTGGGTCTCTCTATAGTTGAAATTACAGACGGACCAGATATTCTATTGATGTTTGCATTTGGTATGTTAATCGGATTATTTCCGATTATTGGTCTTAAATTTGGATTATCAATTAGTTGTATTGGTTCCATTTACCACATCCTCAACTTTTGGGTATTTCACAACAACATCAGCACAAACTTTGTAGTAAGGACTATCGGGATGGAACATCACTCCATTTTTATATGCTTCACCACATTTCAATAATCTTACAAGTTCAAAATCTAATCTTGCTTTGTCGGTTTCTGCTTGTTGTCTAGCAATTTCAGTTTCTGCTCTTTTCTTACACAAGTTCATTAAATTATTATCTAATGGAATATTGAGACCGGCAGAAATACCCCAGTTTCCATTGCGTGATGCAAAGGATTCTGGGTCATCGCTATTGTTGTTACTACTCATGGCAAATGGAGATACTGAAAAAGTTGCCCCCTGACAACTTACTCCACCACCATAAGTATTGAGTGCATAAGGTCCTTGAAGAACTTGAACCGCTTGGTTAGTTACATTCCCCGTAGCACTTGCACTTGGTCCAGCAATGTTTGTATTACTAGGTGCAGGAGTACTTTGAGCAAATGCAGTCCCTGTTGATATTATTGTGTAAAGACAGAGATTGATGTAGTGGTTGATTGGGTTTCTGTGGTGCGATCTATCCATGTTTCTTTTGCCACTCCAGGACCGAGATAGGTTTCACTGAACTGGAATGGAGCACCTTGAGTCATCACAGAATAACCAACACCTCTCTGAGGAACGCCAGGAATGTTGATGTTTGTTCCAGTTACAGTATATGATTCGCCAGTAGTATATTCAACTTGGCGGATTGCTTCTACAATTTTTGTTGTAGATTCTGTTGTTGCATTGATTGTACCCCTGGTAAAATTGGGTACAACACTCTCAGCATAAACGGGAGTACAGATGACTCCCGTTGCTAAAAGCAAAACGGGAGTTAAATGTCTCATTTGAATACGCTTAATTCAATGGATCTTTGAGCAGTAGCACTTGTACCAGCACCACCAGCAGTAACAGTAGGAACACCAGTTGGGGAAAGAGTACCTGCAAGAGTTCCTTTCTCACCACCAACTTGAGTTACACTATCTCCATAAAGATTTGGTGATGTAATTGTTCCTTGGTTAGTAACCGTTTGGTTAAGAACGGGAGTATCTGCATCAATGATACTTTCTGAAAAACTAAATGCTTGACCTGGAGTATTGATATCATAGGTTCCAGCACCACCAACACCACCAAAGGATGTAGCTTGGATATTGGTTCCTGACGCTGAATAGGAAGCACCAATTCGGGTTGATTGAACAGCGGCACCATCAACTTTCAATTGAACGGAATCAGTGATTTTTGATGTAATTTCAGCAGCATTAACTGGGATTGTGAAGAATAACGAAAAGGCTAATAGAAGTCTTTTCATTTTCTTATGTTGCGAATAAACACTGGAAATATTTATTAAAAATTTTATACCCCTTGACAAATCCTAAATAAAAACTTAATATGGAAAATCCCCTTACAGGGATTACATCATGAGTCTTTGATGTGATATTTAGAGCCGTGGAAAGTGCCCTTTGAGAAAAGGGTGTACCCCCTTTCTATACGGATGTAGAGTTCAATCAATTTTAATGCAATCTATCTTTACAGTAGCCCTGCCTCTTCTGGCAACGGTTACAACCAGTACGGCAACACTGCCATTCGTCAACTATAAGATGCAAGGTCCTCCTCCTCCATTGGAAGAGGTATCTAAAATGAATCTTGTAGATGAAAAGAAGACAGCAATCCGCGAGGTTGCTCCCGCCGCAAAGCCAAAAGAGTTAAGGTTAATTTGTAAAGGGTGTAATGAACATGAAAATGCTGCCCTGGCATTCTTCCAGGATCGTGGTATTAAAGACAGAAACGCCCTTGCTACCATCATGGGCAATATTCGTCAGGAATCAACTTTTATTCCTAACATTTGTGAAGGTGGTAGCAGAACCAGTTGGAGTAACTGCGGTCGCGGTTACGGACTGATTCAATGGACATCTGCCAACAGATATTATGGATTGGGTGATTTTGCTAAGAAGTATGGTGGTTCTCCATCATCACTTCACACGCAGCTTCGTTATCTAACGACTGAGGTTCAATGGCAACGTATTGAGGACAGGATGAAAACTCCTGGCAAGTCTATCAATCGTTACATGGACTATGCGTATAGTTGGATTGGTTGGGGGCATCATGGTGCCCGCACTTCGTATGCACATGACTATGCCAACCGACTGATCACGGTAGAGGTTTGATATATAAGGGGAGGTTGGATAACTTCCCCTTTCTTAATGTATTTCTGATGAAAAATTATCATAGTATTTTTGACACCGAAATTTTTCCTAGTTTCATTCGATCTTGTACACCAAGTGTTGATCTAGAACTTATTAAAACTGAGTGTCATCAAATTAAAGAAGATTTTGAATGTATAGATACTTCAAATCGTAATGGATATCATTCTCCAAGTTTTACTACAAATAATAAGACTCAGTTTGCAGATTATAATCAACTAACCAACATTATTGATGTTGCTGAAAGTTTTTCAGTTGATACTCTTCAATCTAAAAATTTAAATTCACATATAAGTGAACTTTCTTTTTGGGTAAACATCAATAAGTCTTATAATTATAATGTAATGCACTCTCACGGACGTGCTGATTTAATTGGAATTTATTATGTTTCAGTACCAGAAAATTCTGGTAACTTTGTAATTTTGAGAAATGATGGATCCCAATATTGTAATCTTTATGATGGTAGATCTGATTTGTTGGAAGTTAATCTTGAACCAAAGGAAGGAAGACTGTATTTGATGCCAGGACATTTGTGGCATTATGTTGAAGCAAATGAAAGTTCTTCTGAGAGAATTTCAATCTCATTTAATGTTTATCTTCGGTGAGGGTTGACAAGGTTCCACCTATGCCTTATAATATGTGAGTTGAGAGGCAGGGAACCCACCACCACCGTTCCCTCTCTCACACCTAATGGGTTAGTAACTCAGTGGAATAGAGTAACGCTCTTCTAAAGCGTGAGTCGTAGGTTCGAATCCTACCTAACCCGTTGCTACTTGCTCTGGAAAGATAAACCAGAATGCCGTAGCAAGATAGAGGGTAAGCCTCTGTTATATCCTTATGAGGTATATCACGCTTACTCCATCATTCCGAGTAACCCACAAGGTGTGGGAGCAAGCTGTTAACTTGTCACAGGTCAGTTCGATTCTGACACTCGGAGCCACGCCGAAGTAGCTCAGTGATAGAGCAGGAATTTTGTAAATTTCAGGTCGCAGGTTTGATCCCTGTCTTCGGCTCTTGACATAATACTCATTATGTCTTATACTTTCTCTTGTGTGAAGGAAGTGTGCTGGGGGAGAAATCCCCCACATTGCGGAAGTAACTCAACGGTAGAGTCCCTGCCTTCCAAGCAGGTTGTTGCGAGTTCGAATCTCGTCTTCCGCTTATAAAAAGTTCGGTTAACCACCCCCTTGACTGATCCCAAAGAAAATGTTAAAATAAACACATTCAGACAATAAAACCTCAAATACTTGTTGAGTCACTGAATTAAACGGAGTTAGTCGAAACTCCTTACATCCGCAGATATATTCTGCGAGAAAAATATAGAGGTACTATTATGTTTAAATCCGCAATCGCAGCTGTTGCTGCTACTCCTTTCCTTGCTTCGGCTGCATTTGCTGGCCCTTATGTTGAAAGCAAGACTACTGGTGCCGTTGTTGACGGTGATTATACTGGAGCTCAAACCGAATTGCGTATTGGTTATGAGCAGAAACTGGAAAACGGTGTGACCATTTTTGGTGAAATCGGTCCTGGTTATGAATGGAATAATGTTGGTCTTGGTAATGAAGCAGTTGCTGTTGGTGAAATTGGTGCTACTTTCCCTGTTGGTGAAACTGTTTCCATTAAGGCCAAAGTTGCTGGTGAGCATGGTTTTGATTCCGAAATCTTTGCTCTCGGTGGTGAACTGAAAGTTCGTTACGCTTTCTGATAATCTTCACATAGTGTAAACGTGGGGGGTTGACAAAACCCCCTTTTTATTGTATTATAGATAACGAGTTAGGAGGTTTATGTCTCTTATTTCCCAGCGTGATAGAGAAGTCGCAATGACTGCCATTAATCACTATGTTGATTATCTCACTAGTGAGATTGAGTTCTATGAAAAAGAGGAAATGTTAGATGATACTGACTACCAAAATCATAAGTCAGAAATATCTGAAGTTTATGCTCTTTTAAACTGGATCAAACTGGAATATTATAAGAATGAAGATTAATCTATGGTATTGTTCGGAAATGAAACAATGGCGATGGACTCTAACTGATGATCATCGACCAATCATTAAACAAGAATCAGGTCAAAGAGAGAATCTCCGAGATGCTATGAATGATGTAGCAAATACGGTAGAATATCTTCTGAGTCAAGTTTGACTTTTTATGGGCGATTGGCGCAGCGGTAGCGCAGCTGCTTTACACGCAGACGGTCATTGGTTCGAATCCGATATTGCCCACTTTATAAATACTTCAAAAATTGAAGTAGAATGGAAAAACTATACAAATTACTTTCTGATACTCAGGCAAGTCTTTTTGTCCTCTTTCAAAAGACTTGGGTATATCATTGGCATATTGTTGGACCTGATTTTAAGCAGATCCACGACCTGTTTGGAGAGCAATATGAAGCAATTCAAGAAGAGGTTGATAGAATTTCCGAGCATATGAGATTTCTTAGTGCTAAACCAGTTGGACCACTTTCAAGAGTGGTTGAAGTTTCGAAAGTTGGCGAAGCAAAGAGTAATATTTCCGAAATGGAAATGATTGGTGATTTGCTTGATAGTCATAAAACAATTGTTAAGATGTTAGATGATGCTGCTGTTGAAGCAGAGAAACAAAAATCAAGAGGAACTATTAATCTTCTTGATGATTTAAACGAAGCACACGGAAAATTTATTTGGATGTTAAGATCATTCACTGAATAAAAAATTATTTAATTAATAATGGAAAATTTAAAGATCAGATGCCGCTCCTGTGGAAAGGAGATAGAGGGGCATCCTACTAAAACTGTGACTTGTGGTTGTCCTAATATGGCAACCATTCGTGGAGATAAGATATCAGCAGTTGACTTATCTCAGATAGTTATGCTAAACTCTTATCATACAAAATTAAAGTCTGGCATTCTTACAAATGAAGATCTTGCTTTTCAAGAAGCAAGACGCCAACGTAAAGTAAGACGCTTAGATTTTGAAGTCCGTTGAGGACTTTTATTGGAGAGAGTCCGGTTGGTCGAGGACACCGCCTTGAAAGCGGCTGGGTTTAAAAGCTTCGCAGGTTCGATTCCTGTTCTCTCCGTTTACAAATATTACAAACTTTATATTGTCTTAATGTGTGTTTTTGTATCAACACAAACTTGACAATATAAAAATACTCACTAGCATAACTAGTAGTATTCAACTTAAAACCCTATGGATCAGCACACCTACCTTAACTGGGTGAAGATCAAGGAGACTTTTGAAGCCTCTGGGAACACAGATAATATGTTCTATAAGAGAGCGGTTGAAATAGTTAAAACCCGAAGAGATCCTCTTGCGAAGTTTCTTGGAGATGAGAAATGATGGAACCATTTGATGATGATTATGTAACTCGTACAGAAGTACAGGAGATGATTGATGCTGCTATCCGAAGACACAACCGTAATGCTTCTATCATTAGTATGTGCGTCGGTTGGGTGGTTCTTGCTCTATTTGCTGAGGGACTTTTAAGATTGATTGGTGTTATTCCACCATTACTTCCATTTCTTAAAATTACTTTAAACTAATGGTAACGATTACAGAAGAAGATTTACAAAAATTAAACCAAAGAGTTCTAGAACAAAAAATGGATGAACTTTTTGAAGAACCATCAACTTATGAGGATGATGAAGATGATTAGAACAATAATATCAGCAACGCTTCTTTTTTCTTCTATTGGACTCTTCATGCATTGGGGACTTACGCACGCATATCCAGAGGTTTTATGAAAGTAGGATTAATTGGTTTAGGTAGAATGGGCGAAGGTATGTCTCGCCGTATGATGAAAGCAGGTATAGAAGTTTGGGGTTATCGAAGGAATTATGAAAAAGCAAACGAAACTTTTGAAAATGGATTTGTTAATGGAATTGCAACTAATATTGAAAGCCTTGTTAAAGTAGTTAAACAAAACAATAAAGGTGGATCACAAC
>Ga0222713_10006475_pt1 | contig 11129 bp, 10 predicted proteins | sample C33_649DmetaG_FD_165061 | JGI IMG/M metagenome (GOLD analysis project Ga0222713, IMG submission 165061) | Estuarine water microbial communities from San Francisco Bay, California, United States - C33_649D | ecosystem: Environmental > Aquatic > Marine > Unclassified | place: USA: California... | reverse complement strand
CAGTCCTTGGCGAACACCACGCCGCCCATTACCGGCGCATCGAGCATCGCAATGCCGGCTTTTTCCAGCGCTTCCGCGGTGGCACGGGTACCGGTGGGATCGCAGGTGCCCATGTCGATAAGCACCGCGCCGCGTTTCATCGCCGTCGCAGCCCCGCCCTCGCCCAGCATCACTTTGCGCACGATCTTGTCATCGGGCAGCATGGTAATCACCGCATCGGCATCGCACGCGACCTCCGCCAACGATGCCGTCGCCCTGCCGCCGTGCTGCTTGACGAACGCCGCAGCGGTTTCAGGGCGCGCGTCGAACACCGCGACCTCGAATCCGCCCTTGAGCAGGTTTGCCGCCATCGGATTGCCCATGTTGCCGACGCCGATGAAACCGATTTTCCTGATGTTTGCCATGTGCTTACGCTCCGTTACCAGACTGCGCCGCGCGCCGTGATCGGCCACAGGGCCTCGACCTTGCCGTTGCGCACGCAGACGAATTCGTCATAGAGATTCACTGTCGGATCGCAGTGCCCGGGGATCAACTTCAGCTTGTCGCCGAGCGTCATGCCCGCAGACCCGTTGGTTTTGATCACGCCATGTTCATCCGAAGCCTTGAGAAACTCGGCCTGCGGAAAATCGGCAACCCGCGGCATGCCGGAATCGACGCTGGAGGCCTTGAGGCCGGCATCGACGATGGCGACGTCGGGCCGCGTGCGGCTCATCACCGTGGTCCACACGAACAGGCTGTGCTCGAAACGCGGGATGCCGCTTTCGGTCCAGTCGTTCTTCGCGTAATCCGCATCCATGAAAATGTACGAGCCCACTTGCAATTCGTCGTAGACGAGACTCGCCGCCTCGAACAGGTAGGTGCCGGTACCGGCGCCGGTGACCTTGCCGCGTGGCAATCCGGCTTTCTCTATCAGCGCCAGCGTACGTTCGACCGCCGCCACTGCAGCATCGATCGCCGCCCGGCGCTCGCCGGTTTCGCGCAGATGCTGGGCTCCACCCTGGTAGGCCTGCAGCCCGGCATAGCGCAGGTTTTTGCAGGCCGCGATGGCCTGTGCGATCATCAGCGCCGGTTCGCCGGGATCCACGCCGCAGCGGTTGGCGCCGACATTGACTTCGACCAGAACGTCCAGCGTCACCCCGGCGGCACGCGCTGCGGCGTCGATGTCCTTCACGTTGCCGGCATCGTCGGCACAGACGGTGATTTTCGCCCGCTTCGCCAGCGCCGCCAGGCGCTCGAGCTTGGTCTTGCCGACTACCTCGTTGGCCACCAGCACGTCGCCCACGCCGCCTTCAACCATCGCCTCGGCTTCACTGACCTTCTGGCAGCACACGCCGACCGCGCCCAGTGCGATTTGGCGCAGCGCGATCTGCGGGCACTTGTGGCTCTTGGCATGCGGCCGCAACATGATCTTGCGCCCCGCCAGCGAATCGTTGAGACGTTTGAGGTTGCGCTCGAAAGCATCGAGATCGAGGATCAGCGCCGGCGTGTCGACGTCGGCGAGCGCCATGCCCGGCCGGGCCGGAGGTATGCGGGGCATCAGCAGTCCGTTATGACTTGGGGCCGCTACCCGGATCGTAATGGCCGCCGGCCATGGTGCCGTCGGCAGCCTTGCCGATGATGCCGTGGGACATGTCCTTTACCGCAAAGAACATCGCGTCCTCGTCCGGCATCGCGATCGTGTAATGGACGATGTTTGCGGGGAAATACAGCAACGTGCCGGGACCACAAACCTGTTCGGGGCCGTCGCCGACCTTGACCCGCATCCGGCCTTTGACGATGTAGTTCCACTGCTCGTTGGGATGCAGGTGCGGGCGCGATCCGGTGCCCTTTTCCTTGGTCACCAGCGCGCACTGCATGCGCTCGCCTTCGATCACCGGCCCCATCGCCGTCGAATAACCGGTGCCGGCCTCGATCGGCGCCATTTCCTCCAGCGGGAAAATGAATTTGCCGTTGCCGCCCTTGACGGCACCTTTGGTCTTGGTATCAGCCATGGCGTTAAGGACGAGCTAGATGACCGGTTTCAGGCCGGCCTGCTCGGCGCCGTAGGCGCACACGGCCTCGTCTTCCTCACCGGTACCGCCGCTGCCGCCGGCCGAACCGACGATGTTGCCCGCAGCATCCTTGATCAGCACGGCACCCGGCTGCGGCAGGAATTTGCCCTGCGCGGTGGCAGCCAGTGTGATCATGAAATTGGGATTTTCCTTGGCGCGGCCGGCCAGCGCACGGCTGGAACAGCCCATCGCCACTGCGCCCCAGGCCTTGCCCAGCGCAACGTCGTAGCGGAACATCGAAGCGTTATCCTGGCGCTGGGCGGCCACCAGATGGCCGGCATCATCAAGCACGACGATGGCCAGCGGTTTCACTTTCATTTCCTTCGCCTTGGCGAAAGCTTTTTCAATGATGGTGTTGGCTTGCTGCAGCGTGATCTTCGACATGATGTCCTCTCGAGGTGTTAACGCACATGCCGTCCGTGAAGGTACGGCACATGGGCTTTTGAATATACAACAAAAACATTGCGCTCAAGCGCCTTGAGCTTTGGGTGCGATCAATCCCTCTTTCTCCAGCAGCTGGTAGACGCCTCCCGCCTCGACCAGCGCCATCAATGGCGGCGGCAACGGCTTGCCGGACAGCGTCTTGCCGCGACTGGCATTCGTCACCCGGGCCCGCGGGAAGTCGACTTCGGCTTCTTCGCCTTCATTAAATGCGGCACACACGCCCGGACACTCCAGCGCCGGAAAAGCGAAGTTCACGCAGTTGCGCAGGAACAGCCCGTTCAGCGACTCGGCGACCAGGCAGGCAAGGCCGAGGTTCTTCAGCGAGCGCGCCGCGGCACGGCTCGAACCCATGCCGAAATTGCTGCCGCCGATCAGGATGTCGCCCTTCTGCACCTGCTGCGCCCAGCCCGGGCGATTGGCGTGGAATACATATTGGGTCTGCTCTTCGTGCGTCAGGTAGAACGCCTTGTTGGGCAGGATGAGGTCGGTGTTGATGTTGTCGCCGACGATCCACACCCGGCCCCTGAATTTCATTGCGCCGCTCACTGCAGGAACTCCCGCGGATCGGTGATGAACCCGGTCAGCGCTGAAGCGGCGACGGTCGCAGGAGAAGCCATCCACACTTGCGAACTCGGATCGCCCATGCGCCCCTTGAAATTGCGCGTGCTCGACGTGACGCAGACCTCATCCGGCCCGAGCACGCCCATATGACCGCCGCCGCAGGCACCGCAGGTCGGCGGCGCGATCATCGCGCCGGCATCGAGCAACACCTGGATCGCCCCGCTGGCGACGGTGTCGCGATACACCGTCTGCGAAGCCGGGGTGACGATGAAGCGCACGCCCGCCGCAACGCGCCGGCCTTTCACCACTCTTGCCGCCAGTTCGATGTCGTCCTGGGTGCCGTTGGCGCAGGAGCCAATGTAGGCCTGGTCGATGCGCGTGCCCCTGGCGTTGCCCACTGGCCGCGAATTGTTGACCACGCTGTCGGGCAACGCGACCAGCGGTTCGAGTGTCGACAGGTCGACTTTGCGCACGGCCAGGTATTTGGCATCGGCATCCGGCCGCACCGGCTCGAACGGCGCCGGATTGCGCGCACGCAGCCATTCGGCCAGCACTTCATCGGCCTCGAAGGTCGCGAACTCGGCGGACAGTTCAGCCGACATCGCGGTCAGCGTCTTGCGCGCGTTGATCGACAGCGACGCCACGCCGGGGCCGCCGTACTCTACGTTCATCGTCGCATGCGCGCCGTGCACGCCGGCGATCTGCAGAAAGGCATCCTTGGCGGTCACCGCCGCCGGCAGCCTGCCGGTCAGTTCGTAGCGTACGGTCTCGCCGCAGCGGAACCAGGTCTGGCCCTTGATCGCGGCATAGATGATGTCGGGTCCGCCGACGCCGCGCGCGAGGCAGTTGAACACCCCGGCGCTGCAGGTGTGCGAATCGCTGCATAACAGAACAGAGCCCGGCAGCGCGTAGCCGTAATCGGCCACCAGCTGGTGGCTGATGCCCTGGTTGTGGCCGACGTCGTGGAAACGCCGGATGCCGAATTTCTTTACGAATGCGCGGCCGGTGACCTGTGCCGCCGCGGCCTGCTGGGTCGGCGCCGGCACGCGATGGTCGAAGGTCACGACGATTTTCGACGGATCTGCAACTTTCAGTATGTCGCGCCAGTTGGTCGGCAGGAAATTGTTGTCGAACAGGATCACGGTATCGACATCGACCGTGACCACGTCGCCCGGGATGACGGTTTTGTTCCCGCTTTTGGCGGCAAGTATCTTTTCGGCAATGGTCATGCCCATGCCGTGCTCCTAGCCGCCTTTATACTTCTGTTCCATCTCATCGAGGAATTTCATGCCCATCAGGTCGTTGAGCTCCTCGAACCCGACCTGCAGGTCGGTGCGCTCGACCAACTTGTTCTGCCCGACGATCTCGCTCTGGAACACGTCCAGCGCATTCATCATGCCGCGCAGCGCGGCGGTAGTCAGCAGCCGCGGATAACTCACCGCTGCGACGCCGATGTCCTGCAGCTGCTTGGGGCTCATCAGCGGCGTCGTTTTGCGCGGCCGCATGCCGAGGCCCATGTTGACGATCAGCGGCTTCGGCACGTTCTTTGCAACCTTGGCGATGTCTTCCTTCGACAGCAGCGCATCGGCGTACATCACGTCGGCTCCGGCCTCGGCGTACAGGTTCAGCCGGCGGATCGCCTCGTCGACCCCGTGCGGGCCGGCAGCATCGGTGCGCGAAACGATGACGAAGTCGTTGTCGCGACGCGCATCCACCGCAGCCTTGACCTTCTGCACCATTTCCTCGGCGGGGATGCACGACTTGCCGGCCATGTGGCCGCAGCGCTTGGGCCACACCTGGTCCTCGATCATCAGCGCCGCCATGCCGGCCTTCTCGAAGGCGCGCACCACGAAGTGCACGGTCATCGCGTTGCCGTAACCGGTGTCGGCATCGGCACGCAGCAGCAGGTCGCTGCAGTCGGCCAGCCGCCGCGCGTTGTTGAGGTTTTCCTCGAAGGTCATCACGCCGCGGTCGGCCCAGCCCATGCGGCTCTCGGAGACGCCGGCGCCGGAAATGGATGCGGTCTTGAAGCCGGCGCGCTCGATCAGTCGAACGCTGTAGCCGTCATAGACGCCGGGCTGGATCAGGATTTCCTTGCGGTTGATCAGTTCCTTGAACTGCTTGCCTTTGCTGGCCATGCTTGCTTCCCTGGTGAATGAACAAAACGCCGGAAGCGTAGCAGGATACTCGTTAACCGGGTCCGGAATGAAACTTGTAGGTATTCTTTCCTTCGTCCTTGGCCGCATACAGTGCTGCATCGGCGAGCCTGAGCAGTTCTTCCGGGTCATTGCCGTCCTGGGGATAGATGGCAATACCGATGCTGATAGTCACCGTGATTTCCCTGCCCTCCAGGTTGTAGGACGCGGCCACGGCATTGAGGGTGCGCTGGGCGACCAGCGCCGCATGCTCCGGTTTGGTGAGACCGCCGACCAGCGCCGTGAATTCGTCGCCGCCAAAGCGTGCGATATTGTCCTCGGCGTCTTCGACCAGCTTCACCCGTCCGAGGGTGTCTTCCTGGCGCAGGGCCGTGCGCATCCTCTCCGCGACCTCTTTCAGCAGCAGGTCTCCGGCATGGTGGCCCATTGAATCGTTGATTTTCTTGAAACCGTCGAGGTCGAGGAACATCAACGCCAGCGATTCCTGCCGCCTGGCCGCGCGCGCCATGGCCTTGCCCATCTGCTGGACAAAAAAGTCACGACGCGCCAATCCGGTCAGGTCGTCGTACAGGGCATGGCGGCGCACCTGCAGTTCAGCCAGTTTGCGCTCGGTAATGTCACGAAGATTCACCACGATACCCTGGACTGAAGGATGGCTGCGCATATTGGTCGCCGTGGCCACGAAATAGCGTCTGCCTTCGCCATGCTGGCCCTCGAATTCCACGCGGTGCACTTCCTACGGGACTTTGACCACATGATCAAGCCATCCTTTGATCAGCTCCCGGTATTCAGCACAGGCATAGGCTGACAGATCGAGGCCATGCAGGGTGTTTTCGGGCAAACCCAGCACCCGCGCATCCGCAGGCGTCGCATAACTGACCTTCAGGTCCGGCCCGAGCAGCAGCACCGCATCCGACGAGTGTTCGACCAGGGCGCGATGGAACTGTTCGCTGCGCACCACTTCCTGGCGGGCAGCGCGTAGGTTTTCCTCGTCCAGGCGTCGCTGCCGCTCCTGTGCCTTGATCACGCCATCGGCGTGGCGCACGATGAAAAACAGCGCCAGGTACAGCACCAGCTGCACCCCGATCACCTGCAGCGCAACGGTATTGCCGGTTTCACGGACATGGGCCAGCAACTGCGAAATGTCACTGTATATCTCGAACACGGCTTCGACCTCGCCGCCGGCCTTGTTGTCATCCCGATGTATCGGCACATAGGACGAGACCACGTCGATGTTCTCGACGGTCTGCTCGAAAGCGCTGAACTGGTTGCGATGGGTCAGTTCGCTGGCGGGCACCTTGTTTTTTGCTGACAAGAACCCCGCATTCCGTGATTTATCCTCGCCAAGCTGCGCGGGGTCGGTCGAAAACACCGTGCGTCCTGTTGCATCGTAAATCTTGATCTTCAGGACCTGGGTTCCGGAGAATTCCTGCTGCACCTGTTTGAGCAGGCGCAGGAACTCCGGGTGTTTCTTCATCTCGGAAACGTCCAGCGTTGACGCGGTCTTGAAAAAGCCCGCGAATTCGTTCCAGTGACCATGGGCAACGGAACGGGTCAGCACGATGTGATGCTGTTCCTGCGCGCGGATCAGTTCGCGCTCGGCGAGTTGCTGTTGCAGCACGGTAAGCACACCGGCGGCAACCATCAGGGCGATGAAACTGCCGATCGAGAAATATTTCAGCAGCGGGAACACCCGCCTGGCGGCGGCGCCGCGTACAATCGATTGCTGGAGTTCCTCTTTGTTCATACCGGTAATCCCCGGCTTTATTGTTGGTTGCAAATCCTTACCAACCACCCCCGACGAAGGCCCCGATCGAATGCCGGCTACAACCCCTTCTTGTCTTCCAGACCGCAGGAAAAGGCTAACACAGCCTCAAATCCGGAAATTATGATTTAGATCAAATCCGCTGATTTACGGCCCGCACCCGAGCCACAGCGAGGCAATACTTACGACTTACCAGGCCACCGCGCCGCCATCGACCGGGATGATTGCACCGGTCATGAAATTCGAGGCATCGGACGCCAGCAGCACCGCGATTCCCTTGAGATCGTCCGGACCGCCGGTGCGCTTGAGTGGAATCTCGCGCTCGATGTTGTCCTTGTTTTTTTCGTAGAGCTTCTCGTTAATCGGGGTGACGAAAAATCCCGGACAGATGGCATTGACCTGGATGTTGTGCTGCGCCCATTTCACTGCGAGGTCGCGGGTGAAATTGACCAGCGCGCCCTTGCTTGCACCGTAGGCGATCGAGTTGTACGCCGTCGGGTTGCGACCCACCAGGCCGGCAATCGAGGCGATGTTGATGACCTTGCCGCGCTTCTGCTTGATGAACTCCCGGCCGATGGCCTGTGCACAAAGGAACGGCGCGGTAATGTTGAGATCGAACACCTGCTGCCAGCGCTCGAGCGGCGTATCCTCCGGCGGCGCCACCCAGGCACGGCCGGCGTTGTTGATCAGCACGTCGACGCGGCCGAATTTTTTCAGCGTCGCATCCTTCATCGCCTCGACCTGATCGGCCTTGGTCACGTCGCAGCCGACAGCCAGTGCCTTGACGCCGATTTTTTCGATTTGCGCCGCAGCCTCTTCACAGACATCGACGCGCCGGGAACAAATCACGATGTTCGAACCGGCCTCCGCCAATCCTTTCGCCATCTGCAGACCGATGCCGGTGGCGCCGCCGGTGACCACGCTGACGCGGCCTTCGAGATTCATCAGTTGCTGGATGTTGGCCATGCGCGGACTCCGCTCTTGAATGAATTTATCAATTAATACAAATAGTTATGTCAATCGTCCCGGAGCAGCAGGCCGGCGATGATGTTGCGCTGGATTTCCGAGGTGCCCTCGTAGATGCGCACGATGCGCGCGTCGCGGAAGGTGGTCTCGATGCCGGCTTCGCGCATGTAGCCCATGCCGCCGTGGATCTGCACCGCGGCATCGACGACGCGGCCCAGCGCCTCGGTGGCGAACAGTTTGGCGGTCGATGCCTCCATCGTGCCACGTTCCCCGCGCATCAGCGTGTCGATCGCACGCTGGGTCAGTCCGCGCGCGGCGTCGCGCGCCACCGCCATGTCGGCGAGCATCCACTGCAGGCCCTGGTGTTCGGCGAGTTTTTTGCCGCCCTGGCTGCGCGTTTTCATGTAGTCGGCGGTCTGCGCGATCAGCTTGTCCATCATGCCGCAGCAGCGCGCCGACACTGTCACCCGGCCTGCGGTCAGCGTCTTGAGCGCCTGCACATAACCCATGCCTTCGGCGCCGAGCAGGTTTTCCGCCGGCACCTCGCAGTCGGTAAAGGCCAGCGGCGCAGTAGTGCAGCCGTGCATGCCCATCTTAAGTTCGTTCTTGCCGATACTGAAACCGGGGGTGCCGCGCTCGACGATGAACGCCGAAATGCCCTTGATGCCTTTCGACTTGTCGGTGATCGCCATCACCGTGAACACCTGCGCCAGGCCGGCGTTGGTGATGTAGATCTTTTCACCGTTGAGGATGTAGCGGTCACCCTTCTTCACCGCGGTGGTGCGCATTGCTGCCGGATCGGATCCGGCCTGCGGTTCGGTGAGCGCAAAGCTGCCTATCCATTCGCCGCTCGCCATCTTCGGCAGAAATTTTTTCTTCTGCGCGGCACTGCCCAGCGCGACGATGCCGGTGGTGCTGATGCCGGTGTGGTTGCCGATCAGCGTGGCGAAACCGTAATTGGTCTGCCCCATGACTTCCTCGATCGCGCACTTTCCGGCGAGATCGAGACCGCTGCCGCCGTATTCCTCGGGAATGGTCAACCCGAACAACCCGACTTCGCGGGCGAGTGCGATCAGGTCCGCGGGCACCGCGTCGTTTTCCTCGATTTCCCTTGAGCGCGGCTCAACCTGCTCGCGCACGAAGCGCGCTACCTCGTCGCACAACTGCCGCACTTCGGGGGATACGGGCATGGCTCAGCCTTTCATGCGGATCAGCGCATCCGCTGCGACCACGCCCTGCCCGCGCGGACGGACAATCAGCGGATTGATGTCGAGCTCGCCGACGTGGTCCTTGAGATCTACCGCCAGGGCAGACAATTTCACCAGCGCATCGACCAGCGCATCGACATCGGCCGGCGGCTTGCCGCGCGCGCCAGCCAATATTGGATATCCCTTGATCTCTTCGACCATTTCCCGCGCCATTGCCGGCGTGATCGGCGCAAGACGGAACGCGACATCCTTCATCACTTCGGCAAAAATGCCGCCGAGGCCGAACATCACCGCCGGCCCGAACAGCGCGTCGTTGGTGATGCCGACGATGGCTTCGATGCCGCTGCCGACCATCTCCTGCACCAGCACGCCGTCGATGCGCGCATCGGCCTTGTAGGCCTTGGCATTCTTCAGAATCTCGTCATAGGCCGCGGCGACACCCGCGGCATCGGCAACGCCCAGCCGCACTGCCTTTGCTTCGGTCTTGTGCGAGATGTCGGCAGACTGCACTTTCATCGCCACCGGAAAGCCGATTTTCTGCGCAGCAACGACCGCGGCGTCGCGGCTGGTCGCTAGTTGCTCCTGCGTCACCGGTATGCCGTACTCGGCCAGCACCTGCTTCGCCGCGTATTCGGCGACGTCGCCGGTTTTGCCCTTGAGCAGCTTCTGTGCCGCGGAACTGCTGATCGCCGGGGGTTTGTCGTTCTTCTGCGCCTCGTTGCGGCGGCAAGCCTCGGCATACCAGGACACCGCGGCCAGCGCACGGCCGCAGCGCACCGGTGACTTGTAGTGCGGAATCAGCGCAGCGTCGAGCGCGGCGTAGGCTTCGGGTGCGACGGCGTCGCGTGCGCTCCACGAAATGAATATCGGCTTGTCGGTCTTCGCAGCGACCGCAATGATTTCGGAGGCCACTTTCTGCGCAATCTCGCCCTGCAGCGAGGCATTGATCATCGCAATGCAGTCGACGCCGGGATCGTCGTTGATCGCCTGCAGCGTGCGGTTGATCAGCGTGAGGTCGTTGAAGATCGCCGCGGTGACGTCAACCGGGTTACCCACTGAACCGAACGAGGGCACGAACTCCTTCAGCTTCGCCACCGTTTCCGGCGCCAGCTGCGCCATCTGCATGCCGCGGGAAATGATCTCGTCGGTCATCAGGATGCCGGCGCCGCCGGAAATGGTGATGATCGCCAGCCGGTTCCCTCTCGGCAGCCGCTTGCCGCGCAGCGCACGGCCGTAATCGACCAGGTCCTGGATGTCCTCGACCTGGATGATGCCCTTCTGGCGGAACGCCGCCTTGTACAGCGCCATCGCGCCGCCGAGGTTGGCGGTATGCGAGGCCGCGGCCTTCTGCCCCTGCTCGGTGTTGCCCACCTTCCACATCAGGATCGGCTTGCCGGCAGCGAGCGCCTTGTCGCCGGTGGCGAGGATACGCCGCGCGTCTTTCACGCCTTCGATGTAGGTGCCGATGATCTCGGTTTTGGGATCGCGGATGAAATAATCCATGAAATCCAGCGTCGACACGCCGATCTCGTTGCCGGTGGTCACCATCTGCCGGAACGGCAGGCCGCCGTCGAGCGATGACAGGTTCATCACCGAGAAGCCGAAGCCGCCCGACTGCGACACCATGCTCACCGTGCCGCCGTCATAGGTCGCATTGAACACCGAGCCGAATCCGGCATAGACGGCATCTGCAGCGTTTATCATGCCCTGGCAGTTGGGCCCGATGACTCCGATGTCGTACTGTTTGGCGATTTCAGCGAGCTTCTGCTGGGCCGCCACGCCGGCGCCGCCCATTTCCGAAAACCCGGAACTGAAAATGATCACGTACGGAATGCCTTTTTTGCCGCAGGCCGTCAGCATGTCGGGCACGCGCGTGGCATTGACCAGGATCAGCGCCAGTTCAGGCGCTTCGGGCAACGCCTCGATCGAAGGCCAGCATTTGACCCCGGAAATTTCCTGGTACTTGGGATTGACCGGA
>Ga0222713_10006473_pt1 | contig 11133 bp, 8 predicted proteins | sample C33_649DmetaG_FD_165061 | JGI IMG/M metagenome (GOLD analysis project Ga0222713, IMG submission 165061) | Estuarine water microbial communities from San Francisco Bay, California, United States - C33_649D | ecosystem: Environmental > Aquatic > Marine > Unclassified | place: USA: California... | reverse complement strand
ACATTCAGCAGATCAACAACAAAAACAAGTGTTTCGCCACCTTTAATGACGCCACCTGCTCCGCGGCTTCCATATCCCATGTCTGGTGGAATTGTTAATTGCCGACGGCCGCCTACTTTCATGCCCGCAACGCCATCATCCCAACCTTGAATTACTTGCCCTGCGCCAAGCCTGAAATCAAATGCCTCACCACGGTTCCAAGACGCATCAAACTCTTGTCCATTGCTCCACGCCACACCGACGTAGTGAACCGAAACGTTCTTGCCTTTCACCGCTTCATCACCACTTCCCACTTCTAGATCGGATTTCACCAATTCAGATGGTGGAGCTTCTGCTGGAATCGTGACTGATGGCTTGGTTTTTGACATCCTCGCAGAATAACAACTCTGATTACCGAATCATGCTCGTTGGATAATCGGCATATGCAAAGGGCCCCCGGCGAACCGAGGGCCCTTTGACTTTGGTGGCGGGGACAGGATTTGAACCTGTGACCTTCGGGTTATGAGCCCGACGAGCTACCGGACTGCTCCACCCCGCGTCGTAGAAGTTGTACGGTAGCGAGCACAACCTTGCATCGCAACCTTGACTACAAACAACTCATACTCCTGACTCCTCATGGCCATCTTCACTCGAAACACAAAAGCAACTGTCGCAGATCTTGGTGAGGTGCGCGCAGAGATCCAGCTCCTTCGTTCTGAACTCACAAAGCGTGGGAACGAGCTTTCACTCGTGACTGCTGCAATCAACACACTTGAACAGAGGCTTTCGGTTTTTGATCAGCGTGTTTCTGCACTGTCTTCAGAGATGTCGAATCAACTTCATGAACTCGGCAATGAAATACAAGCACTGCTGGACAAGCAGGAAGACCCAGCGTCGCGTGCAGCGTTAGAACAATTGCGAATCAACCAAACTCGTATCGCAAACGAACAGGCTCGCTATGAAATCGCGTTTCGTCAGGATTTAGCAACGCTTGCAGAAATCATCCGCAACCGCTGACTGTTGTTTAGTTCCCAATCAAGCCGAGTGCTTGCCGAATCAGTTCGCGGGCTTGGGCTTGCTTTTCCTGATACGTAGCAAAATCTGGGGGTGATCCAGCCAACGCAGCGTCTGCTTGTTCAAACAACTCTTCCGCTTGAGCGAGGAGCTCTGGTGCAGACTGCGTTGTATCAGTTGTCGCACCAGGGATTGTGGTTGTTGGTACTGATTCATCTGGAGTAATTGCATCAGGTATTACCACTTGACCGTCATTGACACGATCACCAAGTGACCCGGTGTAACCCGGGAACAAGCGACTAATTGCAGTGGTTAGATCATCCGCAATGACAACTTTGTTGTTGTGTGATGCAAGAAATTTCCTCACAAACACTTGACGCGCTGAAGCATCATCTGGGCGAACGAAGACCGGACGAACGTACACCAGACCTTTACCAACCGGAACAAACTGCAAGTCACCAAAAACCACTCGCGATCCTCTTTGGTCCAGCAACGTGATCTGCTGAGAAACCGTTGCATCACTTCCAAATTCAGCAGCAATGGTTGCAGGTCCTTCAGGAAGTGGTTCCTTAACTGAGTACACCTTCATTTGCCCATACGAACGTGGGTCACTTGAAACAACCATGAATGCGCGCAACTCTTTGCGGCCGTTGTCGGACGAAAATGGTACAAACGGCCGAAGCATAGAGAACGTTCCCATTGAGTCCGTTACGCCTGGCTCATGAAAGATTGTGAAATACGGTTCAAAACGGGCCACGTTTGCGTCTTGCACATCAATGAGATCTGGCGTCAGTGAAGTGCTTTCTGCTCCAATGATTCCCGTTGCCCCCTCTGGTTCTCTTGGTGCTGCCTGGGCAACGCTCCATGCTGCATCGCGATTAAAAAACAACGTTGGATCTTCAAACTGATAACGGCCATACATGTTTGTCTGCACTCGAAATAGATCTTCTGGATATCGGAAATGTGCAATGAGATCACTTGGCGCTTCCGAAACTGGAGTTAGAAGGTTAGGGAAAATCTTGCCCCACGCATTGAGGATCGGGTCTGTTGAATCGACTTGGTAAAACGTGATGTCGCCTGAATATGCGTCAACAACAACTTTGATGCTGTTGCGTACGTAATTGAATGGCGTATTTAGTCCGGAGCCCACTGTCAATTGGTCAGTATTTGCAGACTGGGCATTCGGGTAGCGATTTGTCAACGTAAAGCCATCAAGAATCCATTTCACCTGACCACTAACCACTGCTGGATATGGGTCTGCGTCATACTGGAAAAAAGGAGCAATCTTTTGGACTCGGTCCTTCACATTGCGAATCCATAAAATACGTGAATCTTGCTCAATCAAATTTGAGCCGAATAAGTTGTATTCGCCAAAGTTGAGAGCAAAAGCCAATCGACGAGTAACTGAAGAGAGTTCAACACCACCAGTTCCCTTATATGGAGTTGCTTGTGTGTCGGGGCATGCTTGTTCGACCTGGTTTGTCTTAACGATTGAGTACCCGCTCAGCCTCTCCCCGACATAGAGCTGCGGAGTCTTCACGCCAATGTCAATATACGTAGGGCGCCCATCTACCGTAACTCGGCTTGCTGGTGCAGCAACGATTCCACATCCGTGGGTATATATGAGATGGCGAGACACCCACGTACGGTTGGGTATTCCTTCAATATTTAGTTCACGAGATCCCAAAATGACTTGTTGCAAGCGCCCGTCAATCACATATCGATCAACATCAAGATCACGAATTGCATAGAAGGATGTCCTGCCTTCATCGAGTGCGAATCGGTCACGCATTTCCAATGGGTCCAACTGGCGTACATCTCGCAGTGGCGCTTCGTTGTCTGCAACCTCTGTTGCAGAAATTGGGCTGAACGACACGTCCTCCTGCAACACTTCATCAATATTGAATGCAAACTTTGTCGCGGAGAGGTTATTGGCAATGTACGGAAGCTCTTTCGTACTCACGTTTGGCTGAACTGAAAAACGTTGAATCACTGCTGGGTAAATCGTTCCAGCAACAACAGCAACGAGCATCCACATCAATGTTGCTAACACCGGAATCCGCCAACCTTTTTGACGCACGTTCCACAGAAACAGTGCAGCCACGGCCAGTGAAACCAAAATCATCAAGTTGGTTGCGGGAAGCTGAGCATTGACATCGGTATATGTTGCGCCTCGAACGACACCGCGAGTTGATCCTGTTAGCGAATAGCGCGAGAGCCAATATCCTGCTGCGCGAATAACGGCAAGTGCAGCAAACAACACCGACAAGTGAACTTTTGCTTGAGGAGTAACCTTTCGACCTTGTACTTGCAAGCGGATTCCACCATTGAGGTAATGAATTGCCGCGGTAACCAACGTGATGAGCACAAAAGCGCCAAATAGCCAGTTAACAACAAACTCAGCGAATGGCAAACGGAAAACGAAGAAGCCAATGTCTTGGCCGAAGAGTGGGTCAGTAACACCGAATGACTGGTGATTGCGAAACAACAGCCAGTCTTGCCATTGAGTAATTGCAGGTAGCCCAACCATGAACCCGAGTACAACGGAAACAACCAATCGAACCACCCACTGACGACTCCCGATGAGTTGGCGATATCCGGCTAAGGCACGTTCTTCTGGTGAAGGTGCAACAACGGTTGGTGCTATTCGATCTGCAAGCCAACCATTGAACGCCATCAGCCCCACGAAGACCAGCACGAATACGGCACCAAGCGCGGCCTTTACTCCAATGGTTCCCCAAAACACGTCTCCTCTGCCAAGCGAGTTGTACCACAACGCATCTACATAAAAACCTGCGATGCTTCTTCCGGAAACAAATAGGGCCACGAGTAATCCGATGATTACTGTTGCAATAATTCGTCCTCGTCCAGGACGCTTTATTCGAAAACCACCCTGAGAGTTGCGTGGACGGCGTGGAGGTAGGTCGGAAGGGTTGCGCACGCAGAGGAGATTAGTCGCCTAAAGGCGCAATAAGGCATCGGCACCCGACGTGAGCCATAGGGTGAACGTGCCCTGTTGGAAACTCGCTACCAATTTCAGTTGCGCCAGCAAGTGAATTGTCTTCAGCATCTGCACAGCTTGGGCCGTTCGGATCCACCATCCAACACACTTTGGTTCCTTCGACCATTGAGAGATATGCGCCGCGGCTGTACGCCATGTGGCTGATATCGGCGACGTATTGCTCTACTCGCTGCAGCTTCATTTCGCGATACACATTGCGCACAAGCTGTGTCATTTCATCCTTATTGCCATTGCTCTGTTCAACACAACGCTGAATGCGCTCGCGCAACGGACGAATTGTTGTTTCGTCAATTGACTGAGCAACAACCTTCAACACAGCACTACGCGTAACTTTCTTGCGTAAATCAGCCTTCAGTCCTTTGGAGAAACTCTGTGCACCAGCCATAGCTGCAGACACCAATTCCTCAGCCATTGCTTCGACATACATCGCAAGATGCTCATCTGCCGAGGGAAGAACTTTCTCTAGTGCAACCACAGACTTTTTACCTTGTAAATACGTCAGTATTGAATTCTCCTCATCGGCGAGAACGCGTTTCATTTTGCGCGTAATCAATATCGAGATTGGCGCAAGCACCTCATCCCGATGATCAAACACACCTTGATCCAACTTCGGAACCACAACTTTGGGCTTTGTTGTCCGTGCTACTTCGGCAGTGCTCGTCTTTTTCAGACGAGCAAACAATTCATCAACTGATTTCTTGTTCTGCGAAACGGCTGCCGGTGGATGTACAGGCTCGGTTTCAGGAGCAACGACCGGTGTGTTTTGCTGATCTGCAACCGGAGCCACATTGCGCTTTTTGCCAAATAGTTGCACTACCTCAGCAATATGTTCGGGTGCTTGGGGCTCGGCCGATGGATGATCAGACATACCCGCTTGCTGTTCAATGACATGGACAACAGGGTCATCTACAGCTGTTTCGTTGACCACGACTTCCACAATGGGTTCGGTCTCAATGGTTTCAACTTCAACAGACTCAATCTCAACGACTTCTATCTCGACACGTGTTTCCGGGGACTCCGTTACAACAACCGTTTCTGATTGTGGAATGGCATCGGGAACTTGAGTGTGATCAAAAAAGATTGGCGCAGTCGCATCGGCGGGAGTGCTGAGTCCGCTGACTCGTGCAACTTCTTCTGACAATTCATCAAACTCTGCAAGATCGCCAACGACATCATTTGCGGCTGCTCGTGCACGATCGAATGCTGCTACCAAGCGATCACGGTCGTGAATCAAATGCTCAATCTGTTCACGTGCTAGTTCACGACGGCGCGCAAGTTCGCTCAGAACTTTCTCGCGATATTCCCGGGCCTCAATCACCATCTCTCGGCCTTGTTGTTTTGCTAAATCAATTTCTGCTTCGGCATCTGTCGCAGCATCCATCCGCTGACGAGAAGCCTCTGTTTCGGCCTCTTGGCGAATTCGGGTGGCATCCGAACTCGCTTCCCGAACCAGTCGCTCTGCGGTTTCTGCCGCGCGAGCTATCTGTTGCTTTGCTGCTTCGCGTGCGGTGCTTAATACCCGTGCTGTTTCTTCACCCAATAAAGCGGTAACTGTTTCCTCATCAAGTGCTCCGGGTGCAGACATCCCACGTGTCTGCATTGAGCGAAGTTCGCTTTCTAAAAAGCGCTCTCGCTCTTGGAGACGTGCCAACTCGGCTGAAACACCTCGCAACAAATCGCGGACTTCCTCTTGATCAAAGCCCCGTCGCCCAACGCTGAATTGCGCGGAGCCGACAGCCGCCGGTGAGGACGGGTCGGGGCGTGAAAAAGAAATTGCCATGCAAACAAGAGTACGCCCCGCCTAGAGCGAGATCGTGGCATTCGTAAGTCCGCTACCTCCAAGCGCCTCAAGAAATGCCAGCGCTTCATCAAGATCGTCAACTAACACCAAGCGAACCGACTTGCCCAATGCTGCCCTCGCCGCAGCAAGTTCATCGGCCGACTGCGACCTTGGCACGATGAAGAGATCTGCGCCAGCAGCCTTCACTGCCACGGCCTTTTGCGGTAATGCCCCAATCGAACCAATGGTTTCGTCCTCATTCATCGTCCCGGTTACCGCGACTTTCTTGCCACCAAACAAGTCACCAGGTGTCATTTCATCAAGTAAAGCCAACGTAAACGCAAATCCCGCTGAAGGTCCACCAATCTTGTTCGTGTCAATATCCACCTCAAAAGGCAGCACCACTCGACGAGTGTCTGCAGGAATGAACCCGATGATTGTTCGCCCAGGTTCGTCAGGGCTTTCAATGAGTTGAACACGGCGATCTTGGGCTTGTGATGTCTTATGAGCAATGACTGTCAACGTCACCACATCTCCTGCTTGTTTATCTGCCATTAACGGAACAAGGTCTGCCAGTGTTGGAATTGCTACTCCATCAATTGCGGTCAAAGTATCGCCGGGGCTTAGCTGCTTACAGGCACTCAGTGTGGACTCAGTCTCAAGGCAAACAACATCTTGAACAATGACGTCGCCAAGTTCAAATGAAGCATCAAGACCAAGCCGCGTAAACGCCACATACTCGGCAATTTGTTTCGATGTCGTCATTGATTGAAAACCGATTTGCTGTTGCGAGCCAGGGTCGCCATCGCCGAATCTCTCTTTAAACGATTGAACTTCTACGTCGGGATCAACCGATCCAACGAATGTCTCGAGCGCAGTCATTTGTCCACCAAATGCTGTAACAAAAAGAACTGAGTTGTCCGATGGATACTGCGTGATTTGAGCCAATGCTTCTTTGGTAAATGTCAACCGGTCACCGACTGGTTCTGCAGATCCAGGTGCAACTTCCCAGAACCGGACTTGCACGCTTGCTGACACAACAATGACCAGCAATAACAACCAGGCCGTGGTCAATAGCGGCAATGCCCACCACAACTTTCGCTGTTCTGGCCGTGCTTCTTGCGTTGTAATCGGGGTCGGTGGTGGTAGCGGTACGCTGAATGGCATCGTGATGTTGTCGTTTTCGGTCATGGATTTCCCTGTTTTCGCTTCAACGTTTGGAGTGACCGCACGGGCTCTGCTTGCACTCATTCTTGCGGTTGGTGCACTCGCCATCCTTCATGGGTCTAAGCCTGCCAGACAACAGCGTAAAAGTGTTATGCAGGTCAACATCAAAACGACACCTCTATATAGCGAGCCAGATGATCAACAACGCAAGTTCAGCCTGATTGGCTTAGTGGGCGGAAGTGCCGTGACTGGAGCCCTTATGGCCATTGTCGTATCAGTTGCTCTCGCATATGCCGTCACCACACTCACCAGCTTGTTGAAATAGGAAAACCAGAGGAGCGCCCATGAATCGAAATCTTGAAATCAATAAGCGGAAAATTGGTGACGCTTACCCGCCGTTAGTAATCCCGGAAATTGGCATCAACCATGGTGGCGATATCAATCGCGCAATTCAAATGATTGATGACGTTGCTGATGCTGGTGGTGAGTGTGTCAAATTTCAAGCGCATTCCGTTGACGACGAAATGATTCCAAACGATGTAGTGCCAGCGAACTCAACACGTTCAATTTGGGACATCATTGCGCAGTGCACTCTGACAGATGACGAAGAGCGAATCTGTAAGCAGCATGCAGAGGATCGAGGATTGTTTTTTCTTTCCACACCATTCTCCCGAGAGGCAGCGACTCGCCTAGACGGTCTTGGCGTTCCAGCTTTCAAAATCGGTTCAGGCGAATGCAACAATCTGCCACTCATTCGGCACATTGCTCGTTTTGGGCGACCAATCATCGTAAGCACAGGGATGAATGATCTTGAATCCATAAAGCGCACCGTTGATGTTCTTGAGTCGAGTAATGCACAGTTCGCATTGCTTCATTGCACCAGCATGTACCCAACCCCATTTAATATGGTCCGCCTTGGGTCAATCACACAACTTCGGGAAGCATTCCCGCAAACCGTGATTGGGATTTCCGACCATTCTCTATCCAATTTGCCATCAATATCTGCGGTAGCACTTGGCGCTTCAATCATCGAACGACACTTCACCAGTGACATGAGTTGGATCGGTGAAGATATTGAGATTTCTGTAGACCCGGCAGGTTTGCGCGAATTGATCGAAGGCTCACGAATCGTTCATGAAGCATCAGGTGGGTCAAAAACTGTTCTGTCCGAAGAACAGCCAACAATTGATTTTGCGTATGCGTCAGTGGTGGCGATTGCAGATATCGCTGCAGGCGAAACTTTCACCGAAGAGAACATCTGGGTAAAACGGCCCGGCACGGGCGAGATACTGGCGTATGACTTAGAGAAGGTTCTGGGAAATAAGTCGGAGCGAGATCTGAAGCGTGGTCACCAAATCGGCTGGGGCGATGTCAGCAAGTAAGCAACACATTGCATTTCTGACCGGGACCCGTGCGGACTACGGGAAGATCAAGCCTCTTATCCTCGCTGCACACGACAATGGCTTTAGGGTCACAGTTTTTGCAACAGGTATGCACATGCTTGAGCGATTTGGCTCAACCATTCTTGAAGTCAAACGCACACTTCCAGTTGAAGTTCAGATCATCCCTTTTGAAAACCAAGTTGTTGGCGACCCCATGGACATCGTTGTTGCCAACACGATTACAGGTATTTCGCGATTCATTCAGGAATTTCATCCTGACTTACTCGTTGTTCATGGTGATCGACCAGAAGCCCTTGCGGGAGCGATTTCCGGAGCGCTTACGAATACTCGAGTGGTCCACATTGAAGGTGGTGAGCTTTCGGGAACAATTGATGGCGTGATCCGACACGCCGTAAGCAAACTTTCCCATATTCACCTTGTTGCTAATGAAGATGCTCAAAAACGCTTGCTGCAACTTGGCGAGAACCAGCAAACCATCCACATTATTGGCTCACCTGATTTAGACATCATGTTGTCTCCAAATTTGCCGCATCTTGATGAAGCAAAAACTCGATATGAGATTTCATTTTCTGATTATTTCATTGCAATTTTCCACCCGGTAACCACCGATCCGGAAGCAAGTTCGGTTGCAGCTAAGGAATTTGTCGATGCGCTGCTTGAAAGTGGCGAAAACTTTGTTGTTATCCATCCAAATAATGACACTGGATTTGAAACCATTATTAACCAGTACCAACGACTTGAAAAAGTTGGAGAACGTTTTCGCCAGTTCGAATCGTTGAGATTTGAACACTTCCTCGTACTTCTACGAAACTCACTTGGCATCGTTGGTAACTCAAGTGCAGGAATTCGCGAAGCGCCCCTATATGGCGTGCCGAGTATCGATGTTGGGGATCGCCAGCGCGGCCGACATGAAGGTGACACGATCACCCAGGTTCCAGCAACTGCACCAGAAATCATCTCTGCCCTTCGACATGCCAAAACGCAAGGGCGCGTGGGTGAGAACACTGTTTTTGGAGACGGGCAATCTACAGAGAGATTCACTGAGTTGTTGCTCTCTGGTGTGCTATTTCAGGCCCCTGTAGACAAGGTTTTTGTTGATCTGAAAGATGTCATGTGATGACGTGCATTGCGATTATCCCTGCGCGTGGTGGTTCAAAAGGCATCCCGCGGAAGAACCTTGCTGAAATTAATGGCCGGTCCCTCGTCGTTCTCGCAATCAACGCAGCACTTCAATCCGGAGTCATTAATTCAGTATTGGTAACGAGTGACGACACATCAATCCTTGAAGTCGCAGAGAAGTCTGGCGCTATTGCAATTAGAAGACCAGCTGAACTCGCAACGGATTCGGCCGCAATTGAAGATGCATTGATTCATGCAATCAATCAGTATTCGCTTTCGTACCCTGAACCTCAGGTTGTTGTCCTTCTCCAGCCAACCTCACCGCTACGTAAAGCGTCGACAATTTCACGAGCCTTGCAAGTCTTCAACGAGAATGGTTGCACGGGCAGTGTTTATGGGGTAACTGAATGCGAACACCATCCCTTTAAATCCCTCATTGTTAATGGAAATACCTTGAGCCCAGTTCGTGAAGTCGAAGACCTGTCACGCTCACGCCAAACTCTGCCTAGAGCGTTCCGTCAAAGTGGAAGTATCTACGTGGTTTCAAGTAAAGAATTTCAAAATTCGCATTCATTGTTTAACCATCCGGTGCAATGGATCGAAGTAGACCAGGATGAGGCTTTAGACATAGATACAGTTTCGGATCTTGAAACTGCGCGTCAAATCGCCCGTAATTTAGATGTCTAGAAGGCGAGTTTCACTTAGGTTTCCACGCAAGCGCACGGTTGCGTTAATTGATTCGTCAGGGTTAAGCCTCATCAGTCGCTTTATACCTGAAGATGCGGTCAACGTTGTTGATATTGGGAGTCCAAACATCTTTGTGATTCTTCGAATGCTTATTCTGCGAATGAAATCAATGCACGGCTACAACATTGCATTCATCAAAGCGACAAAACCTAGTTTTGTTTTCACATTTATTGATAACAACGTTGATTTTTATCGATTGGCCAAACACTTTCCAAACGTCAAATTCATTGCAATACAAAATGGACACCGCGCAAACTATGCGAATCAAATTGAGCAAGGATTTTTTGACCTGCTTGAAAAAGCTTCCAAAGAAACCGAACTTGCAGCTCACACCATGTGCGTACTCGGTAAATCTTCTGAAGCTCAATACTCAAAATACATTCGCTCTAATGCCGTGGTAACTGGGTCAATGAAAAATAATTTGTTCACACCTTCGCAGTACGCGATTAAAAAGTATGACGTCGTATATGTCTCGCAACATGCACCATATGACATTGAAGCATCTGATAGCCGCTTCTTTTTTGGCAGGGCTTCGATTCCAGCCGTTGACTTTTACCGCATCGAAAAACTTATCGTTGCTTTTCTGGCTAAATGGTGTGCGTCTACTGGCAATACTTTTGCAGTATTAGGAAAACGAACGGCGGACCAAACATATGAAGCGAGGTTCTTTGAGCGCGCAGCCGTCCCAGGAACTGCCACATACATTCCACGAACATCGGACTTTTCAACCTATGAGCATTGTGCTTCCGCATCGTTAATTGTTACCGCAGACAGCACCACGGGGTATGAATTCTTAGCACGCGGCAACAGGGTTGCATTCCTATCTGCACGCATACACGCGGCTCGCGCATCGTCGCTAAGCAATAGGCACGACACGGACTTTGGACATCCGATTGAATTCG
>Ga0222713_10006467_pt1 | contig 11142 bp, 3 predicted proteins | sample C33_649DmetaG_FD_165061 | JGI IMG/M metagenome (GOLD analysis project Ga0222713, IMG submission 165061) | Estuarine water microbial communities from San Francisco Bay, California, United States - C33_649D | ecosystem: Environmental > Aquatic > Marine > Unclassified | place: USA: California... | reverse complement strand
TGTTGGTGTTGGAATTACTGCAGGCTTTATATCTCTCAAATAAACTTGTTGATATCCAGTTGTTGGTGCAGTTCCAGCATCTGAAACTACTTCCTCTACAGATATAAATTCATATGGCTTGTTGCACACATCTGTTAAATTAACGCTATACCCCATTGGAATACTGGTAACAGTAATTGTTGGTGTACATAAATCTGCGGTATATGTAGGTATAGTTGTTAATGTAGCCACAGGGCCACTATTACCAAAACTATCATATGCTGCTATTTGTAGTTCAGTAAATGATGTTTGAAATATGCCATAATATTGTGTATTAAGTGCATATGTAAAATCTACTGTTTGTGATGTACCAGTTTTATTTAATACAATGCTATCTATTAGTGGAGTAGTTGTTCCACTACCCGTTAAAGTATATCCAAAACTATTTACATATTGATTTTTTTCATCTGAGAAATCAAAGTCAAACGATACAACTAATGCTGGACCACCAGGTAATTCTTGCCACTCAGCAGACAGATTTGTTATTGCTCCTGGCAATTCTACATCGGGTGGGCTAAAAGGTTTTTCTATTATTTGTTTTCCAGAATTTTTTAAAAAAGACAGTCCACTTGTTCCAGAAATGGCACTTAATGATGAATCAACAATTACAATTTCAGCGCCTGCTCTAGCTGCAGTTATATTTGCCATAAAACCACGAACACGTGGATCATTAACATCTATATATAGTGTTTCTCTTTTAGCTACACTAAACGGCGAATTGAATTCTGATGAAGCCATTATAAAAACTATCTCCTACCAAAAGCAATAAAATTAATCTCTACATTTCCACTAATTGTTTTTGCATCTGGAGTTCCGCTTGTTCTACTTCTATAAGCCCTTGCAGTAAATCCACTAGTAGTACAATTATGAAGTGAAACAACAATATCTAATTGTCCTCCCTGGGTTCCATCAGTATTATTGTGTGTCAATATAACATTTGGAGTTGTTGCAAAAGTAATGCCAGTATCAAAAGTAAATTCTTTTGCATAATATTTTGAGGAACCACTTCCTACCGAATCTTCTGGTGTTATTGTTACCTTGCCATAAATAATATTAGATGTGGCAATGTCAAAGTTTGCCTGAAAATCATCTGAGTTCCAGTCAGTATCGTATGTCGCCCCAAATTTATTTATAAGGGCATTTAGATAATCACTGTGATTATTGACCACGCTAATTATTTGCTGTATAGCAGATAAATCAACAATTGCTGGGTCTGATATTTTTATATAAGCCATTTTTTTCTCCTATTCGTATATAATTATATCATTGAAGGTCTTAGTATTCTGTACCGCTTGTTAGCATGTTAAGCCCTAGTTTTGTACCTAGACCATTATTAAAATCATGGGAAATAGAAGAAACAAAGTATTTTTGATCTTTAAGGCCCATTAATGGGTATGTCAAATTCACAATGTCTCCAACCTGAATCAAAGGATTTCCAAAAATATTTAAAGAAACATCTTTAGAAAAATTATCGTTGGATAAGGCTATAGCTGTCATTAATTTACCCGCAGCCTCTTTAGATTGTATCCATTTAGAGTCTATTGATATTGATTCTGAAAGATTTCCCGTATCTGTTATTTTTTCTAGCGTTTCCTGATCTGCTTTTGAAATTACCTCAATGGTATATAGGTTTAACCTTATATCTGTTGGCGTAGACTTAGTTGGCTTAAGTCTTAAAAATACAAGATGAGATGTGTTATTAACTATTGCAAATCTTGCTCTAAATCCACTATTTAAAATAGTAGAATACGATAGGGCATATTCATTAACTTCTTTTGTTTGTAAATATCGTTGTTCTGCTGGACCATCTCCTGGATAATATTTTAAAAGATATTGAACTGGATTAATATCAACAGTAATAGCAGCTGGAGTTTTATATTCAATATCATATGTATTTATTCCTACAACCTCTGGTTTAGTTTGCATCATGTAAGATTTTGATTTAGAAAATATATTCAGGTTTTGAATAAGTCCATTTAAAAATTCTCTATCTTGAAAATAATAGTTAACGCTTCTTTCCTTTAGTGCCTTATGTGTTGCATATATTTCTCTTACCCCTCCAGGTGGTATTAAAGGTATTGTTGATTGATAGGTAATGCCAGGAACTGGTATTGGACTGTTAGATAAAAATGCTCCGAAAATTGTTCCATAAGTTATGTCTGTTGAGTACTGTAATTTTTTAGGCAAACCGCTTACTTGATTTAATACCATTGGAACCCAGTTTGATCCGCTTGGAATTCTCCATCCAGTTACCTCAATGTTATTTAAAAATACTGAAAGAAGATTTGGTGTGCCAGACCCAGAAAGATATCTTGTTTCCCCATCCCCACTTACTGGCTTATATGTACAAACTCTTAAATTAAAATATTCATACCTTGGATCAGAAGTAGGAATATATGTTTTTTCACCACTTACAACAACTTCTTCTAAAACTTTTTCTTGATTTGCAATTATAGAATAAATCATTGAAGTAGCATCAGAATATGCCAATACGGATGGAACTCCACCAGAAACTGTATAAAATACCAGTGCGTATCCAAATACCTTTGGATTTTTTGCTGTTCCGTCAGCATTGTATGTGTTGTACTTAACTAGCTCTACAAAGTATGCCCCATTTGCCGTGGTCTCAGAGCTTGGCATATTAAAAAACAAACCGCCAGAGCACTTTGCTAAATCACTAAGATTAAATTTTACGGAATATGTTTTATAATAGTCAGGTCCTAAATCTGTAACAACTGAGCTTCTTTCATGTTGTGGATAAAATAAAACTTTTCCAGAAGATGGGGTTACTGGAGTAAACTCATTGTTTGTTACAGTTAACTGATCTAAGGTTGCATCTCCAGTAATTGCGTATGAAGAAGATAAAATCTTATGACTAATATGTTTATCATTTCCTGTTGTTGAATCTAATATTTTATGAGATGCCACCTTACTTCCAAAAAGTCCTCTTCTAACATTTACAATTTTTCCAGTTGCCTGAATTGTAGTTGCTTCTTCTGGTTTTTCAGTTCCATTTCCAAGCTTTAGTCCAGTATTATATTTTTTGATAAACCTTCCTTTTTCTGACTCAAGCTCATTATTATTTTTAATTGCAACATATACTGGACCATTTGTGTCATCTTCTATTGAATATTGTTTGTATAAAAATGAAACAATCTCATTTTCAATAACAGCATAGCCATTGGCATCTCTACTGTATGTATGAAAAATATCAAGTAAATCATTAACATCTAATTCAAAAAAGTTTTGAGATTCAGACATATCTGTGTGTAAATAATTCAATCCCACTGAATCTGAATTTTCTTGACCCCACACTATATCGTTAGAAGATAACACAATAAAAGAAGGGCCGCTTAAGGTAGAGCTACTAAGATTAGATGCATTTGGTGAGTCTTTAATTTTAGGAACTTCATATCTTAAAGAAATTTTACCAGGTTTTCCTTTGTTAACTATGGAATAACCACCATCACTCACAATTGATTCGTCTATATTTATGACTTCAGCATTGCTAATATATTGTGGATTTACTATTTTACCTAAGCTTAAAAATTTCATAATTCCATATTCATCAATGTAACAGCCTATTTGATATGGAAGACATATTTGATTTAAAGCATCAACTAATGTTGTATCTTTTGAATTAATATAATAGTATGCAAGATCTATTGGAGTATTTTTATCATAGCAGGCCTCATACAAAGAATCATAATCATAATCTGTAAATCCAGACAAATCTAAAATATTTGTTATAACATCAATCACACTTCTTAATGTGCAGACATAATCCGATGCCTGAGTTGACTGCAGATATCTTGTTATGTCATATCCTTGAACAACTACTTGCTCAACGTCTGTTTCTGACCAGGTATCTGAATAAAAAATTCCAGCTGGTATTAGATTATTAGTATCTACGTATTTGCTATTAACAATATCATGATATCCATCTAAGTAAAAAAATGTATAAAACTTAATGTTTTTTCTTAATATGCCCTTTAAAACAGTGTTTGAATTATTACTTTGATTAGAAAAAATTGGTATTGGAGAACCTGTAGTACCAAGAGGTATTGAAGATAAAGATATGCTAGCATCATTTGCATTCATTGCAGATATTGGCAATAGGGAGGCTTTATTGTCCATAGATTTGTTAATTGAAAGATCTATTAGGTGTGGAGTTAAATCAATTTCTATTCTAGGTGATGCCTCAATGAGTTGCATTCTATCGGCATCTTCATTAAAGTATGCAGATGTATATGTAAATCCAAGGCGCTTATCGTTGCTTATTTGAGATACAGTAATTCTTGATGCCGTGGTAATTTTGGTTATATCTCCATCTGATCCAATTACAGGCATGTCAGTCCATCTAGTTCTAGTCCATGCACTACCCGTCCAATATAAAACTAAAACGCCAGCATCTTCACGAACTCCGCCATCTTCTTTATTCACATTCAAACTTAAATCTATAGATGTAGATCCATCAACTGAAATTAAATTTCCATCAATTTCTATAGTAATTGTAGGAACAGCCATTAGTGTATTAAATTTAAGAACCAACTTATTAAGCATAACTCCAGCACCCTCATATAGAGCGGTTATGCTTGTATCTACTGAATCGGATACAAAATATTTATATTTAGCCATATCATTTGCCATACCGTCTTTATAAAAAGGTATTGGCGGAGATACATTATAAAATAACGGATTATTTACAATTGGACTAACTGGCATATAAACATCTGGAACATATCCATCTAATATTTCAGTGGTTACTTTTCTATAATCTGCTGGAAAACTAAAGAGTGAGCTACCAGTACTAACATAGGATTCTGCTGGTCTAAAATTTGTAAAGGCAGAATCAGTTGGCCATAAAGCATTGTACTGATAACTAAAATATGTTATAGGGTATATTTCTGGTTCTGTAAAAAATATATCTGGAAAACTATCTTCCGTGCTTAATCGATTTAAAGCAATATTATAAAGAAGATCTGGTATATAATCTGTTTTAGAAGATCCACCAACATATGTTTCTATTTTAGTCCACCCAACCGAACTTATTTCTGCGCCTGAAGAACCAAATTGACTTGGATCTCCCTGAGCAAAAATATTAGCCATAATTGGAGTTGGCTCACTAGTTTTAATAAATGTAACAATTTTATATGCAGCACTATCTCCTGGCAAATCAATACTATACTCTATCATGTTTCCGTCTGCAGACATTGTAAATTTTTTAGTTGTAAAGTTTGGTCTTGCGTCTGCGCCAGTCTCTGTTGTTAAAGATGTTATTTCGGTTAAACCAGTTGCTTTTTCACCAGACCCTGCAACAGTAGCATAGGGAGACTCATAAAGATTCTGATTCCATTCTGCAAAAACCATAGGCTTTAAACCTATAGATTTAGACTTTAAAAATATATCAGAGCTTACTGTGCTAAGCATTATACCTCCGTAAACTCTATGGACAAATCTATATAGTCTGTAACTCTAGTTCTCTTTGATACCGTTCTTGAAAAGCTAGTAATAAATACATTATATATTTTTGATGTATTTTGAGCAGTAGCATAAGAACTATCTACTGGATAAACTCCAGTAGCAGGATCATTATGCTTAGATGCAACTAGCTTTAAATATATTGGTAGGCCAACGTTTGCATTATAGAATGCAGTTAGCCAAGACCCACTATAGTTACCATCAACTATATCTGCTGATTTTGCTGGTAAAAATTCCCACGATGTTGAAATTGTATCTTTCTTTGCAACTACAAATTTTCTCATGGTGCCGTTTGCCATTCTAGACTCTTTTTCTATTAGTTGAGGGGTAACCTCAATTGCCTGTCTATTATGATCTGTTAATTTATACCATGTTGTAGCAAATGTTATTGTACCCGTGATATTTCCAGTAGCTGCTGGAGAAAAGTTAACAGTGGTTCCAGATACGCTAGTCACCTTTGTATTTGCTGCAAACCCTGTTCCTGTTATTGTTTGATCATAGGCTATGTTGGCATTGGTTGTTGTTATGACAACGGATGTTGCTCCAGTGGCTCCCCCAGAGGCACGTGTGGCTGTTGTGGGGGTATTGTTAAGGGCAATAGCCAAACCACTATCTAATACATATGCCATTATATAATCACCTTATTACTCTTGTTATTTTTATTTGTCAGGGTATTCAATTTTACCATAACCTTGTTTACAATTTCATCTGAATTACCACCAGCAATATTAAAGGTAGCATTAATGGTTGAATTTGTTTCTCCATACCGCCTATTTTCTTCTGCTGTTAATACTCGCTCGTTCTTGTGTAATATTGCAGGCATATCATAAGGAACATTATCAATACCGTTTTTAAATTTAGGAAGAGAGGCCATATTTACATATCCACCCATAGCCATTTTAGGAACTAATAGTTTTTGTCCTAATATAGTTTCCATTTGGCTTATTGCATTTAGCCAAGCTTCGGTTCCTGTGTTTAAAGTTTCATTTCCATATATGTATCTATTTAAAAATTTTGAAGTAATAACTCTTTGACCGTTAGGAAGTTTTGTTACTCCTGGGTTGCGACCCCCAACAAGATCATTCCACCAGTTAGCGCCATAGCCAGGAACTTTAATTGCTCCTAGCGCTTCCCGTATTGCTTCATCAGTAACAGCTCCAGTAAAAGGAACCCCTTGATAAAAATCGTTTAATACAGAATATCTTTGCGGACCTGGTCCACCAAGGCCTACACTCGGTCTTCCTTCACCAGCCCAGCCTGTTCCAACTCTCTTTGGGCTATATTGTGCTATAGTATGAGGATCTATTACGTTAGCATACTCATCAATCCATCCCCCAGTTCCTATTGGAGTTGGAAAAGCTTCTGCAGGAAGGTCTACTCTATATAATCCACCGAAATCTCTTGATTCTACATATGGGCGATTTGCAGAATTTAAATTTCTTAAATAGGATGAGGCCATTCTAGAATCTGCTGACCAGTATCCTCCCATTTGATTAAGAAGTGCGTTTGCTTTAGCTTCTGGTGTTGCGTCACTAGAAAAATTGCTTGCTCTTATAGCTTTAAACATAGATACTGGTTGAGAAGGATCAAGTCCGTGTGCTTGCAAATAAGCACGATTAGCTGCTTGCATTAATGGCTCTGCTTTAAATGCTTTTGTTATATCTGGACCCGTGGTTTCATCTATTAGAGAACCTTTAAATCTGGTTGATACATCTTCTGTCCAACCCGCAATGTATTTTATAAAATCATCTTCTGACATATTTTTTACTAGAGGATTCGATTCTTCTTTTAATATATTAAAAGCCCTAGTCCAATATTTTCTAAATGCAGCACCCATGTCGCTAGTTTTGTCTAACATGCTTGCTCCAATTTTTTCGCTTTCTCCCATTCTCATTAATGGTACTGATCTTCCTTGAGAAACTGCATTTTCCAAAGCTGCTGCACGAATATTTCTCATTATTCTGCTGCTTGCTTTTACTGGAGAAACTGTTCTTGATACTCCAGATGCTACTGATCCTGCTTTTGATACGCCTGCAGCAATTCCTCTACCTGGCCCAAATCCTAAAAAGTTTAACGGTAATAGAGCTGCAGCTAGAGCAGGATTATCCCCTTTTCTTGATTGTCCAGCAGATTTTCTAAGCATTTGTCCTAATCCAAATAAGTCTGGTGACATACCGAACTTAGACTGTACCTCGTCTTGTGTTTTTGTTAGTCCAGAAACATATCTTTGGAACCAATTTTGTTTCTTTACTTCTCCGCCATCTTTAAATGATTGAAATTCTGGAGTTACAGATCCATATAGAGCTTGTGCTTCTTTATTAAAGTTAATATTTCTTTTACCTACACTACCACCAAAACCTCCACCAATTGCGGTAAATGTTGATTTACCAATTTTATCTGTAATTATATCAACATGATCTGGAACTCCTGGTGTAGCATCTTTATATTTACTACTTCCAGCAGCAAACTTTTTGGCCCAATCCCACCAAACAACATCACCTACATTTAAACTAGATCCAGGATCTTTGAATGTTCCAAGATCTTTATATTCTTGAGTAGCACTAAAAGCACTAAACATTTTTTTGGATATATTTACTCCAGATTGTTCAGCTACCCAGGCAACAAATGCTCCGCACCATGCAATTAAATCATTTCCAAGTTTATATGCTTTATTAGATGCTATTGAGAATTTATTAAGATTTTCAATTTCTCCAATTCTATTAAATACTTCAGACGGAGCACTATCTAGTAAATCTTTAACTTGTCTATCAACTTGAGGGCTAAAGAATTTAAATGCATGACTTGCTATAGTAGCATCATAAAATGCATCGTATGATCCTCCAGCTGCCTGACTTTTTGCTACAGATATAAATCTACTTAAAGATCCTAGTGGGTGTTCTCCGCCAGCTATAGGATATGATTTTTGTGAAGGTATTACAAATGAATATTTGTTATCCCATTCTTTAATTGCTTGGTAATAATCAATTCTATCTTTAAATGCTTTTACATTTGGTTCTGCAGCATATGCAGCTTTTATATCTGCTAATATTTGTTTTTGAGTTCCCCTATTAATTCTAACCATTTGCCCATCTAGATTAGCCATATCTCCAGGTTGTGATTTTCCAACTAAACCACCATCTCTAAAAGCAGGAGCCTTTCTGAGACGTTGGTGCATTGCATCTATAGCTTTTGGACCACCAGCATTATCTATTGCTTTCTTACTAAATATATATTCTCCATTAGATACCCTGATCATTCCACCAGATTTGTATTGATCTACCATTGCAAAAATAGAATCTGATGTTCCATTGCCTGGACCTTTAATTAAACCACCCTGTGCATATGTATTTTTACCTTTAGCATAATCTTGTCTTGATACATATCCAGCAGGAGTTTTAGAAGATCTAGTTATTAACTCCCACTTACCAGTTTTTGTATTAAAATAATAATCTTTTGTACCTGTTTGTACTGGTGGTGGCAATGGAATTTTCCTATTACCTGGTCTATTTTCATAATCTTTCCTCGCCTGATCCCTCGCCTGATCTGGAGATTTTGCTGCTACTACTGGATTTTTTAATGCAGAATCAGTTCCTATTTGTGCTGCCTCATCAGCATCGTCTTTGTCTTTGCTATCTTTGTCTTTGCTATCTTTGTCTTTGTTATCTTTGTCTTTGCCATTTTCACTTTTTGATTTTTTATCTGCAATTTCTTCTATTCCAAGCAATCTTTTTTCTGCAGCAGTTAAAACAATTTTTGTTTTTGCATTTAAACTTTCTTCTAACTTATTAATTCTTTCTTCAATTTTAGAAATTTTTTCTTCTAGTTCAAGTTCTTGTGTTTCACGATTAAACTGAGCCTCGTTAGCCTGTTTTTCTTCTTTAAGTAGAGCAGCCTCAAGATAATTACCGCTCATCTTTGCTTCTACTATTTGTTTATCAAGATCAAGCTGAGTTTCAGTAAACTCGTTTTGTCTATCTATTTCATCATTAACATCACGTAAAGCCTTTAATTTCTTTTCAAGAGCAGTTTTTTGTTTTTCATAAATTTTAATAAGCTTTTCTTGTAGTGTTAATCCTTTGCCATCAGCACCGCTTTTACCACCACCGCTCTCTTTATTTACTTCTTTTAGACCTTTTGCTAAATCTCTATATGCTTTAGCAATTCCTTCCGTTAAACGTCGTCTTCCTATATCCTGAAGAATAAGGTCTGAACTTGAAAGAAGAGCAATAGATTGTTGATCTGCAGCATTAAGCATCATGGCTTGCATAAGCAAAAGCTTATTATTTATATTTTGAACTCCTGCTGCTGCTTTTTCGGCATCTTCTCCCATTGAGGCAAAAACCGCATTAACTAAGTTTAATTTAGCAGTTGAATCTGGCATAGCTAATATTTGTTGATTAATACTTGCTACCTGTGTAGCGTATTCTTTTGCTGAAATAGTTCCGTCGGTAAGCTGTAATTGAAGTACTCCAAGAGTTCCAGCTATTGACTTAGCAGTTAAATTTAATGTTCGTTTATAAGAATCATTAATTCCTTTTGCAAAGGCTTTATTATATTTTGCTAAAACTTGATTAACATTTTTAGTTAATTCTTCTTGATTTTCTTTTGTGCTAATGTCTAGCTTTTTAAAATCAAGATAGACTTCAGTTTGTCCAGCTTCTTTAATAAGGGCATCTGTTATTGTTTGAACCTGTTCTACTGAATACCCTCTTGATTGAAGCTGTATTGCCAGCCCTTCTAAAACTAGCTGAGCTTCTTTTGTAGTAGCACCCTTTAGAGCTGCAATATCATCTTTAAATTTTTCTTGGAATTTTTCATTTTGAATAAGATCTTGTGCTGCTTGTTCACGACCAGAAGTTAGAAGTTTTGATTGTTCTATTCCAGTAAATTCAAAATTTTCAAAAGCAAATTTTCTAGAATCTACACTAAAAATTTCATCAAGGGTTTTTAGTTTATCCCCAGCAATTAAAGCAGCATCGCCAAGGCCATCAATCTTTTTTCTATTTGCTTCTAGTCTATCATTATTCCATTTATATATTGCAATACCAGCACTTATTAAACCAATTGTTGCTCCTATTGGACCTAAAAATCTTCCTACAAGCAAACCAGCAGTTTTTATATTTTTAAGAAAACCACCAGCTGCAAATAGACCACGAACCCCAGTAGCACTGCCCATTGCTGTAGCAATTGTATTTGCCCTTATTGCTGCTAATTCAAGAAGCTTGGCCTGTGTTACTAACTGAATAACTCCCTGAAGAGCAAACATTAATGACGATACTTTAAATATCTTTTCTCCAAATCCACCCAAATTATTTCCAAATGCCATTGCTATACCACTTATGCTGGAAAGAGCAAAAGATGTACTCATTAATCTGCTGTTCCACTTAGCTAAATTAGCGCCTGAACTTGTTGTTGTATCTGCTGTTTGTGTTGTTGCACTATCTAAATCATCTAATGATTCTGTTAAATTTTCGGCAGAGCCAGATACATTTAATCCTGGCAAAGTTCCCTGGGTATATCTAATGTCTGTTGTTAAATCTGATAATCCAATACCTTGAGTAGCAGCATCGCCAAGTTTTTGACCTGCCATGGATACATCGTCCATTCCTTCAAGAATGCCCT
>Ga0222713_10006464_pt1 | contig 11144 bp, 20 predicted proteins | sample C33_649DmetaG_FD_165061 | JGI IMG/M metagenome (GOLD analysis project Ga0222713, IMG submission 165061) | Estuarine water microbial communities from San Francisco Bay, California, United States - C33_649D | ecosystem: Environmental > Aquatic > Marine > Unclassified | place: USA: California... | reverse complement strand
CACTATTTCTTCGAAATGAGTGCTATAACTTTATCACTAACTCAAATACAAATAGATTTATACAGCTAGAAAACTAGACTTTTATGATTTAACTTGGTATGGTAGGCTACGGGGTAATAATATTTTATATATTACTGCGGCAGAAGAGATTTAGATTACTATGAATCATTTATATAAATTCATTAAATTGATATTACTATATTTAATTAGCCCTGCTTCATATCTAGTATCTAAATTCAATATAGATAATGAGAATGCAATATTATTTCGTATGACTATAAATATTTGTTACTACACTGCTGTTATTAGCATATATTTTATAATCACTAATATTTAAACAAACTTATGTTATGAAAAACGTTAGCGAACAAAAAATCAAATTAGAACAAAAGAAAAATAGATTAATCGCCGAAGAAACCAGATTAAAACTCAAAGAACGTAAAATGCGTACTCGTCATTTAATTGAAATGGGTGGATTAATTGTAAAAGCAGAATTAGATTATTTACCTACTAATACACTTTACGGCGCATTATTATCAATTGCTTCATCGTTAGAAAAGAACCCAGCAATTAAAGATGAATGGACAAAAATTGGCAAAACCAAACTAAACCAAGAACAGCAAAATAAAACAGCCGTTATTTTGAAGTTTGAACAAGAACCAACTAGTGAAATTCGTAAAATCATTAGAAACCACGGCTTAAAATGGAATAAGTTTAGAGCGGAATGGTACGGCGAGTGTCACGATCTTAAATCCCTCAAACATGAACTTGCAAATATTGAATTTAAATTAGAAGAGCTTTAAATTAAAAATACATAATCAAAATTAAGAACAATTATGAAAAACTTATCCCACAATAAAATTTATAATTCTTTTTCAGAGCATCCCCTAGCATCTTTATTTTTTGAATATATTGATATTTTAAAGTCACATAATTTTCATAAAGAAGCTGAAGATTTATTAAAAATAACAAAGCAACACTATTTACCAGAAAACCGCAACATCATCACTAAGATTATTATTGAAATGCAAAAAGCGGCTGTCTCCTATGAGAAAAATAAGTTTGAGCATTTACTAGGACAATTACAAAATTAATGTTATTATCAACTAAACTTGAGGATTCCTTTATGACCAATTTAAATTATGCTAAAACTTATAATAGTTTTTCAGAGCATCCCCTAGCTCCCACTTATTTCAAATATATTGACATTTTGATATCCAAAGATTTAAATTATAATGTACAATATTTACTAGATATTGCTAACGCCCCTTTAACTCCTGAAAATCTTGATATCATAACAAAAGTGATTATTGATGTAGAAATATTTTTAAAAGAAAATTTTGATGATTTTGACGCAATAGCAGAGCTTGGAACTTCTCAAGCAAACTTTTCTTGAATCAATTACATGCTATGGTCAGATAGCATGTAATGTTTTATATTCTTACTTTAGACTAGTCTATTAATTTTTAAACAAGCATTCAAAAGCCGATCTCTAAGATCGCCTTTTGATTTGCAAGTAATCCCCGTTCTATCGTATATGCGAATAATTTCTAACTCTCCCATTATATTTTCAGGTCTATCAAGAAAATATTCATTTATTGATTTTGTATCATTGCCAATAGTTATTTTTTTTGTTTTTAGCCAATTAACATTGGTTTTGGCTTTTTGCAAAAAAACAATATCAACTGTTACTTTAGCATTTGCAAATAAATCATCTGGCAAGCGATATGCACTTATTAAATCTACCCCTGCATCATAAATGAAATTTCTTGCATGATCTTTAACATTATCAAGAAAAAAATTAGGAAGAACCATAGCTATAATGCCTTTGTCTTTTAACATTCTTGCAGATTTGGCAACAAACCAATGATGAATAATCAAATGTGATAAATCAAGATTAAAAATATCATTTACAGAATTACGACCATATGGCGGATTTGAAATAATTAAATCGTATTTTTTATTACCAAAATAAACATTTTCAAAACCAGAACATATTAAATTGATTTCTGGGTATTTGCGTATAAGAATATTGCAAGTTACTTGATCAATTTCTATACCCTCAACATTACTTAATTGTTTTAGTTTTTGGGGCATATGATCTAAAAATGCCCCTATTCCTACAGCTGGTTCTAATATATCCCCACCCTTTAAGCCCATACGTATTAATGCCGTCCACATGAATTTAACAATTAAAGGCGGGGTGTAATAAGCATTTTTTAAAGTTTTTTTGATAGAATTAATTTCATCATCATTTAAATGCTTTTTTAATTCCCTATATATTGCGGGCGTGAAAATTGCTTCCCTCAAACCTCCCCAACCACTATAACTCTTAAGAGCATCTGGACTGATCGCAGCTTTTTTATTATTATTTGCTAGAGCCTCTAATGCTTTTAAATTTTGCTTTACTCGCTGATCAGACAAGACGCAGTCGGCATATTTTTTTAGTCGTTTTAGCAATTCGTCCTCGCTGATTTCGTCTATCACGGTTAATAGCTCTAATTCCCCTTTAGTAAAAGGAAATAGACGACAAGATAAGGCTATTTTCTTATCAAAAATCTTTGGTTCGTAGGATATTATCTCGTCTATATTATGTTTAATAAAAAAGTTTTGCATAAATTTGCCTCATAGTGAATGGTTAATTAAAAAACAATAAGGATTTACTCCTTATGAATGCCGCTTGTGCATTCATCCTGAGGTGGGAAAAGCGTAAGCTTTATGAAAACTCAAGCGCGCTTGATAAGCGGCAGAGCGTACACTTGAATTTTCATAAAGATGAAGCTATAGAATTGGAAGTGTAATGCTATAGTGATTGTTAAAATTTATTGTATTTTCTTATATTATTGCTTACACTAATAGATAATTAGCATTCGAACCTCACTTCTTGAGTTAGTAAAAAAGTTAGTTCTTTATCATCAGGCAGAGCCAAGATAATATCTTTTAACAACTGACTATCTTTGCGCTTTTCACATCGCTCTACTTCATTCATTAACTCGGAAATAGAATTGAATTTTTTATCTACATGTTCAGGAAGTAAAATCTTATGATAAACATTATCCCCCTTATTTTTAATAACTATTTGCCAAAACATTTGGATTTTAATTCTTGTTACTGTATCCCATATGTGGTACAATACAAATTATAATTAACTCAAAATAATAACTTATTATGTCTAAAACAGCATTTATAAGGGCAAGAGTAGATCCAGAGCTTAAAAATGAAGCAGAGCTTGTTTTATCAGAACTTGGTATTACCCCAACTCAAGCGGTTACAATTCTCTATAAATACGTAGCACGTGAACATGTGTGGCCTGTACCAATGAAAGTACCAAATGCAAAAACCTTAAATACATTCAAAGAAACCGACAAAAAGAATAAGCTAGTTTCTTCTAAAAACACTAAAGAAATGTTTGATAAGTTAGGGATTTAGATTGTGTTTCAACCAATTTACACCAATTCTTTTGCTAAGGATGTGAAGTTAGCTCAGAAAAGAGGCAAAAATATAGAAAAGCTTAAAAAAGTTATCGAATTACTTATTAACAAAGAACCTATGTTAGCAAAATATAGAGATCATAGTTTAATTGGTAACTTTGTAGGTCGTAGAGAATGTCATATTGAGCCTGATTGGCTACTAATATATAAAATTGATAATAACGATATAATATTTGAACGTACTGGCTCTCATTCTGACTTGTTCTAGTAATTTTTAGATCTAACAGATAAAACAATATCGAAGTTTTTTTCATCATTAAAAATTGTTTAATAAAGCAAGGGAAATAATTTATGAACGTTTTAGTGTCTATTAAATCAAACATAGCCAAACCCCTATAAAACGGTTATGACATATACTTTTCAAATAGCGTATATAACGGACCTAGGACTAAAGATGGAGTGTTAAATAATTGTTTTGGAGCTTTCATACAGGGAAATCGTTACTGATATTTCATTACCGCCGCTGGATAAAATAATCTTTTACTTTTTGATCGATAAAAAAAATTAATGTTTAATGCTATTGAAATTTTGATTATAGATCGCCATATTTATTTAGAAATATTGTAAAATAACACAAGAAACAAAATGACAAATATAGAAAATATAATTAAATCAAAAAATTTTTAAAAATATTGATGATGTGTTAGTAATTAAAGATAGTCATATTCCTATACAGTTTTGTATACAAAATTGGGAAAGTATGAGCAATTATTTTAGTAAGTTTGAGGCTTCATTTAACGACAAACAGCAATATACTCGAGATTACAAACAATTTGAACAAGTCTTAAAAGATCGTTACAACTTATGGGCGCGACGTAGTAAATACCAGGAAGAACCACGCTCTTGGAAAGAAAAAGCATTAGGTCTGACGCTAGATTCGGCAGAAGATTATTTTGACAAAGGTAAGTACCTATATCATAATAACTATTATAAAGAATCTATCATAGAATTTGATTACGCTCTAAACCTTAATCCGCAATACACAGAATGCTTATACTACAAAGCATGTGCCTTAATGGATCTTGATAGAACGGAAGAAGCTGAAACTATAATGCAACTACCAGAAATTAAGGATTATAAAGAATCTAGATATGAAAGATCATCTCAAGAACAGGATAAATTAAATTGCACAAATCCTCGTTATGCGAATCCAATCGATGCTAGAACATATAATGAAAAAGGAGCCGCCTTATATAAATCCCAAAAATACGAAGAGGCGGTTGATTGTTATAAACAAGCAATCAACCTTAAACCAACATATATTGACGCTTATTTTAATATAAGCGTCACATATGAAAAAATTCTCCATCTTTGTGATTTACATATAAATCAATATTGTAATAAAGCGATAAAACTTGTTCCTAAAATTTCTACCCAGGATAACGAGAACGATTTATATATAGTTGTGTATTTTAATAAGGCTAATGCTTTGTATATGCTGGAGCATTATGCAGAAGCCATACTTTATTACGATAATTGTATAGAAAGAAAATCTAATTATACAGCTGCACATACTCTTAAAATATCTATCTTGGTACACTTAGAATATGAGAAAAAAGCTATTGAAACTCATGATCATGCGTTATTGCATAAATTAGATTTAAAATTAGCTGTAGAATTAGAAGGTTCTTTAAAAAAATTCAGAGTAATAAATAAAGTAAGTTCTGATCAAACTGATAAAAAAATATTCGAGTGTATTTGCAACGAATGCAAAAAGAAAAATAATAAAACATCATCAAAGCCAGAAAGAACAAATCATCTTCTTGAAAACTCTCTAAGACATTTTTTTGTTCCAAAGTCATTATTTGAACAAAACAACCCTTTGGATTTTTCTAGCGCTGGTTATCTCTTACAACTAAGTCTAGAACTTTTTTTAAAAAATTATATACAATACTATGGTGTGAACTTTAGAAAGATACACTGCTTAAAAGGGTTAATAAATGATTTATCAGAATTGAGAACGCTAAAATTAAAGGATAGTACCTTAAAATATATTGAGGAAATTAATGAGTTCTATAATCAACGTTATGAATGGAAAGAAACACGATCAAACGAGCATAAGAAGTGGTATCACATAGTGCTTGACATACTGTTTTCAATATCGAATATTGATGATCCGTTGTATAAAAATTTTCTAAACCTGTATTTTGAAAAACTATCTATTTATGAAAGTTTTAGCGTCTATTAAATCAAACATGGCCAAACCCCTATAAAACGTTTATGACATATACTCAGTCTGAAAAAGAAATTTGTAGATTTTCAAAATGCTATTTTAGGATTTTTAGATAATATTGCTCAATATAAGGATGAACTTGATAGTCTAATGACAGAAAATTTCAATATTATCAGACACAAAAATTCGAATTTTATTCTGGACTGAGTATAGCATTTTTTGCCTCCTTGACAGTGTTTAAAATCATCAAATATATTTTTTCTTGTTTGAGTGAGCGCCAAGGGAGCTTAAGTGAACTACCAAACGGCTAAAGACCATTTGGCTTCTTGGTTCAACGCTCCTTGTTAGAACGGGCAGCTCCCCAAGCTTTAGACGATAGCCCCTATCGCCTATAAAATTTAGCTTATATGATTACGAAAATCAAAGAATACAAAATCAAAATAACAAAGTTAAAGCAAAAACATCTCAAATTAACAGAAAAAAAATAAATAAAATAACTAATGAAGTTACTAAAAAATTTTCTAAACATTTTAAATTGCAACACTCTTCAAATAATCAATAACTATTGCATTAAATATTTAAATAATATAATACATAAATAATACAATAGTTATTGACTTAATTAATTATATATTGTAATTATTATTTAATATAATAATATCATAATTATGAAACAAATTAAAATAATTAGTATATGGAATCCTAAGGGCGGTCAAGATAGTCTTGGCGGACGCATCTTCTGGTTTTTAACCTTGGCTGGTAGGAAAGATAAAGAGACAAAATTTTAATTTAAATAAAAGGTAATGACGATGAGTGTAGATTTAAAAAAAGTAAGTATGACAAATGTTTTTTTGGGAACGATAGTTTGTTTATTAGTTTTTTTGTGCTTGGAACAAAAGCTATCTATAGAGAAATCTCAAGCAACTCAAGAACGGTTTTTTAACCTAATAAATACTCATTTTAGTCATGTAGAGATTGAAAATTTTAAAAAGGAAGGTAGGCGTATAGCATTTGCGAATCACTTTGCAGATCAAAATTTACCTATAGAAGAAGCGCATATTGGTAGTAAAAAATTACTAACATTAGGTTCGGATGGCATTAAAGCATATTTGGCATCGAGTGGTGGTGCAGGAGATGTCATCAGAGGAACGAACCAATTTTTTTATCAATCTCCATTGCACCCATTTGCACTTGCACTACAACAATATTTTCCTCTGCAACGCTTAAGCGAAGATTCTGCTTCAAGTAAATCTTTGGTATCTATTACTAATGTGGGTGCTTCTGGAAGCAATCCTATTAAATTTTCTATGCAGTGGGTTAATAGTTTAAGCATAGAAGAACTGAAGAAAATAGATTTTACCAAGCTAGATTATTCTGAATTTGTTGATGAATTAACGACTAGGTTAGAGCAAAAGGAAGCAATGAATAGCGCTAAAAGTTACGGTAAGAAACCGGCGATAAAAACATTCTCTCCAGAAGTAGAAGAAGAATTATTGAGCGATCACAAAATTAATTAGAACAACAAAAGAGAGAAAACAAATGGCACGTAAAAACAATCACATAGAACAAATTGATAAGATAATTGGGGGTAAGGTCTATTCCTTGAGACTAGTTAAAGGGTTATCACGTCAATAATTGTCAAAAGTACGAAAAAGGGACTAATAGAATTTCAGCTGGCAGATTGGTTTTGATTGCAAAATCATTGGGTGAAGAGATTTCATATTTTTATGAAGGGTTAGAGCAAAACAAGCATCAAGAGATAGTCACTCATCATCAACGTCAATTATTTAATTATTATAGTCAATAACTATTGCATTAAATATTTAAATAATATAATACATAAATAATATAATAGTTATTGACTTAGTTAATTATACATTGTAATTATTATTTAATATAATAATATCATAATTATGAAACAAATTAAAATAATTAGTATATGGAATCCTAAGGGCGGTCAAGGTAAGAGTATGCTTGCAATTAATTTGGCAGCAGCTGCTTTTGAACTTGGGCTTAAGCCTCTTGTTGTTTGTCAAGATCCTCAAGGAACATCTATATTATATTTTAAAGCAGGAAATTTACCTTTTGAGGTAATGAGTTGCGTGCCTAATAACCGTCCTGATGCAGATATTGTGATATTTGACCATCAAGCTAGTGATTGGGAAGTGCCTACAAATTATCTACTTGTGATGCCGCTTAAACCTGCAAGAGATCAGTATGCTACATATATTGACGCTTATAGTAGAGCTGAGCTACTTGGGAAAAAAATAATCACTATAGTAACCGATGGACAAGAACACAGAGCCTGTGAAAATGAAACCATTAAATACTTAAAGGAAAAGAATGCTTTTATAATACCGTCTAGCGGGGTATTTAGTCGAGCATCTAGCGAGTATTTAACAATCTTTGATCCTAAAATGAATAAAGCCTACAAAATAAAAGAACGTAGAATGGAAATAAACAAAATTTTAGCTGCAATATTAATTGAACATAAATAATATAATAATATGACTAATAACTGGATAGATGAAGAAAATGCTAGGGCAACTAACCTAGCAAAAACTGGAGAAACTACAAATAAAAATGCCCCACGACTAATAAAAAATGTAAAAATAACTACTCCAGCACGTAAGATAAGAAGTATTTATATTCAGGACTTGCACGGCAAAGCTTTTGATAAATTAACCTTTGAGCAAAAAATGATTAAAGGTAAAAAAGCACCTGAGTTGATGGAAGAAGCGATAGAACTATTGTTGAAAAAATATAATGAACTACCAAACGGCTAAAGAGCAGTTGGTAGTTCGCCTCATTGTTGCCAAACACAAAAATCTATACTATATGATACTATCAAGGAAAAATTAAATACAAACAATAAATTTTAAGCTTTACATTGATGTTTTTGTATATTAATATTATACGTATAAATATACGTATATAAAGGATATGGTATGCAAAAGAAATTAACTATTACTATAGAAGAGAACATATACAACGATCTTCATTTAGTCATAGGAAAAGGTAAGATTAGTAAGTTTATAGAGAAAATAATAAAACCTTATGTCACCAAAGATAATTTAAGATTAGCTTATCAAACAATGTCTAAGGATGGGCAAAGAGAGAAAGAAGCTTGTGAATGGGAAGAAGGATTAATTAACAATGATTTTAGTTAAAAGGGGAGAAGTATGGTGGGTTGATTTTAACCCTTCTATAGGAGGTGAAATGCAAAAAACTAGACCTGCGGTGATAGTAAGTAATGATTTTGCAAACGAAGCATCAAATAGGGTACAAGTTATACCTCTAACAAGCAATATAGATAAATGTTATCCCTGCGAAACATATATTCTAGTTAATGACAAAAAAAGTAAAGCCATGGCAGATCAAATAATGACTGTAAGCAAGCAAAGACTTAAAAGTAAACTAGGGGTTGTCCTAGATAGTGAAATGCATCTTCTAGAGAGAGCCTTAAAGGTTCAGTTATTTTTGTTAAAATAAAATATAAAAATTAAAAAAAGGTTAAACTCATGATAGCTAGGAATTACTTTGCTTTAGCTGGGTGAGGACGTCAAAGAAATTGTTTAAGTTGGCAACGATTTAATATGCCCTAAATTAGCCCAAGTAAGAATTTTTTGATCTCTGGTAAAAAGAGTTGCCCCATAACATTTTGCTGTGGCTACAATAATTCTGTCAGCAGGATCGCCATGAAAATCGTCCATAAGAGAAATACTTTCTGCAGCGATTTCTGGAGAAATATCTTTAATAAATAATCCGTTGATATTAGCTATAGATTCTAGGAAGTCTTTTATAGGTTCATAAATGTTAATACGCTTTTTAAATTTAAGCATAGCAATTTCCCAAAGGGAAATTGAGCTTAGCAATAATTGCGAGTTTTCTTGAGCTAAATTTATTTGCTGTTTAGAATCTTCTGATAATTCTTCAGGCTTTAATAATGCCCATAGTAAAACATGTGTGTCGAGTACTATAGGATTATTCATGTTCTGCATTCCACTTTTCGTCAATTGGTTCTAGTATATCAGCTTTTATGTCAGCTTTATTTTTAAGCATACCAAATAAGGAAACTTTTTTGGTATCCATCGGTAATACGGTAGCTATTGCTTTATCTCTTTTAGTAATTACAACTGATTGACCGCTTATTTGTATTTCTTTAATTATTTCAAGACAATGAGCTTTAAATTGGCTAATAGCTATTTTAGTAGACATTATTTTAACTTATTATAATTATATATTTATAGTATAGTAGTCAAATATTATAGTCAATAGTATTTGAGTTATTTATTATTAATTGATATGTGCAATATTTAATTGTATTGATTAGTAATTACAATAGTAGTCAATATTTATCTAATTGATTATCCAGAAAACGTTCGTTTTCCGAGCAGTTACAAATCATATTCCAAAAATACCGCAAAACCGTTCGATAACTTATTCCAGTTTTTTATATCTAGTTTGACTACCTTGTTTATCTTTTCTTGTGCTTAGTGTCTATTTTAAGATTATAGCTATTATTAAATTATATAGTATTTAATAATATTTGACATTGTTTCATAATATGATTACTATATTTGATATGTATTATTTTATTAAATTAGAGGATCTAATGTTAGCTAAAGCCAGAGTCTCTAAAGGTGGGAAAATAGCTATACCTTCTGCTTGTAAAAAAGCTCTTAATATTTTAGATGGTGATGAGTTGTTATTTGATATCAACGATAATCAAGTTGTTATTTCTCCAATAAAGTTTACTTTGCAAAAAATTAGAAAACTTTTAAAAGATAATAACCCCTCTGGAAAAAGTTTAGTCGACGAATTGTTACAAGAACGAAGACAGGAGATAAAAAATGAATAAAGTTGTTTTAGATGCTTCTGCTTTACTTGCACTAATTAATAATGAAAAAGGAGCTAACATAATTGAACCCCTAATAGGAAATATTATTATGTCTAGCGTCAATATCACTGAAGTAGCTGCTAAAGTTTATGATACTTTGGGTAATAACAATGAAGAACTGTGTAAATTATCTATAGAGCCTTTTGTTCACTCAATTGTTGAATTTGATAAAACACAATGTTACATTGCAGCTTCTTTAAAAAATCAAACTAAGCATAAAGGTTTATCCTTAGGAGATAGAGCTTGTCTTGCCACAGCAATACAACTAGGGCTTCCTGTTTACACTGCCGATAAAATTTGGGCAGAGCTTGACTTGCCAAATGTCAAAATTAAACTTATCAGATAAGAAACTTAAATATATGACAATACTAATAGGATATATGCGAGTATCAAAAGCTGATGGAACGCAAGTGTTAGACTTGCAGAAAGACGCCCTGCTCTCTGCTGGTATTCATGAAGATAGGATATATTCCGATATACAATCTGGTTCAAGATTCGATAATCGACCAGGCTTGCTAAGCTGCTTAAAAGCACTCCAGCCTAGCAATAATTTAGTCATATGGAAATTAGATAGGTTAGG
>Ga0222713_10006461_pt1 | contig 11148 bp, 23 predicted proteins | sample C33_649DmetaG_FD_165061 | JGI IMG/M metagenome (GOLD analysis project Ga0222713, IMG submission 165061) | Estuarine water microbial communities from San Francisco Bay, California, United States - C33_649D | ecosystem: Environmental > Aquatic > Marine > Unclassified | place: USA: California... | reverse complement strand
AAACGCAGTCGGCGCTGCCGTGGGCAAGGCGGAATCGCAGGCTATCGTTCTCCTTCCGCAACTCCTCCAGTTCAGCGGCCATGGCGGGGAAGGCGTTGTGGACTGCGACGATGGCGGAGCGATTGGCTGACCATACGGCATGGCTTTCTTCACATGATTCATCCGGACCTTTGCATATGATGTCACCAATCTGGAGCTGTTTGGAGTGAATCCAGTCTTGATTCAAGTCACTCCACTCCCCCTGTGTCGCCGCCGCGTGTTTCCGCTTCAGTTCGTTAAGGTCGATCATGGTTCTCCTCCTCTGCGGTGTGCAGTACGATGCCATCGACTACCAACTCTTCCCATTCGTCAATCCTCACTGATCGCAAACTGCCATCTTCCGTGTAGGCAATGTATGGCGTGGACATGTCGATTACTCTCAGCACCTCCCCAAGTGCGTAGGCTTCAACCACATCTCCCGGCCTCGGGTCTTTCAGCGGGTCACGCATTGGTCACCTCCTCCAACAATCTCTGCCCGTCCGCAATCGCCGAACGTATCGACTCAGCCGCAGCGTCTAGCGCGTCGGTCTTCGTGATGCACGCCATGATCGCGGGTATCTCGTCGCCTTCGCCATAGTCGCCGCTCCAGACCCATTCGAGGTCATGCAGAGCCTTGCTGACCTTGCGCAGATGCGCCGCGAAGGCCCGGTGTTCGACGCGCTTAGCGCGAAGCTCGATCATATCGGCAGCGTCATCCACCCTGCCGAAAACGTAGTCCTTGTTCAAGGGTTTTGTTCATGACCGCTGCATCATCGATCATGATGTCTGTCGCGCATACCCGCTCCCGCGCGATACTCAGCCGCTTGCGTGCCATGCGGATTCGGTTAGTCATTGCTCAGCGCCTCCCTTGCTACCGTCCTGGAGCAGGCATCGCCAAATGCCTTGATCTCCTCCAGCGCCTGCTCCAGCCGCCGCACGTCAGAGCGGATGGATGGGTAGGATGTCTTCGATACGGCAATCCATTTGGCGTTGCGTTTGTTTTGCCGCTCTGAGTCCTGCGCATACTCGCAGTTGCAAACTTGCCCTCCTCCGCTTTGGCACTCAATCATACCGGGGCTGTTAGAGGTGACTTGTGCGTACACCTCGCCAGATCCAGTCCACACGCTCCACTTCCCCTTTGTAGCCGCTGCATGGACCTTGTCCAGCCGCTCGTAATCAGGCCTTGGCACGGCGCACCTCCACTTTCACGTTTGATTTGATCTCTTGCTGGTTCAGCAGCACTCGATACCCAAATCTGTCTGAGTGTTCAGCGTGGTCAGAACTCAGCCACCCCGCCGCCAGCAACTCTCCCTGCTCGATCGACGCGCGGCCTGCACGGTAGGCGCGGCGGATGAGGCTTGCGGCCTCAGAGCCAGAGAGGATCGTGTCTTCCACGCCATCGGACGGCGCCACCTCGGCCAGAATCTCGGCCAACTTACTTTTTCGCGCCACGCTTCACCTCCTTGGCGACGACTTCGACGCGGATCTGCCGCCGATCTACGCGAACCACGCCAACCACGGCGCAGGAACAGTCAAAGTCCTCCGGAAATACCCACCCCCGCGCGACGACCTTCCCGCGCGACTTCCGTCCCTCGCGCAGTCCGATGGCGTGGGCGCGTTCGCATAGTTCGAGTCCAGTCATCGCTCCGCCGTCCCACTCACACAGCAGCTTCTCCAGCGCCTTACTGGTGATCATCTTCAAATCTCCTTCCACACTCCTCTGCTTCTGGTGTGCATCGCGTCATCGCCTTGGCTATCTGTTCCGGCGTAGCGTTGTTGAACAGGCTAACGAATATCTGGGTGTCAATCCGCTGCCAGCCCGTCGCCGCCAGCTTGACGCGCAGGTCGGCGAGTTTGCCTGTCACCTCGTCCGCAGCGTGCATCAGGAACGAAGTCGAAACATCGTCCGTGCATTGACCGCCAGTCGCGTGAATGACGCGGATAAGTTCTCGGCGCAGGTCGGCGTTCTCGGCTTCGAGTCGGTTAACCAGCGAGTCTAGTAGTTCGATCTCTTCGCTACTCTTCATCGCCAGCCTCCTCGTTTGCGGCCATGATCTCGGCTACGGCATCGTCAAGCGATGGCACGTAGGCATCAGCACTGCGGCGCGCATCAGCCATGCAGGCAGCGTAAATTGCCTGTTCCACTTGATCGGCTGGCATCCCAGCGGAATCGGCAGCTTCAATCTCAACCTCTCCGCCTTCGCTTACGTCATACTTCCAGTCAACGATCATCTCTCCACACTCCTTACAGTTTGGTCTGTCGTGATCCACACAAACGCTAGGCAGCGGCATCGAGCTTGGCGGTCATCTTCGCCACGGCGGCCTTCTTCGCTGTTCGCGCTCGCCACCCCGCAGCGTCACGCATGAGCCAGGTGGCCAGATCCTCTTCTACGTCGGCGATGTGACGGCCAAGCAGGTGCGCCACGGCGAACACGGTGCCAGCCAGCACGGCGACGGCCCCGAATGCGGCGGACAGGTATAGGGCTATCACGGCTGTACCGCCAGATCCTTCACAATCAGCCCGCGGATGTACTGAGAGCGCGTCAGGCCGCTTTCCTTGGCCTTTTTCTTCACCGCCGCCATGATGCTTTTGTTCACCATGGTGTTAATTGCCAGCGTTAGACGTTCGTTTCGTTTCACCATGAACACAACATAACATGTTGCCGACAGGTATACAACAGAAAAGGCCGGAATTTCTTCCGGCCCTCTGAGAATTAAACATATCCGAGACGTGATGCTTTTTTACGGCTGCATCTGCCGCTGATAGGAGGAAAGTCCTCCAGGAACCGGATTCGCTGGCGCTGGCTCCCCGCCATGCGGTCTCCCCAACGTGGTCCAGTTCCTGCGGGACTCTCTACCTTTTCCGCTTGATTTTGTCATCCTCAATGCGGTCCAGAAACCGCAACTCTCCCGCCGCTGCCATCTTCGCCAGTATCGTGGCTGAGGTTTTCATCGCGTCAGTTTTGCGCTCCTCTGCGATCTTATCCAGTATCCGTTTCAGGTCTGCTTCAGCCATTTTCATACTCCATTTCTGTCTCTGTGAAGGTGCCAATACGCTTGTCGAAGTGCATATAGAACAGGCCAGTAGGCCCTAACCTCTGCTTCGCAAGAATCAACTCCAAAACGTCCTTCTGCGCCGATGGGTGAAGGAACATCACGATATCGGCATCCTGCTCGATGGAACCGGAGTCTCTGAGGTCGGAAAGTCGCGGTCTACGTCCCTGTTTTTCGCTTTCCCGGTTTAGTTGTGACAGGCAAAGGAACGGCACTTGCAACTCCATCGCGGCCAGCTTCACAGATCGCGTGATGTCGCTGAGATCCTCATTTCGGTTCGACTGCCGGCCAGTGGCCTGCATGATGCCCAAGTAGTCGATCACCACCAGGTCTAGGCCGAACTCAGCTTTGTGCCGGATTAAGGCCGTGTGCAGCCCTGGCGCCGTCACCTGCTTCCGCTCGTCCATGTACATCGTCAGCGTCGAAAGTTCCGCGCTGGCCTTAGTGATCGCCCGTGCTTCCCCTTGGTTAAGCGTGCCGTTCATCCAATCGTTCAACCCGACTTCTGCCCTTGCCGCTACCACCTTCCGCGCGATGTCAACTTCGCCCATCTCCAGCGACACAAAAACAACCTGCCGCCTCATCCCAGCAAGGAACACCGATAGCTGAGTAGCCAGCGTGGTCTTACCTGCTCCGGGTCGTGCTGCCACGATTGCCAGATTGCCGGGCCGTAAACCGCCCGTGGCAGCGTTTAATCGGTACCAGGGGAATGGTAGGCCATTCTCAGTCAATTGCGGCTGAGAGAAGGCCTTCCACGCTTCCGCGGAACCGTCGCCGCGGATGACCTCGCCCAGGCTTTTGAACCGTTGCGGCGGTTGCGTGCTTTCCGAGAGTTTCCGGATCACCTTTTCGGCAGCAAGTACGTCATCGGTCGTCGCCGTTGGCAGGCACAGCCGCTCAATCGTCACCCGGCAAAGTTCTACCGCTTGCCGTAGCGTCGATTTCATGCGGACGCGCGTGGCATAGTCGCCGATGTTGGGAATGTCCGGTACGCCGTCCTCCATGTCGGTGAGTCCCGATAGACCGCCGATCTTGTCGATGGCTTCCTGCCCAAACTGCGCGAAGTGCTTGAAGATCGTCACTCGGTCAACGGCTGAACCGGCTGATCTCAGCTTGGTAATAGCGCGCCAGATGTCCCGGTGCGATTCGACGATGAAGTCGAGTTCTACCAGCGTGTCGGCTACTTGCGGGTGATAGACCGCGAAGTTCTTTAAGACCAGCCCGAGAACGAAGCGTTCACAGTCAACGTCTGCCGGTAGGCCGTATGTGTCGATGGCGCTCATAGCCGCTCGTACTCCACTTCTGGCGTCAGGTCGCGTTTAGCCGTCGTAGGCGGCTTCTTCTTGAACCACTCATCGTTCAGCCACGCCTCCAGCTTTGGCGCGAAGGCTTGCCCGTTGTTGTCCCAGTATTCCCGGTAGGCCTTAAGCGACTTCCTGATAGGCTTCAGCCATTCGTTCCAGCGTTGCTCGTCCTCTGCTAGTCGCTGCCAGTGGTTTGTGAAAAAAAGGCAGACCATGTTTTCGTTGCTGCCTTTGGGGTGTAGTTCGCGAAACTCTTGAACGGCGTCGGCTACCGGAGAGTGCATGGGTGGGTATTTGGATATGGAAGAGGATACGGATACGGAAGAGGAAGAGGAAGGTTCAGCATGTGTTGGCGTTTCGTTGGAACGCTCGTTGAGCACTTGTTGAACATGTGTTGGAACACTTGTTGAACAAGTGTTCGCGCTTTGGTTGCGGCGAGAATTGCCTGAAGCCTCACCAGCCTTTTTCCGTTTCTCCAACACTCCCACCAACATAGGCCGCTTTTCATCAACCTTCCAATGATGTAATCTTCCATCCTCGCCGATAGTGAAGCACGGTGAAATCTTAGGCCACTCAGCGAAGAATTCTTTCGGCGTTCCACCTGAGATCGAAAGCAGCGCCTGTTGGTCGTTTGGCAGGCTTCCTTCGATCCAACAGTAGTCAAACAGTTCGCGGATCATGCCGCGCCCGGCGCTAGTCAGTCGCATCCGCGTTTCACTGCGAAGCCAGTCAGCCGGATACATCGGGTAGGAATGCAAAATAGCATCCCTCATACGAGGTTCTCGTTCATAGTTTTGCCTTTACGAATGTTCCCGGTTAGCCTTAAAAAAATGGGGGGGGTAAGCCCCCCAACTCGTAAAGGTCTAAACCGTGTCGGGGATCAGCCGACTACTCTATTTTCGCACTTTTTTCGCCGTCACTCAACAGCTTTTCGGCCTCTGCCATCGCTCCGGCTGGCGTCGGAAATCCGCGTAACGTCCGGTGACACTCGCCGTCAATGTAGACATCCCACATGCCGGTCCCCCAGCACTTCGCAACTTCGACACCGGGTCGCAGCCGGTAGGTGTTCGCGTCGATCTTACGCCACCACTTCATGACTCGTACTCCATCAGGAACTCCTCGGCGAACCAGTCAAAGAGTCCCAGCGTGGCCCCGCTTTGGTCGGGGCCTCCGCTGATGATGTACTCCGCGCACTCACGCTGTTGTTGCTGGCAGTATTCGATGGTCATGCCAGCGCCTCAAACAAGCTGATCTGAGTGACGTTTTCCCCGTTGGCTTCGGCAAGATTATCGGCTGCGATGTCGAAGTAGCTTTTCTTCAACTCAGTGCCGACGAACCGACGACCACATTTCAGCGCGACATACCCTTCCGAGCCGATGCCAGCGAACGGCGAGAAAACCAAGTCTCCATCGTTGCTCCAGAGGTGAATACAGCGCTCAATTACGTCGAGTTGCAAAGGGCAGATGTGCCGCTCGTCGTCGCTGTCACGGGCCAGCTTCTTGTTAAGCACATCGGTCTGGTTTATATCCATCCACACCGGCGAAGCGTACCTTTGCCATACGGAAATAGACCAAAGCCTGTACGCTTCTGTGCCACGCTGGAAAGGGTTGAACTTCGGCCAACGGCCAGCCACCATCGGCGGCACTGCTACGCCAGCGTCGTAGGCCGCAATCGAAGCGTCTGGCGGCTCCATGCCTACGTAGCGGTCGAATCTCTCGCCATTGGCCGTCACAGGGTCAGGGAACTCAGCGTCGGCGTTCCACTTGCGAAACGTGATGATGTAGTCCGCCATGCCTTGACGGGACGCCGAGGAATCCACGCAGAGTTGCTTGTACAGTAGGCCATGGTTCTTTGTCCGCTGCATTTCAATCACTGGATCTTTCCAGATTGTGCAACGGCTATGAAAAGTCCAACCTTCCTCCTCAAACGTTCTGATGATGTAGCCGGGGAAGTCTCGCAAACCGGCGGCGCCGTCGCGGCCTCGGTATAGGGGCAGATCCTTGCAATGAACGGCGCAATTACGGCCTGGTATTGTGATCCGGTGGAGCTCGCGAATCAGGAACCGAAACTGCTCCATGAACTCTTCATCGTCCTCGGTGTTGCCCATGTCGGCAATCGAGTCCGAGTAGATGTAGAGGTTCGAGAACGGCGGGGAAAACACCGACAGCCCAACGCTATCATCGGCCATCTCGCGCGCCTTCGTGACGCAATCGGCGTGGTACAGATCCCACCCGTCGCCGCTCGCGTGACCGTCTGGCAGAGCCAAAACAAGCGAGTCATCACGCAACTGCCTAAGGCTTTCATCGCGCATCGCCGCCGTCATTTCTTGACGCATTCCACGAAACTCCTTTTCCTTCGATTCGATAGTGGCGACTAGTGCGCCTTCAGTTTCCGCCTGTACGATGTGGCACTGGACCGGCTTAGTTTGGCCGAACCGCCAGACGCGTCGAATAGCCTGGTAGTAGCTCTCAAACGAATAGGACAGGCCGACAAAGGCAACCTGATTGCAGTGCTGCCAGTTCATGCCAAACCCGCTCAATTGCGGCTTTGAGATAAACACCCGCAGTCGCCCATGGGTAAAATCTGACAGCGTGGCGCATTGCTTTTCGTCGCTCTGTGATCCGCGAATGTCCTTCGCCTCAGGGATTGCCGCAAGTAGCGCATCGGCTTCATAGTCCGAGTAGCACCAGATGAGCCACTGCCCCGGCGCCGCGACGATCTCAGCCACCTTTGCCGCCCGATCATTAACAGTACGCTTCAGTTCCTTATGGATTGCCGTCGAACTCATGTCAGGCACCCTGTACAGCTTGCCGCCTGTGTCCTGTGTCACGTCCACTGAAACGATATGGCTTTGAATGTTTAGTGGTGGCAGCGCGTAGCCTTCATCGCTATACCCAAGATCGCTCGGCATCGTGACGGAAACAGCCCAAGATGCTACCCATCGCCAGAAGTCCGCCGCAGCGTGTTTTTTTAGCCGGTAACCGCCAGCCTTCATCGTGTCGTTCAGAAACCACCGGGAGATCATTTCGTTGGAGTCCATAACCCCAAGAAACTCCGCATGATTTCCAAGTTCCAGATGATCGTTAGGCGCTGGTGTAGCGGTGCAGGCCAGACGAAAGCGATGATGTTTGAAGGCTTCGATCAGCGCCCGCTTGGTTTTCCCCATGTAGCTCTTGAGTATCGACGACTCATCGAGCACCACTCCCGCATATTTCGACGTGTCGAACTTGTGCAGTTTTTCGTAGTTGGTGACTTGGATTGGCGACTCTGAATTTGCAGCCACCAATTCAACTCCGTCAATGCCAAACTTTGCGGCCTCCTCCACCGTCTGTTCTCCTACCGCTTTTGGTGCCAGAATCAACACTGGCCCGAACCTCTCGGAAACGTGCCGAGCCCATTCAAGCTGAATGAACGTCTTGCCGAGTCCTGTATCAGCGAACACCGCAGCGCATCCGCGCCGCAGAGCCCACGGTACGATAGCGGCCTGATGCGGCTTTGCCATCGGGTTTACTGGCCCGCAGTCGAATCCAGTTCGAGGAGCGCCTACCATCTTTTTGGTCAGGAACTCTGTATAGTCCATTACGCCACGCTCCAAACCCGGATAAATGCCCCGCTCGGCAGTCCCATTGCGATTGCTTCATCGCTGTATGCCTTTTGCGCGAATACCACCACCACCCGCGCATCGTCGGCCCATACGCCGCCAGTGGTGAGCGCGTCCTCTGTTGATCTGATGAGCTTCGATAAGTCCGGCTTGCGGTCGTGGCGTGCTGTTTTCTTGCGGCTCTTTGGCCGTGGGAATACGAATACGATATCGCAGCCCAGCGGCCCGTCAAGCGGCGATCTGCCAGCCATAGCCTCCTTACCTGCCCACGCGACGGAATCGCGCCACGGTGCCACCTTTTTCGACGATTCGACCATGCGCCCGCCGCCTACGTGACGCTTGCTACCCTGAGGCCCTGGAACGCCCAGTACCGTGAAGCTGACCTCTTCCGGTGATTCGTGGTTCATGCCGCCTGAGTCGTGTATCTTCGGTTCGCCTTTCACTTTCCACCTCTCGCCGCAAGAATGCGCTCCAGGTCTTCGTCGGTGATGCCCAGGCTGTCTTCTGCTGGCATGACGATGGGCTCTGGCTCCCGGTACCATCCTTGCTGCCATGCGTGTTCTGTGAGTGCTGCCAGATCAGCGCAAAAAGTGTCGAGCGCCGTTTGCAGGATGCCCTGATACACCGCGTTGGGGTAGATGCGGACAACTACCATCGGCAAGCCGCGGAAGTTGGAAACCAGGTCGCACCAGTGCCGCCCGGTGACGAGTAGCTGCCCCTGCGTCTGCGCCCAGTGGTCACGCACAAAGCCGGGTAACTGACCGCCAGATAGGATCGCTTGCGTTGTCTCAAACGTCATCGATCCATAGTCCGTACAGTCCAGCAGCGCCGCCAGGTGGACCTTTGGCGATGCCGGGTTTTTGAACTCGACCAGACCTTCTGTGCCGATCAGCCCGTCAGGACTCGCCCCGTAGCGTTCGGCGTCATCAGTAAAGAATCCGCCGTCATCGATGACAACACCGCGCTCAAACTCATACGCGGCCCGTGCAATCGGCTCCCACTCGCGACCGTGTTCCATGGCGGCACTTGAAAACTGTGCCGCCGGGTCTAGGCCGAAGATGCGATTAGCGAGTAGTTCTAGTTGGTAGTTGCGAACCGCCTCACCTTTGCCGATGGTCCACTTTGCCGGTGATACAAGCACGTCGAATTTGCTTGACGTCGGAATGGTGCTGCGTAGGTCGTGCCAGCGCTGAGAGCCTTGGTCTACTGAATGGTATTTCATTTTTTAAGACCCGCCGCTTTCTGCGCCGTGTCGAGCTTCGCCATGACTTCGGCGTGCTGCGCGCCCTGCTTGATCTGGTTGATGGTATCCACCTTGAACTGCGTGGCGATCCACTTGAAAAACGGGGCCTGATATTTGCCGGGTTGCTTGTCTTCCAACGCCCTGATGATGTCACAGATCATATCGGCCTGATCCTGTGTGATTCCCGGCAAGCCGCGCCCAAGGTTTCCATCGTCGTCGTGATCTTCGGCAACAATGTCAAACGCTGCCACCGTCACGAAGCGGCGCCCGTAGGTCGATACGCTGCCAGCGCCCTGGACATCGTTCTTGCCGCCGCCAGAGTCTACGAGCGGCATCGGAATGCTGCGCCATTCGCGGCTGTATCCATTGGCGTGGATGATGGTCATGATAGTGCAGACCTTCGGCGCGCCGGCTACCATCTCGCTGCTATAGCTGGCCGTAAGCCCGTTCGCTGCCAGTACAGGCTTGATGGCCTTGCTGATGTCGTCGTGCTTGATGAACTTGATTACGCTGGCGCCGCCGCCACCCTTGCCTGGGTAGACGATTTCGCCGTTCTTTTTGATGTGAATCTGGCTGATCTGCGCGTGTGCCGCCGCGAACGCCCGATTGAACTCCTGCTTCTTTTGCTCTTGGTCCATCTCCCGCGCCATGTCGAGAAAAGCCTTGATGCGCTCCGGGTCCAGCGAAGGATTCATTGCTGCCGACATGACCGCCTGTAGCATGGTCGGTTGCTCGGTCGTCGCCACGGATTGATTGCCGATTGTGGCTAGTTGCTTGTCATCGCTCATGCGATCCTCCAAACACGTATTGTCCCGTTTTCCTGTTTCCGAACGGTGACCTTTATGCCAGTTTGACCAGCCATAGCATGTATTGACCGATATTTTCCGTTATTCACAGTAAAAGAATCTCCAACTCCCATTGCTCTCAACGCATGGCATATACCATGGGTCTTTTTACGTGCAGGACCAGGGATCGGAATCCCACTTTCAATCTTGAATTCATCCATTGTTGTCCATCTCCTCTTCTTGCTTCTGTTGAGCGGCAAGTCTAAACAGCACCTTTGCCGCCATGTGAACGATACCGCCCTTGCCGTACTCGTCTTTGATCCTGTCCATCAACTCGTCGATTTCGTTACAGATTTCCTGCTTCGTCGTCGAGTTGGTCGCTGCTCCATCTGTCGTGTGCATCGTCCTCTTTCTCCCTGTCCTCTCGCATGTCTGCCACTGTCGGGCCTTCGTCGCGCTCACCGTCCTCCAGACGCTTCACACGGCGCACAGGATCACCGCCACGATGGTCAGAGCAAAGATGGCGCCGTCGATCAGGTCGCGGCGAGTCACGGTTTCACCGCCAGCCAAACTACGACAGCAGCAGCAACAAATAACAGCGCCACCGCAAGACGCTTCACCCGCTTTTCGGCCTTTTCAGCGCGGCGCTCGTGGTAGCGGACAGCCGACTCGGCAACCTCCAAAGACTTCCGATAGTGCTGCTCCATTGCCCGCGCGTGTCGAAGTTCCGGCGTGTCAATAGGGCCATCTGTGGCAATGTGCATCAGCCGCAAGAAGCGCTCGTCGTGAGAGTTCATAACGACACCGCCACCGCCGCCCATCCAATCACAGCCAGCACCGCCCAAACGCCGCCGCGCTTCGCCACATAAGGCGCACTGCGGAAGCCATCACAAAGGGCGCGCGACATCAGCCATGCCCAGTACAAAGCCTGAGCGGTGGAATAAATGCAGCCGACGAGTAACGCGGCCATCAATGCGCTGTTTAGCATCGCAGTAGCGCCTCCATGTCATCCTGGGCTACGGCCACCGCGGTGACTATACCAGTCAGTTCAACATGAGCCTCGCCGATGTACTGGCGCGCTTCGACGATGCGCCCAGCGGCCAGCAGTTTCCCGCCTGTCTCGATGAGTTGCGCCACGTTGCG
>Ga0222713_10006458_pt1 | contig 11150 bp, 5 predicted proteins | sample C33_649DmetaG_FD_165061 | JGI IMG/M metagenome (GOLD analysis project Ga0222713, IMG submission 165061) | Estuarine water microbial communities from San Francisco Bay, California, United States - C33_649D | ecosystem: Environmental > Aquatic > Marine > Unclassified | place: USA: California... | reverse complement strand
TCAGCAAACAATGGGGCAGTAGAGACAGTCATTGGTGACTACTCTGTTGGTTTAAATAAACTATGTTGGTTTTTACGCTCAAGCAAATGATAACAGTTTACGGTGGAAATAATTGTTCTGCCTGTGAGGGAGTTAAATCCGCACTTAACGCAGACAAAATTAATTACGAATATATCGATGTGTTTGATGCTAGCATTTCTCAAGAACACAAAGATACTTTCTTTGGTGAGCATAACTTCAGGTCTATCCCACAGATCTTTGTTGATGGTAAGTATGTAGGTAATGCTACTGCTGTACCAGACATTCTGCAAAAGAAACGAGGAGTTACTGATGAGCAATCCGACAGGGGGTAAAGGCAGTAAGCCTAGACCTATTCCTAACCCTGAACAGTTCAGAAGTAACTGGGATGAGATATTTAAAAAGAAAGAAGAAAAGAATGTCAAAGAAAAATTATAACTTTGCAGCGCAAATGGGAGATGATCTCGATGATATGGAGTTAGTAAAAGAGTATGGTTTAGACCCAAAAGTAGCTTACACTCCTGCAATTAATGAAGCAATGTTTAAAGCTATGAATCAAGGTACTATAGATAACCTAACTCAAGCTGGTTACACAGAGAAACAAGCTAAAGAAATTGCAAACGAAACAACTATGAAGGCTAAAAAAGCTACAGCTCATTTGAAATAAAAAAAACCCCTTAGGATTTTATCCTAGGGGGTTTAAAAATTGCTTTATTGTTTTACATTACGTTAGTATTACTACCACGTTGTTTCATTAAGTACATCTTATTAAAGCTATCTGATGTCTTCTTTATTTTCTCAATATCATTTCTAGTTCTATCTACTATATATGAAGGTAAAAAATGTTTTCCACTTTGACTTTTCATAGATAAACCAGAATGTTCTCTCATTAAGCGTAGCAAACGAGCAAAGTCTTCGGCATCAATATAATTGTTCTCTGCCTGACCATTATTAAGGTATCTTTCTGTAGGAGGTTTCCAACCAAATTCAAGAGCTAGATCAATTGTTTTAACATTTGTTTCAGAGGTTTTGAATTTAACTTTACCGCCTTGCTCTGTAGTTATCTCATTAGTTTTGATATTAGCCCAGATCCTATCAAAATAACCTGATAGACCTGCGTATTTACCATTAGCACCAATGTTAGCTTTCTCTTTTTTTTCTGAAAGATGTTTAGCTTCACCAATAGCTCTAGCAAAATCCTTATCTACTTTAGCTATAGTTTTATCTAAGATTGACTGAGCTTCTTTAGCAACTAGATGAGGAACTATATCGTTGTAAGCATATAACATAGGAAGAATAGAAGAAGGATCTGCTTGAAAAGCATCATGGATCCAACGGGTATTTGAAGGTATGTCTTTATTCTTATTACGTTTAAAAGCGTCATTAACTAAAACAGTAGCGGCACTGGCTTTGAAACTATCACCTGATTGAATTAAGTTAACAGGTAAAGCCTTTCTTAAAGAATTACCAGCTGTAAAGAATGGCTTATATCCTTCACCTAAAAGATTTTTAGATTGCTCTTGTGCTCTAGCAATTTGCTCTGCATCTGCAGTATCAAAACCAGAAGCCCTAACATCTTTTGCTTTTCTATATCCAACAACATTAATCTTTTCTCCGTTAATATTGATATCATCTATAGACAAACCAGCTAGTTTACCAATCTCATCTAAACCAGTTAATGTAACAGCACTTGCCATATTAATTTCTCTACCACCAAAACCTGGGAACATACTACCACCATATACAGCAGCAGTAAACTCACCAACTTTTTTCATAACAGATTGATATGATGCTAACTTAGGCATCTCTGTTTTGAAAGAGGTTTCATAGACAGTAGCTAAGGCTTCAATAGCTTTTTGCTTATCGTTCTTAAATCCCTTAATTAGATCATTAACCGCTTGTCCTGCTCCATTACTAGAAGCAGACATCAGCATCTTACTAAGTTCATCATACATAAAAGCGGGATATTTACCATACAATCCTGCAACTACCAAAGAACGACCATACCATTTGTTAAAAGCACTTTCACCTAAAGCTTGTTTAGTTGTATTGAAAAATACTTTTAAACTTTCTTTAGTATCAACATCATCTTCTCCACGGAAAGCTAAATCTAAATGATGAGGAATATTAGAAGCTGCTTTTGAACGTAAGTCAGAGAAAGAAACTTGATCACCTATCAAACCAAGATCACCACCTAATGTTTGAAAAGTAATTTCATCACCAACAAGTGTAGAGATAATATCCGCATTTGATTGTGTTGAATCTTTTTCCATAACAGCACGAAGGTTTAAATATCCACCGCCTTGTTCCGCTGTCTTATAGATTTCATATGCCATAAGTACAGAATCAAAATGATTATTCCATTCTTTTCTTTCGCCTGATTTAGATAACCAACCATCAATTGTTTGATTAGGATCTGGTGGTAATATAGCTTGATTAGAACTAAACTTAAAAGCTTCTCCACCGTATTCTACCATCTTTTTAATTACTTGAGGAGTTAATCTCTTCATTAATTGAGTAGGTGTAAATCGTTGTGGTAATGACTGCTTATTAATTAAACCTAAGTGGTAAGCTGAACTAGCGATCATATACATTGCACCAGCCATTGCTAGCTTTTCGTCAGGCAAACTTGTTAAATAGTTTAACCGATCATATCCGCCTTTAATTCCTGGAGTAGCTAACTCATTTAGCTTATTAAAAGTATTTTCAACGGACTTAAGCATCGTATTTAAATCACCAGAAATTCTTACCTTAGGTTGAACCGCAAAGCCCATAGTAGCTCTAACAGTATCTGAATGGTTACCCTGACTGATATCTGTTGCTTGTTCAAACATACGGTTAGTATGCTCTGATATTTTTAAATTACCAAAATTCATTCCTTCTAAAGTATTAGGAATATAATCTTCAATATGTCTTCGCTTCTGTAATACTTTATTAAAAGCTATAGGAGCTACTGTCTCGAAATCTGTTTTACCATCTCTAGTATGTTCTTCAATAGCTTCTTGGTATCTATCTTTTGTGATATCACCAATATAAGAAGCATACGGAGAGTCAGAATAAACAAATACAAATGCAGGAAACTTTTCTTGGCTTTGTTGTAGCAAAGCTTGCATTGCAGCCTCGAATCCTTCAATCTTTCTAGGTTCTCCTAGTGCTGTAACTTTTCCTTTGTTGTCTCTTTGAGCAGTAGCAAAATAAGAATTACCAATAATATGAGAGAACATACCTCTCAACATATTTAAGTTTTCTACTTTAGAACGAACAGCTACGTTGTTTAATTCATTAATAGCTACGTCATTTATTTTATCGCTACCTGATTTGATCTGCCCATTCTGCGCAAAGACTACTCGCTTATCTGCAAATGTTGCAGCCACTGTTGGTGTTTTAGCTGATCTAATTAGAGGCTCTCTAATACCAAGCATCCTAGACTCAGGGTCTACTAGTGTAACACCTTCCATATGAGCATTAGAGAAATCAACTCCTTTAGCTGTTGGAATAGGAATATATCTTCCAGATTTAGTAACACCTAATTCAATAAAACCTTTGTCCAATTGGTCTAAGAATAAAGTAGCTGCTGCTGCTGTATTTTCTCCCATACCTTTGATACCTAATCCTGTTGGTGAATCAGGTCGATTCATAAACTTCTTAGTATCAGATAAGAGACTAGACATAAACCCACGAAGCATAGGTTGTTTCTCAGGGTTTCTTAAAGCTTCTTGAGCTAAACTCATTTGAGTTGCTTTGTCAACAATATCCATATCACCAGAAGGTGCTTCATCTTCGGCAAATAGGTCATCATAAGCTTCACTTAACTCATCTGATTCAGGACCATCAGAGTTAATGTTCTGTGTTTTATAACGTCTAGTTGTAATGTCATTAATACCTTTAGCCACCGCTAAATTAAGAGCACCTGGAAAAGCATTTTTAGAATTATCATCTGTAATATTAAATTCATTAACAATATTGCTTAATGCTTCTTGAGAAGCGTAAGGTCCTTCCATGTTTTGAAGGCGCTGCAAAGAGTTATTATACTGTGTAGACATTTCTAAATAAGGGTTTTCATTCTTGGCTCTAATCTTATCAAGGTAATTTACTTTACCTGTCCAATTTGTATAAGCTTCTCTACCACCTACTTGTTTTAATCCTTCAACTAAAAACTGATTTGCCATCTGTGGGGTATTAAAATCAGGAGTCTTTGTTGTCTCTGCTAATTTGTAACCTTGTTCTTCAACCCCTGCAGCTTGTTCTTCAGGGGAAAGATTTCTTAATCTAGGCTGATCAGAGTAAACAGTACGACCAAACACATCAGTGCCTGATGCCTCTGGTTCTGCAATCACTTGCTGAGGAGGCATACCTAATTCGTATTGTTGTGCAGCTAATCCTGGGATTTGTTGCTGTAATTGTTCTGTTGGTAATTCTGGTACTACTCCTCTGTTAACAACAGCAGGGATTTCAGGAGAAGTTACCCTCTGGGTAACCTCTCTAATATCTGCTTCTGTACCTGAAGGAATTCCTGCTGGTCCCGACAGAAAAGGATTACTAGTTATTGGTTTATTAATTAACATAAATTATTTTTCCTTATCATAGTATTGTCTAAAGGCTGGTATCTCTCCCAAGAATGGGATTTTCTCTACTAGTTTGTCTTTAGACTTCCTAGAAGCGGTTTCATCTCCTGTAGCTGCTGTATAAGCATCTTTATTAATTTGATAAACAGTATTTGCTCCTGGCATTCTTGACAAGGCAGTTTCTGCTTTCTTTTTAAATGGATCTTCTCCAACAGCAACATTCTTTAAATCACTTGCTAAATCAATAATATCAGGTACTGTTCCAAGCCATGAGTACTCAAGTGCTTTATAGTATAGCTTATCTTCTTTTGCTTGTTTCTTTTTCTCATCATCTTCATCATCACCTCTTAAACCAAAGCGAAGATAAAGACCAGTCCATGCTAAAGCGTAAGCCATAATGATAGCTGAGAAGGTTGCGTATGTGTATTTAGGATTACCTCGTTTGATATACATACTCCACAAATGAGGAATCATATTAGCAGTCATATGAGCTGTAAATCTTTGGAACTGAGTAAACAAAACAAATCTATGGTCATCAAATATCTCTGGAGAAGAACCTGGTTCAGGTCTCATAGCAAACTCATCAATAAAGTTTGTTACACCTGCTCTGTACATCTCTAAAGCCTCATCAAACAAAGGATGACCTCTATCTAATTGAGTTAATGATTGCTCATCTAGACCACCAAGCATATTGTAAAAGTTTATTGCTTTATCAATATCAATACGATAGTATTGTAATCGATCTCTAGCATATCTAACAGCGTTATTTGTTTCCCCATCAGCTTCGGCTACTATTGAAACAAGACTATTAATCTCATCCATAGCCACAGCACCACGAGCACCACGCACAGAGTTAGATAAAGTTTCAATTAAATTTACTTTAAACATAATACGAGCCATTGCTCTTTTACGTTTGCTGTTTAACGAAACACCTTCCTTTAAAAGAATATCATTAGTCTCATTCATATGACCTGATACTACTTCTAATCGATGGTAATCTTCAGCAATCTCTGATGACTTTCTAAACTTAATAGCACCAAAGCTAGCTTTATTTCCTGCAAGAGTTAATAAAGATAATATATCTGCTGCAAATAACTTAGCAAACTTACCAATATATTTTGCTTGATTTTTAGGGCTTAAGCCTAAACTACCATATGCTATTTCTGATAAGTTAGCAAAGAAAGCAGTATCCATATATACTAAAGTAGATACAAAGTTAATATTTTCTTGTGCGCCTTTTAGTGTAGGTGATTCAACTGAATGCAAAACACCATCAAACGATTTTAATTTGTCGTCTAATTCAGCAGCTAGTTCTCTAGCTTTTTGTTCAGTTAAAGTACCTGATGCTAAACCTTTCTTTACAAGTTTAGCTAATACTTCACCTTGTTCGCCAAAGATTGTGTTTCTAACAGCCGATAAAGCAACACGATCAAGAAAACGTAACATATTATCTTGGATATTATCGTTTAAAAACCCTTGAAGAGCTGGATGTTTAAGTACACCAAGGTCATGAAGCCTTTTCATTGTTGCTGGAGACATATCATACTCAAGTAGGTTAGCTAATTTAGTAGCTTCGTCACGAGAAATACCTGCTATATTATCAGGATCACCTGGATCTATTACTGTAGAAGCTTCCATTAACTTTTGAATAAACAATTCTTTTTCAGCTCTGATTTTTGTTGGTGATAGTAATTGATTTTCAAGAAAGAAGGAAGGATTACGCATAGCTTCTGTATTCCAACCAGTAGTTCTGCCTGATTTATCTTTACCTAATTCTAAATTTTCTAACTCGTTAGCTAGAACATTACCAACTACTCTTAGCTCTTCCATCTTCTTTAAATAATAACTTTTTAATTCAGGAGAAAGAGATTCAAATTTGTTATTACGATGTGTATCGTATAAAAAATTGCCTAAGCTTTTGCTATCACTAAAACCATTTGTTTTTGCATCATCAAAGAAAGAAGAGAAGTGCGCTTGCACTGATGAGGAAATTATCTTTGCTCTTTTATAGGGAGATAAACCTGCAAATACCCCTCTAATAATTGGTGCATCAAACAAACCAGCTAATTGCTGACCAAATTCAGTATCAATATAATCTTTAAGTTTGTTATTACGACTTGATGCAAACCATTTGTAAGGGTTTAAGGCTGCCCACAAAGATTTTTCTCCCATATTTGGTTTGTCTTCTTCTCTAAATAAATCACTAAGCTTTTCTTCTTTGTAATTATTTACAGATTCACCTCGCACCGAATGAGCTAAGTCAATATCATTTAATGTTTTACCACCAGTTTTTTCTCTCCACTTATCAGCAGTTTGAGAAACCCATGAACGTGGTTTTGTTTCTAAACCCATGTACTCGGAAGCTAATTCATTAAACATTTGTTTTTCACGAATAGATGAGGGTATACTCATAGTACCACCGATAATAGCACCTTGAACACCTGCTTCAAGCACTCTATCTCTCATAGTAACCCAATCAAAAACATTTGAAGTTGTTCCAGTAACTACACCATATTGAATAACTTCTTGTAGCATTTCGGTAGCACCTTCTTTTCCAGAGCGACCTACTACTGATGTTAGAATATCTTTAAATTGTTTTCTTGCTATGATTTGTTCATTAGCATTTTCTTTAATTAATTGAGCAACATCTTTTGTGATATCATCTACTGATTTATTAAGTACTCCTCTTGCTTCTGCAATAGGGATTCCTTCTTTAGCAGCTATCTTTTGAGCAATTAGTTCTCTACCTTCTTTGGTTAATAATTCTTTTCCTGTAATACCACTTCTAGAAAAACCAAAGCGATCAAGAACACCAATAAGCATACCTGCGGCAGTTGCTACTTCAGGATTCTTTTCCCCATCTGGCATTTCTCCGTAGACACTAGCAATACCCATTATTACAGGCACAGCTAAACTACCCGCAGTACCACCTACTGCTGCTCCTACTGGACCGCCTACAGCGCCACCTAAAGCGGCACCACCTTTACCACCAGCAACAGAACCAGCAACCATAACACCAAATTGGGGACCATATCCTACTAGGGTATTTGCTACAAATTGTACACCTTTCCCAATACTGTCTACATCTTTTAAACCTGTAACTGCTTTTACTTTTCTAGCTTCTGAATCAATATCAACTGCTTTTAATTTAGCATCCTTAATTAATGACTCACTATTTGTAACATCACCAATATATTCTTCAAAATCAACCGCCATCTTTTTCATACCAATCCAACCTAAATGGACAGCATCAGCCAACTCACCAGTGGTTGTTCTTGGTGTTGAGTTAAGCCATTCAATACTGTGGATATAAGGGTTCTTAGGCATATTAAGGGATAGCTGTAAATTATTCTTTAATACGTCTAATTGTTTTTCTTTCTTTATTCTTTCTTCTTCAGGTAAAAAACTACTGATAAGCTCAGTACTTAACTTAGTAATTGATTTCTCTAAACCTTCTCTATATTCATTACTAGAATAAGTCTTAAAATCATTAATTGTTTGTTGGTCATAAGTTACTGTTTTTAAAAGAGGAGTGTATTCATTAAGAGCATCTTCAATAAGCATCCTTGATTTAACTACAGGGTCGTTTTTATTTACACCATTAATTAATTCTGAAAAAGATTTAACAGCTCTTGCAGACAAATCCTGTTCAGGTGTATATTGAGATGGATTTAATAATCTATTTGCAACTAAAAAAGTAGAAACTTTCTCTCCATTTTTATTTGATATTTCAATTAATTCTCTATTGTATTTATCTTTACCTTTGTAATCTACTATGTTATAACCGTTTTTAATAGCATCTTTTAAAACATTAGTATACATCCCACCCATTGATGAGCCAGCAGAGAAACCTCCTGTTGAGGAAATCTTAGTTGTTTCAGGAGTATCAAAGCCCACCAAACGGAGACCACCTTTATTAGTATAAAGAGTGTCTCCATCATGGGTGAAAGCATTAATAGCATTACCTGCTCTATCAAATAAAGTTACATCTTCATATGAAGCTACCTGAGGGGTTACTTCCTTTTCTTGCAACTGTTGCTCTCCTTGTGTAGAGAGACTGTTGATATCAAACACTTGTGGTTCTTCTTGTGAACCAAGACTGTTTATATCAAATGCTATAGGTTGTAAATTTTCCATAAGTACCTTCTAATAAAAATATTATTTATTTTTTGCTATGTTGATAAAAGTTCCAGTACACATAAGCCATGTATGAGTTAGGTGCTTCTTTTATTTTACTAAGCAACGTAGGGTCATCAATATTCTTCTCATATTGCTTCCTATCTACTTTTTCGTTGTAAGCAGAGGTTATACCTGATAAGTATTCGCTAGGATTAAGAGCTTTTCCTTTGTCTGTTGTTCTACCTTTAGAGTACTCAGCAACATCTTTAGTGAAAGTTCCAATTCTACTTGTCTCAATAGGTTTACCTTTTTCTCCATCGTAACTAAGTTTCTTTTGGTCTGCAAACATACCAGGGTTCATTTCATAAGCATAAAGCATTGCTTTAATGCTTGGTGTTTTCTCACCTGTTTTAGTGGCATGATCAATAGCAGCATGAGCGGCTTCAACGTATTGAGCAGGATCTGTATCTAGACCCGCCTTTTCTTTTTCTCTATAGTAAGACATCATGTCGTTAACTACAGAATCTTTTCCATAACCTTTGAAAATAGGAATAGATTTACCCTTATCATCAACACGACTAAGTTTAGAAGAATCAACACTTTGTTCAAGGAAAGATCTTACTTTATTGACACTATCAAAATCAGAACTCCAACGACGATAATCTTTGCCACTTAGTTGAGCAACAACTTCTTTACCATCTTTATCTCGTGTGACAGTTAAATAATTGCCTGGAGAACTTGGATCAGCGTACGCAGAAACAACTTGATTAAGACCACCACGTTTAACGATATTGATTTCTTTGCCTTTAGAATCAATTAAGCCTGCTGATTCTCTAGCTGTTACAAAGTTAGGATGGGCTAATATAGCATCTACTGCACCAAAGTTGCCTGTTGCATTAGCTTTCATAGCTAAATCATATCCTTCTTTGCTTAATCTACGTTCTTTAAATAAAGTTTGAATATGGGATTTGTTAGTTGTCATTAGCTGAGTTGCTTGAGTAGCTCTTCGGTCTGCTCTCTTATCCATTTGTCCAAGAGTATATTTACCAGCATACAAAGCAGCGCCTTGGTCACTTATACCTAAAGCCTTTTGACCATAATATAATGTAGCAAAACGAACAGCATCAGCACCCTCTAATCCTATTGTATCTTTAATAAAAGAACTAGTAGCAGCAGCAAATTTATTAGGATCTTTAATAGTATCCCAAGCATTACTTAGACCGTCAACAAGACCCTTAGAAATATAGCTCATCCAACCTTGCGGCTCTTTTGTTTGAACTTTAGGTACTTGAGCGATTTCATTTACTTGATTAAATAATTGTTTTTCTTGTTCAGTATTTACCTTGTAAGGCATGCCGTTTTCGTCAATAGCAAAGTCTTGAGTAGCACCCTGTGGGGTAGTACCATATAAGGCTTCTTGTTTTTGCTTTTCTTTTGCTAAACGTTTATCTTGATCAGCAATCGACTCAAAAGTATAGACACCATTATTTTCAGTAACTTGAACACGATTAGGATCTCTCTTATAGTATTCTTCAACTTGAGCATCTTTGTTATTTACTTTAGGAACTTCTGTAGCATTAGCTGAACCTGATATTGCTGTTAATACATTATCAGCAACCCTTTGAACACCAGTACCTGTTCGATCTTTGATAATACTAATTAGCTTATCTCGCCCACCATTAGCCTTAATAGCTTCTTCGCTTAGTTCACCTTTTGTTTGCCAATTTTTAAGCCCTTGAGCACCTAGTAAGTAAGCACCTCTAAGATTTTCTGTTGTTGGCTCAATTTCTTTTGCTCTTAATTGATCAGCTAAAACGTTTTCGTAAACTTTAAATGCTGTTGTTTGATCATCCGCAGATAAGTCTGTAATAGGTTTCTTTGCAAAATAAGGGTCTGCTTTTTGAATATCTTTATAAGCAGCTTCAGTTAAACCATAAGCACCAAAGGCAGATGATTTATCTAAGTTATGATACCCAATATCAAAGTTACCACTAGATTCTTTTCCTCTAGTGAAAGAAGCATTATCTGTTTCATTTAAAGCTTGAACTGGAACATTCGGATTAACTATCTTTTGTGGAGGAGCATCAATTACTACAACTGACTTAGGAACAGGGGCTTCGTAAACAGGTTGTTGATCCATAATGTAATCAGAATAATTACCAAATTCATCAACATAAGTTGTACCATATTCATAGCCTTTAACTTTCTCAGTACCACACATAAAGCCTTTAGGCATTGGTACAGAAAGATTACGGTCACTACGACCTTCTTTAACCATAGCCTTAATTAAAGGTTTATTCTCGGGCTTCTGAGCTGCCTTAGCAGGGATAACTGCTTCTCCTGGAGCTAATAGCGCAGGAATTTTATCGTTAGGACCTGCTTCAGGGTTAGTTGGTTTACCCATTTTAGGAGGAACCGCACCCATGTTAACCATTCTAACTTGTTGAG
>Ga0222713_10006455_pt1 | contig 11151 bp, 7 predicted proteins | sample C33_649DmetaG_FD_165061 | JGI IMG/M metagenome (GOLD analysis project Ga0222713, IMG submission 165061) | Estuarine water microbial communities from San Francisco Bay, California, United States - C33_649D | ecosystem: Environmental > Aquatic > Marine > Unclassified | place: USA: California... | reverse complement strand
CGCACCATGCCGATGATAACTTTGAGCACTTTTTTCTCTACTTGATGCGCGGATCGCATGCCACGGCTTTTCGGGGCTTACCCCTTGAAAACGCATCCTTGATTCGGCCCCTTTGGTCGGTTAGTAGGGCAGAGATTCAGGCTTTTGCCGAAGGGCAGGACTTGGATTGGAGGGAGGACTCTTCGAATGCCTCTGACTACTATTCGCGAAACCGCATCAGGCATCAACTCCATGCTTTTCAAGCCGCTGACCCTGAGGCTTGGACCCAGTTGCGCCAAGAATTTTCCAATTTGGCAGAACGTGCACAACAAGCGGAGGCTGAACACCAACGAGATTGGGAGCAGAAATGGGGCGATGATTGGCAGCAGCGCGCCTTGGGGCCCGGTCTGTTCATGTCCGAACTGCCCGACGCCCGTCATTTGGAACGCTTGGGTTTTAACAAGGCTCAGGTTGGGGAGATGGGGCGCGCGGAGCGGAGTGGAGCGCGCTGGAAAGGACGCGGAATTTGGAACCTCGAACGTACCCAGAGCGGCTGGTTGCTGGCCGGTCCAGAATTGAATTCTCCGCCCTCGATTGGCCTGGAAGCTGGTACATCAGTAGAATGGGGTGACTACCACTTTTCGTTGAGCGAGGAGCTTTATTCGTCCCAGGAGGATGCCTGGTGTTTTTCAGGCAAAGGGCCCTTGTTGCTGCGCGCTTGGGAACAGGGCGATCGCCTGCAGGCCTGGGGAATGAAAGGACAAAAGAAGGTTTCGGATTGGCTAGGGGAATCGGGAATTCCTCGCCGGCTTCGCGGGCAGGTTCCTGTGCTCTGCGATGAGAAGGGAATCTTGGGTTTGGTCGACCTGCGCCGATCGGCTCATCGAGCGGCCAAGGAGGGAGAATCCTGCCTGGTGCTGCGATGGCGTCGATTGACTACCTTTGTTTGAACATGAAGGCCATCATCCCATTGGCGGGTATGGGAAGCCGCCTCAGGCCCCACTCCCAAACCCAGCCGAAATCCCTGATCCCGGTTGCCGGAAAACCCATTTTGGGGCACATTATGGACTCTTTGGCCAGCGCCGGAGTCAAGGAATATGTGTTCATTGTAGGGTATTTAGGCGATCGCATCGAAAGCTACATTTCGGCTCAGTACCCCATGGTCAAGAGCCATTACGTGATTCAGACAACCTCCAAAGGGAATGGCCATGCGATTTGGTTGGCTCGCGAACATTTTGCTGATGACGAACCCGCCCTCATTGTTTTGGGTGATACCATTTTTGAGGCCGATTTGGCCGAGGTCATCGCCAAAGGAGAAAACGCCTTGGGCGTGAAAAAAGTAGAAGATCCCCGCTTGTTTGGAGTAGCTGAATTGCACGAAGCTGGCAACATCAAACGCGTAGTGGAAAAGCCCCAAATCCCCCATTCCAATTTGGCTCTCGTGGGATTGTACTACATCAAAAATTCGAGCTGTTTGTTCGATTGCTTGAACCACAACATCGAAAACGAGGTGCGTACGCAGAACGAATTCCACCTGACCGATGGCATTCAGTGCATGCTGGCCAAAGGCATGAATTTTGAGCCCTTCACGGTGAAGACCTGGTTTGATTGTGGAAAGAAGGACATCATCCTGCAGACCAACCGAACGCTGCTCAAGCAGCGCGAAGCCGAAAAGATGGATGCTTGGAAAGCCAAGGGCAACATCATTGTGCCTCCGGTATATGTTCATGCGACGGCACAGATCGAGAACAGCATCATTGGTCCCGATGTGAGTGTGGGGGAACATGCAAAGATTTCGCGAAGCATTGTGCGCAACAGCATCATAGGCCAGCAAGCCGAACTGCAACACGCCATCTTGGAAAACTCTTTGGTGGGAGCCGATGCGAGTTTGATTGGCCCTGTGCAAAGCTTGAACATTGGTGACAGCGCCGAAATCAATTTGAGAGACAGTTAATTGAACTTAAAACTCTCGTATATCGCCACGTTGATGGGGGCCTCGCAGCCGGCCACCGATAAACCTGTGCGGGAAATTTTGTTCGACTCCCGTAAAGCCTCAGGAGCTGAGGGGGAACTCTTTTTAGCCCTGAAAACAGGCCGTAGAGACGGTCATGATTTTGCTCATTTAGCCTACCAGAGAGGGGTTCGCGCCTTTGTATTAGAACGTCTTGTGGACCTGCCTTCTGACGCACAACAATTGATTGTTTCAGACGTTTGGGCCGCGCTTCGCGCGGCCGCCCAAACCCATAGAAACAGCCGTAGCTACCCCGTGGTGGCCATCAGCGGCAGTGCCGGCAAAACCTGGGTCAAAGAATGGCTAGCCAAGCTGCTCTCGGCCGACTTTGCCGTTTACCGTAGCCCCTTGAGCTACAACTCCCAATTAGGTGTAGCCCTGTCCCTGTTGGGATTACCCGAAGCCCTACCTGGAACCACCCCCTTGGCCTTGATCGAGGCCGGGGTTTCTGCCACAGGCGATATGCAGCTCTTGGCCGACATGATTCGCCCCAATATGGTGGTTTTGACCCATTTGGGCGCGGCTCACGACGGCGGCTTTTCAAGCCGCCTGGCCAAAGCCCAGGAAAAAGTTCTGTTGGTGAAAGACGCCGACGTGGTGGTCTATCCCGCCGATCAGCCCGAATGGGCCGAAGCCTTGGCTCCCTACCGAATCCAACAGCCTCTGACCAAGTTCATCTCGTTTGGCGAGAGCGAAGGGGCCAAATTTCGTTGGATCGCAGAAGGCCAATTCGAATACCGAGCCCAAGCTTTTGAGGCTCCCTTGCTTCGAAACGACCCCGCTTCTCGAGCATCAGCTTTGGCCTGTGTGGCCGCCCTTTTTGCTTTGGAACGCCTTAGTCCCGAGCACATCAAAGCCCTTTCGGCCCTGCAGCCTCCCGATGCCAAACCCTCGCTAGAGGGCAATTTGCGCGGCACCTTTGTCGAAGTTGATTTGGACGCCATGCGCTCCAATTACCGCTTGTTTCGCCACTGGGTCAAAGAACCCGTGCGTATCATGGCCATGGTCAAAGCCCTGGGTTATGGCAGCGGTACCTTCGAAACGGCCAAGGTCTTGGCCTCCGAAAACGCCGACGCCTTCGGCGTCGCCTACCCCGAAGAAGGCATTGCCCTGCGCAAAGCCGGTCTGACCCAACCCATCTTGGTCATGAACGTAGACCCCGAGGCCTTGGAATCCTGCATCGAGCACAACCTCGAACCCGTGGTGCATTCTTGGGAGAGTTTGGAAGCCTATGCCGCCCGACTCAAAGGCCGAAACGGTTCCCTGCATTTGGAGATCGATACCGGTATGCACCGCTTGGGATTTGATCCCAGTAGCGATTGGCAGCGATTGGCCCAGTACTGCCAAGGGGCAGGATTGCACATACAGTCCATATTCTCCCATTTGGTGGTCAGCGAAGACCCCAGCCGGGATGCCATTACCCACCAGCAAGCGGCCGATTTCCAGTCGGTTTGCCAAGCCTTGGAATCCCATTTGGGCTACAGACCCTTGCGCCATCTGGCCAATACCGGGGGCATCTTGCGCTTTCCCCAGTACCATTTTGACATGGTTCGACTAGGCTTGGGCCTCTACGGTTTGGATCCCTCAGGCGAAGATTTGCTCCAAGCAGATGCATCGGCTAGCAAGTTGTCGCAGTTGGCTACGGTGACCCGTTGGGTAACCCGAATTTCGGCCATACGCAGCGTTCCCGCAGGAGAAGGCATAGGCTATGGCAGCCACAGCGCCAGTGCGCAAGAGAGGCAGATTGCGACCTTAGCCGTCGGATACGCCGATGGCCTCAGCCGTCACCTTTCACAAGGCAAGGGTTCAGCATGGATCAAGGGCCAATTGGCGCCCATTGTCGGCAACATTTGCATGGATCTGACCATGATCGATGTGAGCCATTTGGAGGCTCAGGTGGGCGACGAAGTCGAACTGTTTGGCCCCCATTTGTCCATCAACCGACAAGCCCAACAAGCCGGTACCATCAGCTACGAATTGCTGACCTCCATCTCCCAGCGCGTGGCGCGGGTTTATGTGGGGGAATGGTAATTTTTCCAAATTCAATTAAAATTGTGGTTAATAGCCAAATTACAAATGTTGAATTTACAAGCCAGGTGTACTTTAGCTTATCTTTGAATTAATCAAAATATCAAACTATGTTGCAAGAAAAATTTATAAATAAATTACATTTCATTGATGGTATACTTACGAAAAAAGATGTCGAAAAGATATCGAAAAAGATTTTTTCAACCAGTACATATAATATTAATAAAGAAAAATGGAATAAATATTTTGATCAAATAATCTTTGCTGCTCCAATTGATACTGGAATTGCTTTTACGGAACAGTATTTGTTATTGATGGGCGATAAGTCCAAGGAAATAAAGGAAGTAAACTACAAAGATGTTTCAGTTCAATTAAAAGAAAGTTATGACCTATGGATAAACGATATTCAATTTAATATAGTTTTTTCAAAGAAAAAATTGACCCCGATAATTGAATTGTTGAATGAAATTTGGTTAGATTCTGCGAATGGTTCAACTCCCGAAAAGTATAAAGAATCAGATGATTTGAATTTTGATGAGACTGTAGGTGCTGTTGAAGAAGAAGTACCTGGTGAAATAGGAGTTTATAAGCATACGACCGTTACTGAGGCGGTAGAGTTAACGGAGTATTCAAATGATTTGAAAATCGATTTAACTGAAGACCTGTCTGTGGTTTTAAACAATAAGGCAGAAGAAATTATTGACAGAGTATATAATTATTTTATTGAAAATAGTATACATTCTTTTGATTTAGAAGTGGTCAATACGCAATCAAATGTTAAAATATGTGATAGTACATTTGGTGTCAGAAATTGTATGACTCCAAATCTGTTTCATAGATTTGGAGGAGGAGTTTTTGGCAAAAAAAACAGCACATTTAAGTTTTTTTTAATATTGCCAAAAGTTGAAGATTTTGATGAGCCTTTAGAAAATGTTTATTTCTTCTCTCTAAACAAGGCTTCCGATGAACATGGTTGTATTTATAATTTAATGCGGCCATTCTCGATTGAGGGGTCAGGTGATTTTGCATACAGCGATAAACAATTTTCTTCCTGGTTTAGTAAAAGTAGATTGTCTCAAACGAATTTGAGTACATTTCTCCGAGATATTCGCATGAAATCCGAAGATGGTATTTTTGATAGCAAAGATTGGGTATTTTTAAAGGGGGTTTATCATTTTTTTAATCAAATATTGATGGAAGCAAAAAATGAATTATCCTCATTGGATAAACAAATAGCTTCAAGTTTAAATAGTTTGGATGAAGATGGTAATGGCATTTTAGATATTTCCGAAGAGACAGATGCGATAAGGGCTTTGCTTGAAAAGCATGAGGCTACTATAGGAAAAGTTGATGGTGCTATTTTGCAAAAGCTCCTTAGGTTTAGTCGTTCAATGAACTTAAGAAGAGATAATTTGCAAGAGATTTTTTCTAGAATTCTTAATTCTAATTCTGTTCAGAATCGTAATGACATAATTGGAATTTTGAGAAATGAAATCTACACGTATAATTTGATGACTGTTAATGGGTTGAATATGATAACGTGTTTGATAAATAATAAGATGATTCTTTTTTATGATATTTATGAAACCTTTGATACTTTGGGTTATTTTAATTCAAATTGGGAAAATGAATTAAAGAATAATTTAGAAAATATTAATAATAATTTAGAATCAATAATGTATGGAATTGCGGCTATGAATATTAATATTACGGTTCAATTGAGAAATTTGCGTGAGACAACGATGAGAGGTTTTAATGATTTGAATAATGTAGTTCAAACTGAATTGAAATCGATTGATTCTAATTTGAAATTTAATAATTTATTAAATTCTGTTCAGGCGTATCAGTTGTATTCAATTAAAAAGAAATTATAATTCCATAATCTCCTCAGAAGTCCAAAGCCGTAAAGGCATTTTTCAAATGGCTGTACTGGGTCAAATCAACCTTCAGTGAGCCCACTTGGATGTCAGTTTGAATGCGAACCGGAATGCGGTTGGCATCGTCGCTGACCCAGACGGTCATGCCGTTTTTGTTTTTGAACACGCGGTCAACCACCAGTTCGGGCTTGAGCTTCAAGCAGCGCACCGGCCCTAGGTCAGTTTGAATGGTTTCTTTGCCCGCATAGGCCACGCTCAGGTTGTAGACCTCATTGTCCAAATACACATCAACGGGTTTGCTGGTTCCAATGGTCATGGCACTCCAATTCACAGTTCTTAAAAAGTAAATGGCTGAGGCGATGTCGCGGGTTTCGGCGGTGATGCTCAGTTGCCCTTTGCGGTTGCGCAAATAACCCGCGGCATGGTTAAAAACGGCCAAATCTTGGTCGTAATAGGTGTTTTCCCGCACCGTTTTGGCGTAGCGAAGGGGCTTGACCGTAGCAGGGTTTACCCAGGCTTCGAATTTGTCGCGCACCTTGTAGGCCCACTCAAAACTCTTCAAGGTTTCCCCTTCCACTCTGATGTGCATGGCCGCCTGACTGCCAATGTTGGCATAGGTTTCATCGGTGTTCATGGTGACGACACCGGCGTTGATCAAGCCGTAGTGAATGCGGTAGCGCAGCTGCTCGGCATGCCCGAATGAACCCGGAGTGGCTTGGCCGTTGGCGCGGTTATCGGGTCGTTGGTTGGCCAATAAGGCAAGGGCCAAAAGTGGGACGAGGAGGTAGGTAGCTTTTTTCATGGGCATTCGCGATTTATGCAATTTATATCTCAGCGGATGTTTGCAGTTTTTGCAATTAAAACAAGTTGCGTGCCAAAGCCTTGCGATATTTGCAAGAATGGACAACCAACCCTTGATGTCGTTTTCGAAAGGCAGCGGCTGCGGATGCAAAATACACCCCGCCGTTTTGAGCGAAATGCTCGGAGATTGCCGCCTCTCTGCAGCAGGGTTCGAGCATTTGGTGGTGGGCAATGACGCATCAGACGATTGCTCGGTGTACGACTTGGGGTCTGAGTACTTGTTGCAAACCGTCGACTTCTTCACCCCCTTGGTGAACGATGCTTATGTGTTTGGACAAGCCGCGGCGGCCAATGCGTTGAGTGACATTTACGCCATGGGAGGCCAGCCCATCATGGCCAATGCCCTCTTTTCATGGCCCTTGGATGCCTTGCCTTTAGAAATGGGGAAACTGGTTTTACAGGGTGGACAGGACATTTGCGCCCAGCAAGGGGTAGCCTTGGCCGGTGGTCACAGCATTGACGGCAAAGAACCCTTGTACGGTTTGTCGGTGACCGGTCGCTGTTCCAAAACGAACTTGAAAACGAACGCCGGCGCGCGCGCCGGCGACCTACTCCTGCTCAGCAAACCCCTGGGCATTGGCATGCTCAGCGCGGCTCATAAGCGCGGCCAATCAACCCCAGAACAAGACCAGGCCTTGTTTGCGGCCCTGACCCGAGTCAACGATTTGGGGCTTCGCCTAGGCGCAGAAACGGGCGTACATGCCTTGACCGATGTGACAGGATTCGGGCTCTTAGGCCATTTGATGGAGGTGTTGGAAGCCGCTGGCTTGTCGGCTGAAATCAAGGCTTCCGCCCTTCCTCGAATCGCCGAAGCTGAGTCCTTGGCCGCTTCCTTTGTGCTACCCGATAACGCCATGCGCAACTGGAATGCTTACCAGCACAAGGTTGATATGCAAAACCAAGAGGCCTTTGCCTGGATGGTGGATCCGCAGACGAATGGGGGATTGCTCACGGCCGCCGACCCCGAAACCGCCAAGCGTTTGGAGCAGGACTGGGGCATGGTTGTAATCGGCGAGTTGGGGGATGGTGCTGGCCCGTATAGCTGCGCGGTTAAGTAACCTGAATTAGCGTTTGTAAATGCGCAAAGGAGCTCCGGCACCTTCGCTGACAGTAGCATAACCAATGGGGGATTCATCACCTGCTTCATAGAGCCATGCAAAACTTTCCCCTTGTACCTCGCCTTTGTAAGGCAATTGCTTTGGAGCACGCATGAAAGCATCTTCCAGGCGCTCATCAGGTGATCGATCCCAGCAATAGAGGGCTCCGTAGGTTTTTACAGCAACCAATCGCCCGTCACGAGAAATATCGGCACCTACAAAGCCGCTGATGGGAAACTCACCAAGGGCTTTGAGGGTATCGGTTCTCTGAGCGTCAAACGGAAAGTTAGCCAAATACAAACGGGCTTTGCTCTCTCGCTTGGTGATGATGTAAAGGTCGTGGGTGAGGGGATCAATGATCAGGGATTCGGCATCACGGGCCCCGTCTTCGTAGACAAAAGCCAATCGTTCACAGGGCTGGGAACTGGTGTCCAGAGGTAGGGAGCTTGTATCAAATTGGGGTTCTGGGAATCGATAGACAATCAAACCCGGATATACGGCATTGTTGTCACCAATATCGCCCCAATACAAATGGCGCTGCCCGTTTACGGGAGTCCAATCCAAGGCTAAGTCCTCGGCGTCTCTGTTGCCCGCTGAAGGGATGCGCACAAAGCCTGCATTGCCTGCATTTCGAATATCGACCAGAAAAAGGCGGTTGATGTCGCCTCCGTCATTGGCCGCCCAGACCCAGTGGTCGTTGTAGCTGCAAGCCACCAAACCTGAACATTCGTCCAAAGCGGGGTTTTCCAAGAAGCCTGCTTCGTGCGAGAATACAAAGTCCGTTCGGGTTTCCAGTCCTTTCATGGAGTAGTTGAACAGGCGAAAGGTGTCGCCGCTTACCGGGTCATGGGCAGTTTCTTTTTTGCAACTGCCAGCCCACAACAAGAAGGAAAAAAAGATGGCGCTGAGACTCATAGACAAAAGCGTTTTGGATTTCATATCAACACTCAAAAATCGTGATTTTATATCAAGTGGCTTTGGGAAGGAAAAAACCCCGGCCGCTTGCGGCCGGGGCATAACCATGAAAAAACAGTACTAACATGTACCGAAATTTATAAGTATTGGTTGCCGCTGTTGTCGGCAGGGTAAGCACCCAAGTCTGTACTGGGGTTGGCAGCACTTGGGCCACGCTCACCGGTCAAGGTGAATCCTGCATTGACAGCTCCCCACATGGTAGTGCCTTTACCCAAGCAAGGAGAAGTGGCTTTCAAACGGAAATCGTTGCTGCCTTTTTTGTTCATGGCCGATGGCTGGTCTACACCGGCTTCGAACTGGGCCAAGGTGAAGGCTTTCAAATCGACATTGGTCCACATGGGGTCGTTTTCGCCAATGCCACCGATGGTGTTGTTGGTGCCCAAAACCGACTGGGTTGGAGTCACCGCATCGCTGGGAATGAATTCGTCCACTTGCTCTTTGTAAGCTCCGTAATACCAGTTGTAGTCAAATTTGATGTTGGTCAGATCGGCATCTTCCAATACACGCATTCCGCGTTTGTTGTTGGCAATGATGTTGTTGTACGCGTATCCGCGGGCACCTACCTCGTAATTGATATTGGCACCGCGGGTCAAACCGGCGCGGCGGTAACCACAATTGATGGCGATGTTGTTGTAAATATTGATGTTCGTTTGCACGATTGAAGAACCTTCGTTGCTCACTTTGTAAGCGTTGGTGGCTCCGCCAATGAACACGTTGAAGGCCATGTTTCCAACTGTACCGGCTTTCATGTTGAAACCGTCACCACCGTCAGAACCGCAGAATTCCAACAAGTTGCGAACGATGTGAATTTTGCCACCGTTGGAACGGTAAACATCGTCTACGCAACCATAAATGGAGCAATCTTCCATGATGAATTCGGTATTGGGGTTGTTGGTATAGAAACCGTAACGGGTTTTACCGGCGCGAGGCGAAGCAGGGCCTCCTTGGCCACCCAAGTATTCTACACGGCACCATTTCAATACAATGGCCTTGGTGAAATCGGTTCCTTGTACACCTCCCCAAAGGCCGGCAAATGCATTGGCTTCAGTGCGATCGGCAACGGGAACTGACAACAGAATGGGTTGGGTTTTAGTGCCCAATGCAAAGAAGCTGCCGTGAACGGTGATTTCGGGCCCTATGTCACCGCTGCTGGCTTTGGCAATTACTGTAACGCCGGGTTCGATGACGATTTCCTCGTTCTCAGGGATGATGAGGTCTTCGGTAAGCGTGTAGGTTTTGCCAGCCAACAAAGTGCCACGCATGTAGCCTTTGAGTTCAGTAGTGTTGGCATCGATGGTGGCAACACTGTCTTGTGGTGTGGGATCTACGATGGGATCCTCTTTGCAAGCGCCAACAGCCAACAAGGCGAGCACTGCAGTTGCGAAAATGGATTGTTTAATCATATTTGTTTGGTTTTAAAATTTGTATTTGAGTCCTAGAAATAGGTTGATACCGTATACATCGTGGCGAACGTTGACCCATTTGCTTGCATCTAAGTATGGGGCTTGTTCTGGGTTGAAAGTATTGGGAAGGTGAATGTCAGCCATCAAGGGGGTATTCAAGAGGTTGTTGACCTTGAAATACACCTTCCAATTGGATTGAATGGCTTGTTCACCTGACACGTCCAGTTGTATAAAGGCCCTCTGCCATACATCGTTGTTTTTGTAAGGGGATACGGAGATGATTCGGTTTCCGGTGTACACCATCGCCAGCTGCAAATCCGTTCCAGATTTTGGGTTTTTGTACAACAGTGAAACATTGGAAATGTGACGGGACTGACCTTCTAGGGGTCGAGTTTGATCTTCTTCCCGTTGGGTCAGACTTCCATTGCTGTCTCTGAATTTGACGATTTTGGAGGTGGTAATTCTCGAATCAGTAAAGGTGTAAAATGCGCGCACACCCCACTTGCCGAAATAACGGGAAAAGTCAAATTCAAGGCCACCGTTATAGGCCGTTCCAAAATTGTTGGGTTGGATGAACACGGTTTGGCCAGAAATGACCAAAGCTGATTCGATGGGGTTTTGGATGACTTTGTAAAACAAGCCTAACATGACCTTGTTCAATCCTCGATCGAAATACTCGTAGCGCAAATCCCAGTTTGAGGCTTGTGTGTGTTGCAAATTGGGATTTCCTCGTTCGCGGTAGTCTTCTTCTTGTATGTCGTAAGGAATGACTTCGAAAAAACCAGGGCGAGAAATGGACTTGAACCAAGAGGCACGCCATTGACCATAGAGGCCACTTTGTTTTTTGATGTGCACCGACGGCAAAAGGTCGGAGTAGTGCAATTCTCCAATGCGGCCTTTAACCGTTCTTGGGGCTTGGG
>Ga0222713_10006454_pt1 | contig 11152 bp, 14 predicted proteins | sample C33_649DmetaG_FD_165061 | JGI IMG/M metagenome (GOLD analysis project Ga0222713, IMG submission 165061) | Estuarine water microbial communities from San Francisco Bay, California, United States - C33_649D | ecosystem: Environmental > Aquatic > Marine > Unclassified | place: USA: California... | reverse complement strand
TATATATATATACTACACTCTTTCATTTTCAAGAAACAGAAAGGCCAATATATTCATTCTATTATTTAAGTATTTCATTACTATTGCTACGCTTCAATAACCTGAAATCGGTTACATAACCAGATATCGCTTACAATAAAAAATACTTTATTTAATTACATTTTTTTAAACTAACTACATCTATATCTAAATTTATACATCTACTCTTCATCTTCATCTGGTATCTCATCTATTTTTTTTGTTATTTCATTCCATAATCCTATGGCATCATGCGATTCAAAATCATATAACACATTATCTTCTGATTTTAGATAAGTCTTTCCGTCTATTTCGAATTTTATTACTTTCGTTTCTTCTTCTTCTACTACTTCTTCTACTACTACTTCTTCTACTACTTCTTCTTTAATATTCTCTTGTTCTAATAGACTTGCTATTAGATCTTCACCTGCATTGTTGTTTACTACTTCTTTTGTCTTCTTTGGTCGACCTCTTTTCTTTTTTTCACCGTCAGATGTTTCACTTCCCGTATCATCTGCCGCACTCCCCTTTGATGGTCTTCCTCTTTTTCCTTTCTTTTCTTCAAAATGACATTCTGGAATACTTATTCCTAATCTTTTTGCTTCTTTTAATGCTTCTTCTTTATTTATATTTAATTTTTTCATCACATTTGCATATGGTATTGTCGCTTTTCCTTTTGGATCTATATAATCTAATATATCGCATTTCATACGATCATCTACAGTTCCATAAGGAGCGCTTCCTCCATTTTTTTCAATTAACTTTATACAACTTCCACAATAATTTTCTTTTCCTTTTAAACGATTACATTGTGTATGTAGTCCATTATTCAACTTTAATGCTCTACAACATGACTCATTCACTTTTCCACACCATGGTAATACACATCCACTTTCCTTTACTATTTCATCCTTCACTACAAAATCCTTTTCATCCTTCACTACAAAATCCTTCTCTACAAAATCCTTCTCTACAAAATCCTTCTCATCCTTCACTATTTCCTTCTCCTCCAAACACCACAACCATATCTCCTTCTCATCTATACCCGACCTTCTACTCAAACACCCTACTACATCCAACAATACCTCTTTATATATCTCTCTACTCAATTTTAAACTTAACATTCTTATTCTTCTTTTTACCACCTCCTTTCTACATTATACACTTCAACTTTTTCTTTTCTGTCTGCCGACGGCTGTAGTTCTTTAGCGACTTCGTCGCATTTATATATATTCACACATATATCTACTCTCACTTAGGGCTTCGTTTTTATAAATAAAAATTGAAATTAAATTATTTTTATTTACTCTTTGTAAATAAGAATAATAGGACACAAACACTAGTCAATATAGTATGACATACGAGAATTACATTCCTGGAGTTAAATTTGACATTAAAACCACATGTGAAAAATGCTTTTATAATCCAAATTCACATTCATTTCATCTACTAAGTATAAATAAAACTTTAAGTGAAGCATATTTCTATAGTTGTATTGGTAAGTCAAAATATTATAATGATGATGATGATGAAGGGTTTGTAAAACATATGCAACTAGAAATTTCAAAAATAAAAACAAAAACATGGGTATGGGTATTTGATGGTGCACAATTTGGGTTTAAACATTTAGCTTCACCTTCATTTGGAATGAAAATAGTAAACTTTTTAGATAGTTTTTATAGTAAAAATTTACAAAAAATTATTATAATTAACCAAAATAGCATACCCTTTAAAATAATGTTAAATACTATTTGGCATTGTATACCCCAGTATATTAGAAAAAAAATTGTATTCGATAAAAATAAATTGTTTTCGAAATTATTAAATATTGACGATAAATTATATTTACTAGAAGAAAAACTAACCTTTTGATTCTCTATTCAGTTACTTTCACTAAATAGATATATCTAATATGATAGGAAAATGGTCCGAATCTATTCTTTCACAATCTTCATAATAGCCATGATAAATACTAATATTAGAAACATTATCAAATAATCCTTTACTTAAAAATATATGATCTATTAAAACTAACTCATCATTTGTAGAATAGCAATTATTATTTTTATCCCACCAATTACTATATCTATTTTTTTGTTCGACTAATTCATTTACATTATATAGTGTATATTTATCATTATGATTCCCTTTTATTATATCAATTACTTGAGATATTGGTATATCATTATTTAAATCTAAAATATTCGGGTCATAATCATTAAAATCTCCTAATACAATTATTTCATAATTTCTCTCTACATAACTTTGAATAATCTTTTCTGCTACCTTTGCTTGAGCTTCTCTTTCTATACATCTATCTTCTCTAGTTGGAAAAGCTAATAAATGAAGAGACATCATTGCTATATTTATATCATTCAACACAAATTCAGTTATATATTGCTTACTTATTCCTTCTGTTCCAGTGCTATTATAAGAACATTTGGTTCCGTCTATAGGATACTCGAATCTGTCATTATTTCTATATAAATCGATAATTGGATTTATTTTACTAATCATACCTACATTTTGTCCGGTTGAGGTATCACTACCTTGAACCATGTAAGACTCGTAAGTATTTGAATTTAATTTTTGTTTTAATGTATTTAATTCATCACATCCTTCCACTTCACATAAGTTTATAATATCAGGATTAAACTTATTGATTACATTAGCTACTTCTTGTAAATGTTCCATTGCATGACTTTCATTTTTCCATGTGCAACCATTACCAGGACAATCAGCTGCTTTATAATAATCCAAAAACAACCATTCAACATTATATTGCATAATTCTTACATTATTTTTATTTTCTCTCCTATCTTGTCCTTTATTATTAACTACAGGACAATAAGTCTCTGTGTTTACGAGAGAAAATAAAAGATATAAAGCTAAAATACGAAATAAATTAAACATTTAAATTATAATTATATTAAAAATTTAATATTAAAATAATTTATAATGAGTGAATCTGAAATAATTAAAACTGACGATGTTGAATTAGACGCAGAAAAAATAATTTCAACATCTACTTCTACAAAACGACCCTCTATATTCGACCAAATTAAAGAAAAAACAAATGATCAAGATTTCCAACAAAGAATGAATGTAGCAAGTACATTATTATTAGAAATTTATAGAGTATTAATGGGTGCTTTTTTGGTCATATTTGTTCCTCAAAAATGTGGAGGAGATATTTGTTCCATTAGTCAAAATATAAATAGAGAAGATGGATTATCAAAAACAGCTTTATCTTTTAATGTTATTACTATGCTTACATTCTTAATGTTATATTTTGTAGAAGTGAAGAGAGAAAATAAACTTATTAATTATTTAGAAGTAAATAGGTTCACTCCAGTAGATAACGATTCTGTAGGAGAAGCATTAACAAAATTATCTACAGACAAGAAGCAAAAAATATGGGATTATGATGGATATTATCAAAAAGCGGGATATATATCTACTGGGTCTTTCATATTAAATGCAATATTTAGCTCCATTGTTATATTTAATCATTATTTTGATAGTAAAACTGTTACTGTTTTATTAACTAATTTATTATTTATGGGGTTGAAAGTATCTGATGTATATTCCACTGTAAATACAAAGAAAAATGTATTCTACAGTGCATATTTAAAAAATAAAGTTCAATTTAATGATGTTGATCCAGATAAAGTAATGGTGGTATCACCACAAATCGAAGAACTAAAAGAGGATGATGTTGCTATTGAAGAACCTGAAGAATATATTATTATTGATGAAGAGAGAAAAGAAGAACAAACAAATATTATAGAAAATATCACTCCAAAAGAAGAAACAACAGAAAATATCACTCCAAAAGAAGAAATAACAGAAAATATAATTCAATCGGAATTACCTGATATAGAAAATAATTCAACTGTTATTGAAGAAGAAATACATTTGATTGAAACTCAATTATCGGACGACTCTAATTGTGAACCATTAGCAGAACCTAAAGAAGAACCTAAAGAAGAACCTGAAGATTTTGTTTGATTTAGTTTTTCAATAATAAACATTCTTTTATAAATTTTTTTCCCATCTTTCGTATATCCACTGCTTATTCTTTTAGGTGTCATTTTAAAATGACATGATTTTAAAACTTGTCTAATTAAATTTAATAAAGGCCATCTTTGGTTTTCCTCAGCAGTAGATTGTAAACTTGTTAAATAAGATGAATTAAATATTTGTTTAAGTATTGATATTTCCTCTTTGACAGATTTATAAATCTCGCCATCTATTAATATTTCTCTGGGAATTAACATACCATCCAATTGATTTAAATTATCAACAATAATTTTACATTTATTTAAAAATAATTTAATATGTTCAAATTGTTCATTATTCATTTGAATATATTAAATACAGTTCTTTTTTTTAAGTAAAATTTAACTAAATTTATAAAATCTCCAATCACTTAAACTAGATAAACATATATCTTTACATTTGCAATTTCCTATTTTTTGATTATAATTAGTTATATCACATTTTAGAGAAGTATAAAAATGTAAAGGTCTAGCCTCATGATGAGGAATTACATATTCCATTTTACACCTATTAATACACTCACAATCTATTATATTAATTAATTTATTTTTTCCATAACAAAATTTAAAATATGGAATAGATTTTTTAATTGTATTTATATTCATTCCAATATAAAAAATATAAAATTATTTTTAAATATATATTTTTATAAATTAAATTATTATTTGTTAAATAAAGAAGGTATTGAATATACCTCTCCATGTTTTTCATATTTGGCAATTATACGGGGATTTTTTTTATTAGCAATAATATCTTCTGTATCATATACATTACTATCATTATCTAAATAATAAACAATTCCTTTGATGTCAATAGCACTTACTTCTACTTTAGTAACACTTGACACAGTTTCACTTTCATTCATTACTCCGTGTGGTGTTCCTTTACTATGAGTTCCACAATATTGTAACTCATCCTTCTTTCGTCTAGTACATTGTTGACCATTTGCCCTTTTTGCACAACATCTTTCATATACAGGTACCATATTTTTAACTCTCTTACGCTTCAAAAAGTCTTCCTTACATAATTCAAAATTATCATATTGATAAATATAATTCATTAATCCTGTAGGATTGGACGGATCCATTTTTTTAATCCCTTCCACAATTTCATTTTTGAAATTATGAATATAATCATTTACTTTTTTAGAAATACGACGCTCCATTACTATTATACCTTATTATACAATATATATTTTATTTCAATTTTTTATTTAATAAATTAAAACTACTTAAAGGAAAATAATTCAAAATCATTTTTATACTTTTCAAACACCAAATCTTTCTTCTTTTATTTTATCTAATAATTCATTCTCTTCCTTCTCTTTTTGTGCCTTTTCCTTTTTCTTTTGTCTTTTTTTTGCGTTCTTTTTTTGTTTAGCTGTTAATTCAACATTATCAGTATTTAAACTGTCTGTTTGAGATATAATAGTATCTACTTCTTCATCTTCATCTACCTCTTCATCTACTTCTTCATTTACCTCTTCTACTTGGACAACTATTTCATGTATTATAGTGTTAATATTTTCTTCATCGTTATTGTATTGTTCATCTGGAATAATATCTACATTTTCTTGTTCATTTTCTTGTTTATTTTCTTGTTTATTTTCATGTACATTTTCTTGTTCATTATGTAATTCAAAAGATTTTGATATAGACATTGTTTGTATTATATTATTACTTAATTCTTCTTCATCCATATTTAGATTATAGCTTTCAAAAATTTGTTTAGCTACCGATTCCGTTTCTTTATGTTCTAAATTTGTTACGGATATTGGATGGCAATAAGAATTATCATCATATACAGATTGCACTTTTTCTATTGATGTAAACGATTCTTCAATTTCGTTATCTGAAGCATTATAATTTTCAGGACTTTGAGCTTGACTATTACCTATAATAGATTTTCTTAAATCTCTTGCTGTTTTCTTATCAAGTGCAGATATATTCAAATCATTAAATAAAGTGTTATTATCTTTCTTTTTACTTAATAACCCACCTTCAAATTTTACATCAGCATTTAGTTGTGCTTCCAACACACTTATTTTAGTAATTAATCGTTTTAATAATTTTTCATGAACATGATAAAAAAATTCTAAATATTTCTCATACAAATTTATTTGTTCCTGTAAAACCACAACTTCATAATTGTAGGTTGACACAAAATTGTTAACATTTAATCCATAATTTTGATTCGTAGTATATTGTTTCAATACCATTTCTTTATCTTTTACAACATTTATTAAATAATTAACAACCGATATTATATCTTCATTTAACTGTAAAATCAGTTCAAACGCATAATGTTTAGCATCGTCTAAATCATCATATTTTGGATATTTTTTATTTTTTAAAATATCATGTAGTTTATTATCAATCATACTTTTATCAACATATTCAGTTATTAATTTCAATAATTTATAATATTCTCCATACATACGGTTTATTATCGTTGCATTATAATCTTTTAAATAATTATATTCTTTTTGTAATAAACTAGTTTGGAAATAAAATGAATCTAAACTAAAAATGAACGGTTTAATATCTGCAGATCTTATCGATTTTGTATAACTTACAAATTCATTATACATTTCTTTTAATTTTTTTATGCGTCCATCTAAACCATCAAATAATATTGAAATTTCTAAACGCATTTCCTTTACATTATTAAATACACTTTTAACTTTAGTTAATTTATCATCCATTTATATTTTAATTAGATAATAATTCCAAAAAAAATAATTTTATAAATATACTTTATATAGCGATGGAAGAAGAACAACAACACAATGCTGTAAATAATGATACTATTTCATTTAAAGAACAAGAATGGAAATCTGAACATGAAACTATATTAGTTGAATGGGCTGACAAAGCTATGTGTTATAGATGGCTACATGCTCGTTCTCATCAAGCATATTCCAAAACAAACGCATGGTTTACTATTCCTGTTATTATAATGAGCACCTTGACTGGAACAGCCAACTTTGCCCAAGATAGATTTCCAGCAGATATTAGACCTATGGCTCAAATGGGTATTGGAGCTGTAAATATATTTGCAGGAATATTAACTACCATTGCCCAATTTTTAAAAATTGGTGAACTTAATGAAGCTCATCGTGTTAGTTCTATATCTTGGGATAAATTTTATCGTAATATTAAAGTTGAATTAGCAAAATCTCGGGAAGAAAGAATGCATGTAGGACATATGTTAAAAATGTGCAAAGAAGAATTTGATAGATTAATGGAAACCAGTCCTTCTATTAATGAAAAAATAATTAAATTATTTAATAATACATTCCCTACTAGAAAACCTATTAAAAATATAGACCCATTACACGAAACCAATGATATTAGACGACCAGAAATTTGTGATTCTTTAGTAAGCACAGCCGACTTTGTGTTTATTCCTAAACCTGATGTAAAACCATCTACCCCTTCACTTGCGAATGTTATTAAAAATAATCAAAAGAAAATTATGGAATCTTATGAAAAAGAAGTTAAAGATTGGTGTGATAAATTCATTAATAAACATAATCGTAATCCATTAGAAAGCGAAATTTTTGATAATTTACAAGATAAAATGAATCCAGATATTCTAAATAAAATTATCAAAACAATATTAGTTTCTTATAAACAAGATAGTCATTTTGAAATTGTTTAACTACCATTAAAATAATTGTCTTGGCCTGGTAAAATCCCCCAAAATAGTATTAAAGCAAATATCCATAATAAATAACTACCATATACTTCTACACCAACTCCTAGAAAATTCATCACCATTGTTACTATATAATTTATAGCTATTATTGCTATGATTATTACTGCTATATTCATCATACCCATATTTTATATAATATACATATTATTTTAAAAATGAAATTATATTTTTATCATTTTTAATTATGTATTGATATTCTTCATTTTTTCTCTCTACCATATAATCATTATGAATTAAATCTTCATCTACATTCATATCATCAAAAAAACATATATTTCTTACATTATATCCGCTTTTAAATTCACTCATACATGTTAATATATTATTTTCATTTTGACAATATTGAATTGAATTATATTTATTTATGTAATTTTTATATTTTTCATTAACTAAACAATATAATATTTTAGGTTTTTTACATATTTTATTTTTTATAAATAAATCATCCATTTTGTTATTTTTTAAAATAAATAATGTTAAATCATCGTCTATTTTCTCTCCATAATAATGTTTATTAATTAATATATCCCATAATGTTACCCAATTTTCAAAATTATCATTCCCTCTTACTTGTATTATTGTGTATTTTTGATTTTCAGTTTTAATATTCCCTTTTATACTTTTTCTCCCATTTATATGTTTTAAGTTCTCTAATATTGTCTCTTTGTTTTCCAAACATTTTATTATATGTAAATAATATTCTATATAATTAAAATTATTATAAGATTTTATTCTATACAATATTAATTTGGTTATTTCCTTCTCATTTAAGTCGTGATTTAATTCGTCTATATAATAATGATTTACTAATGTATCATCTATATTTATGTTTGGAATATTTATACTTAGTATTTCATTATCTTCTATAATATTTACTTCCTTTTTAATAAATCCAGTAAATAGATTATTCATTAATATACATAATCTATTTACTTTAAATTATTTTTCTACCTTTCGTCTTATATTTTCTTTTATTGTTTCTTCTCTGCTATTTAAAATATGTTCACTTATTTCTTTTGCCAGTTCATTATCTTGTTTAAAATAGTTTGTTAATGCATCTAGTAAAGTTTTCTTATTTATTGCCTTTTTCGTTTTTGTCTTTGAATAAATTAATTTACCATCATTTATATCAAAGCAATCTATTTCATTTGTCTTCATTACCTCTACTAACGACTCTGTTAATTTTTTCTTTTTTTCCCTATATCCCTTTATTTTATTTTGCAACTCAGATATTTCATTATCTATTTGTATCCAACTTCGTATATGATTTACTAATTCTTGTTTTGTGTCCATTAATATATATAGTAAATATATATTTAATTAATTTTATTATAATTTTATTATAATTTTATTATATAATGAATACTAAAAAAAACAGAAAATCAAAAAAAAATAAAACTATTAAAAATAAAAACAAACCCATCTTTAAAATATTAAATAAAAATTATAGTCTTTATGCATCCAAAAAATATTCTGGACAAGAGATTTTAAACCATTCTCATGAATTAGATTTAAAATTTCATAAAAAATGTATAACCGATAATTTAACTTGGTTGGGCACTCTTGATGTGGCCAAATCATATAAAACAGCAGATACCAAAATTTATAAATGGAATACAAAAAATAAAGTTAAACTTGTTGTTTTAAATAATGATAATAGACTATATTTTAAACAATTATTTTTAAAAAACAAAAATAAAAATATTAAACCTTTATTAAATTTATCACCTGATATAACACAAAATATAAGGAATAATATCAAGAAGGATATTGATATTGAATATTTAGAAATGAATAATAATGAAAAATGTTGGTATGAGTTTGCATTCGCATATGGGTATATTGATATTCATAAACAATTTAATTTCTTACGATTTTTAAAGTATCTATTAAAACATAAATATATTAAAATTGAATTAAGAGACGGTTCATCATTATTAAAAAAAATAATAAGAGATGAATATTATTATAAATCTATAGATAAACTTCCTATAGAAAAGCAAAACCAAAATAATAGAATTAGTTTTTATAAAATAGATCAAATAGCATTAACTAATTTATGTAATTTATTACCTGCTAATATAAATGGCGTCTATCAACCAGATTCATCTAGCTTTTGGTTTCCAAATTTATTGATTTATAAAATGAATATAGAAGAATTTGTTTTATTTAATCCTTATAAAAATTTAAAATATGATAAAGAAATTGAATAATCATCTACCTACATGATAGATCATTTCCCATACTTACATTCAAATAATTCAAATGGTCATCTAAACTAGTACAATGAGTTGGTGAGCAAGAATTTGAACAACTGTTATCTTCTTTATTATTTAAATCATTACAAATCTTATATACTGAATTTTGTTCATTATACCATATTTCATTAGATATGTGTAAATAACCTAACAATTCCTCTGGAACATGTGGAACAATATCATAATAATGGGTTACACGAAATGAAGAAAGAGAGAATTTAGAAAAAGATTTCACAAATTCATCATTTCCGACCCTAGGACTACCAAAGTTATAAAAATAAATTATATTATAATTATTATGAAAATCATTTAGTATATCATATACAAATAAAGTGGCTTCAGCGGCTCCTAATGAATGACCAGTTATACTGAGTTTAGTTGTTCCATACTTTTTAGATAAACTTCCTAAGTTGTTTATTAAATCTGGTTTTAAATAATTATAAGCTTTATAGAATCCTTTTTCTACTTGAATAGAGGAATCATTATACGGAGATAATTTAGATATTTGAATATTATCTAGCCAATTTTGGATATTGGACGATCCCCTAAAAGCTGTAAATATTGAGTTAGTTTCACTATCAAATCCTTGAATGGCTCTAGCTCCATTATTTTCAATTACATATTCAGGTTTAATGGATGATTCGCATGTAATACAATTCCATTGGGATGGAGAAGAAACACAATAAGTTGATTGAGATAAATTTATAAAGTGTTTGGAAAGGGATTGGTCATAGGCAGCACAGAGAGAAAATAATAAAAAATACAATATCATTATATAGATTATATATAATATTTATACCTTTTTTCCTGTAAATAACATAGAAGAAAGTAGACGAAAATAAATTATAAATATAAGAACATACTTATAATTTTAATGGAGAACCTGGGCATCGATCCCAGTACCTCTCGCATGCTAAGCGAGCGCTCTACCATCTGAGCTAGTCCCCCTTCAATATACCTAAATACAAATAATTATGCTAAATAACGCAATTATTTATATTCTTCCTTAATTTCGTTCGTTAAATAAGTGTTCTTGCTAATTGCTCTAATGATTTTATTAGTTTCTTTTTGATCATTTTCTATATCAGTCATCG
>Ga0222713_10006452_pt1 | contig 11152 bp, 7 predicted proteins | sample C33_649DmetaG_FD_165061 | JGI IMG/M metagenome (GOLD analysis project Ga0222713, IMG submission 165061) | Estuarine water microbial communities from San Francisco Bay, California, United States - C33_649D | ecosystem: Environmental > Aquatic > Marine > Unclassified | place: USA: California... | reverse complement strand
GGCTTCATGCAGTCCTTTTGGCCCGCTTCCGGTTGGTATTGGCCGGCGGGACATGGTTCTGCATCGGCTGCGCCGGTTTCCGAAACGTAGAAGCCCGGGGGCGCATCGATGCACGAGTCTTTTGCAGATTCACTTTGGTATTGACCGATCGGGCAGGGTGTCGGCGCCGTCGCCGCAGTTGTCTTCACGTAGCTGCCCGGCTCGGCGAAGACGCACCCGGTTGCAATCGTGACGTCCTTACTGCGGTACGTCCCGACACGGCACGGAGTTTGATTGGCCTGGCCCACGAGTGCGACGTAGTAACCGGGCTCGACGTTTTGACAAGCGGTCATGCCAGTTGCTGGTTGGAACGTTGTCGGCTTGCACTTGATGGGCGCCGTTGACTTCGTTTCGTTCACGTAGTGCCCCGCAGGCGCCTTGATGCACTGGTCCTTGCCCGAATCAGGCTGGTAGAAGCCCTGCTCGCAGGGTTGTTGGTCCGTTGCTTTGGTCGCCGCGACGTAATACCCGGGCTCTGACGGCACGCAGTTGGTCATCGTTGTTTCTTTTGCATACGACCCGGGCTGGCACGGCAGTTGCTCGGCGCTCCCCGTTTGCTTCACGTAATGACCGGCTGCGGCGGGAAGACACGAGGTCTGTCCCACGTTCGGCTGGTACTTGCCGATCGGACACTTTTCCGGTGCGGTGACCGCGGTGCTGTTGACGAAGCCTCCTGCGGGCGCGGGCACGCAGTCGCTCTTGCCCTGTTCGGGTTGATACGAGCCGACATCGCACGCCACTTCAGTGGTGGCTTTTGTGACCGCCACGTGGTAGCCGGGCTTTGCCGGGACGCACGCAGTCATCAAGGTCTTGTTCGAATACGAACCGAGACCGCACGGCAGTTGTTCGACCGTTCCTTCGTCTGCGGCGTAGAAGCCTGCAAGGGATTCGTAACACATGTCCATGCCGGAATGCGGTTGGTATTTTCCGAGGGGGCATTTGAGTTGTTTGGTTGCTCCCGGCTTGTCGACGAAAAAGCCTGGGGCCGCTTTCTTGCATGCGGCCTGACCCGTCAACGGTTGGTACGTCCCTGCAGCGCAGTCCTCGGCCGCCGTTGCTCCCGTCGTTCCGACGAACTTTCCGGCAGGTGCCGGATCACAGTCGGTTGCCTTCTTTTCGGCTTGGTAGTAACCCTCGTCGCACGGTGTCGGCTTGGTGGATCCGGGCGTCGGTGCCATCGACCCCGGGGCGACGATCGTGCACGACATTTGACCGGCCAAACGTTGATAAGTACCTGCGGGGCATTCTTCTTCCTTGGTCGCACCTTCCGACTCGACAAACGAGCCGGGAGAGGCATTGACACACACCGACTGACCTGCGCGAGGCTGGTACTTGCCGGGGGAGCATTTCGTTTGCTTCACGCGATTTGCTGCGCTTACGAAATAGCCGGGATCCGCCGTGGTGCAGCCGGTCGCCACGAACTTCTCTTGGTAGGTGCCGGGTTCGCATTCGGTTGGCGATGTCGCGCCAATATCGGCAACGAACGTGCCGGGGCCGGCCTGCGTGCAGGAAGCCTTTCCTGCACTTGATTGGTAGGTGCCGACACCACACGCAATCGGAGCTGTCGCACCGTTCAACGGCACGACGCTGCCAGGGTCGGCTTCGAGGCACGAATTTGCACCAGTCTTTGATTGGTATGTGCCTGCTTTGCACTGAGTCTGCGAGGTTGCGCCGATCGAAGACACAAAGTTGCCCGGCGACGCAGGAGTGCAAGGTCCTTTGCCCGACTTGCTGAACGTGCCGGGCGCGCACGACGTCGTGAAGCCGGTGAATGTCACCGGGGCAGCACCCGGTGGAATGACGACGACTTCGAGACTCGTGGAGTCGAGAATCGCATCGATCGAAAACTCCTTGTCGAAGCTTCCGCCCTTCAGCTCGATCGTCGCGCCGGCTGGTGATGCCGTGCCTGATCGGACCGTCACGAATCCGGATGCAGGAGACGTTGGCGATTCTGTGAATTGCAGTCGCAACGTGTCGCGTTTGGTGGTGGGGTCGGTCGAGACCCAGAGAAGCCTGAACGACTCACGCGTAACGCCGTTGAGCGCCTGCGTGACAATGTTGCCCGTCGACGGAACCGGCACCGATGAACCGGTCGGAAGCGAAGACGATGACGAGGTGTCGGAAACGTTCGGAGCCGTGACCGTGGAGTTGTTCGGGCTGGTGCTCGCCGATGCAGGAGTCAATGATGCCGGTGTCGAGATGGAGACGGGGGTCGTAATCTGATTCGAAGCGACCGTTGCTGCGGACGACGAACTCGAAGAAGAGGAACTCGATGACGAGCTCGACGACGAACTCGATTGGTCGGAGGGAGCCGCGACTGTTGGCGGAATCGTGGCCGGTGCCGTTGCGGGTGCCGTAGACGGAAGTGGTGCTTCGACGTTTCGGCTGCGTTCGTCGGAGGATCCTCCACAGGCAGCGGCGACGACGAGGAGTGCGGCGAGCACGAAGGACAGGCGCTTTGAATTCACGTCTGAAACTCTATTCAGGTTCGTGTCGGATGGTTCGTCAGCCGACGAAATCAGCGTCGCGAACCACCGGCAGCCGCAGGAAGAGCGCCTGCAGGAGCAATTCTTCGTTCACGTTCAGGCCGAGGCGCCCCATCGTCGAATGAATGTCGTCGACGGCCGCTGCGAATTCCCCGATTCGGTGCGCATTGTGGGCATGCGACATGGCGTCGCGATACACGCCTGCGATGACGGCGAGACCCGAACGAAGTTCATCGGTGACGTGCTTGCGACGGCGCCGCTTTTGTGAGTCCTCGAGATCTTTCTTGCCCGAACCGCGTTCCCCGGAAATCTTGATGCGCGCCTTCAGATCATCGAGTTCCTTTTCGAAGATTTCCTCGAGGGGGGCTGCTGCTGCATCGATGCGGGCCGTGAGGTCGGCCACCAGGGTTGTTGCGCGGTGACCCGAACCGTCGAGGTCGTGTGGCACCCGTGCAAAAGCCTCGCGCCGTGCCGCATAGCCCGAATCCTGTGCGAGAAGCCTCGCGCGTTGCAGGCTGCCGCGGGCACCTGGAGCAACCGACCGAGCAAGGTCGACCGGCACTCCCTCGCTCACCAGTGTGCTCTCGATGACATCGGCGGGTGTCTCACCGAAGTTCACATTGACGCAACGCGATGCAACCGTGACGAGCAGCGGAATGACTGAGTCGGTGAGGAGAATGAATCGCACGTTCTGTGGCGGTTCCTCGAATGTCTTCAACAATCTCACCACGGCTGCCTCGGCCATGAAGTGGATGTCGTGAAGAATGATGACAACGAGGCGCGACTCGACGGGCGAACGCGACGAAAGTGCGACCACGGCCTCGGCCTGCTTGGCATCGATGGCTGCACCCTCGCGGCGAATTTCGTGAACGTCGACGTATTCGCCCGCCAGAATCAGGCGGGCCTGGTTTGTCGACGCATCATCGGAGCCGGTGATCAGGCGGGCGGCAAATGCTCGCGCTGCTTCTTCCTTACCGCATCCCTCGGGGCCGATGAACAGGTATCCGTGAACCGGACTATCGACGAACTGCTGCAACAGTCCGATGGCATGGTCTTGACCGACGACGGAGTCCCAGACCGATGGCATGGGACGAATTTAGGCGACGGGAGTCATGCCGACAGGAGGCGTTGAATGATCCGTCGGAATTCGACCGTGTTTCTGTCTGCACGGGTGTGGGCCTGGCCAATGTCGAATGGAATGGCCTTGTCCCACAGGCGTTCGATGACCTTCAGGTCCTCGGCCATGATGTCGAGTTCGTAGTCGATCGCGCGCTGGGCCTTTTCATCGGAGTCGCAGTCGTTGCGCAGCATCGCGGTGAAGACACGTGTCGTCGAATCGGTAAGCGGTTGAAGGGCGGTGAAAAGAACGTTGATCATCCCCGTCACCGGCAGCTCGAGTCGCAGCACGATCGCAAATGGTGCACCGTAGGTGTAAGTCATGTTGCGCGGTTGAACGAGGGGGTGTTCCCCGGTGGCAACCAAGGGATCTTCGTTGTTGTGAATCGTGTGCGGGTAGTCGACGACGAAGCCCCAACCGTCACTGCGGCGTTGAACCTCGTAGTCACCGATGTGCTCGTCTTCCCCCGCCCCGAACGTGCCTGCATGCACGAAAGGAAAGTGTCCGAAGTCCAGGAAGTTGTCGACGAACTGACCGGCCGATGCATTGATCACGACCGGGGGAAGCCAGATTTGGCGCAGCGTCGAATCTGACCATTCGGCGACCTCGGGAAGATCGCACACGGGTTCATCGATTGCAACCCAGACAAGGCCGTAACGCTCTTGTACGCGGTAACTCGCGAGGTGTGCGGTTGGTGGCACGGTGGATCCTGCACCAAGAGCCGGAATGTGCGCGCAACGACCGGCAGAATCGAAACGCCAGCCGTGGTACGGGCACTCGAGGCAACCGTCGACGATACGACCGGCGCTCAATCGGGCGTTACGGTGACTGCAGCGATCGGCAAATGCGGTGAGTCCTGACTGACGACGTACGACGACGACACCGTCACCCAACAACTCGGCGCGCACCGGTACGTCGAGGGGGAACTCGTCGGGCCGACCGATTGGCAACCAGCCACGGCGCAGCCCGGGCGAAGTGTTGGTGAGGCTTGTTGCTGCCGTCACCGTTCTTCACGCTCGTAAGGCACACCGAGCGCTGCCGGTGCGCCGATTCGCTTGTGTGCGAACTGTGTCGAGACCAGGACGAGAACGACGATGGTCATGACGAACGGCAGTGCATCGAGCACGTCACCGGGGATGTCGTAGTTGCGTGACTTCAACACGGTGCCGAGCGACTGGAGTGCGCCGAAAAGGTAGGCGCCGAGCAGCGTGAGGCCGGGTCGCCAGAATCCGAAAATGACGAGTGCGATAGCAATCCAGCCCGCACCCTTTGTCATGCCGTCGACCCAGGTGGGCACGATTGCGAGGCTGTAGAACGCGCCACCGAGTCCGGCAAGCGCACCGCCGAGCATCGTGTGGATGTAGCGGTACTTCACCACGCTGATTCCCATGGCGTCAGCGGTCTGAGGCGATTCGCCGACGGCGCGCAGCTGAAGACCGATCTTCGTGCGGAAGAGATACCACGATGCGACTGCACACATCACCCACGAGATGTAGGTGAGGATGGTTTGGTTGAAGAGAATCGGACCGACGATCGGAGCATCGGCAAGGCCGAACACGTCGAGTCGACGAATCTGGCGTGTCACGGGATCTTCGGCGACTTTCCAGATGTTGGCGAAGTAGCTCGACAACCCGACGGTTCCCGCGAAGATGGTGATCGACAAACCTGCGACGGTTTGGTTGGCCTTCAACGTGACGCACAGAAATGCGTGCAGGGCGGCAAGTGTCGCCCCGGCGGCCATGGCGATGCACAGCGCAGCTGTGACGGTGAACCATGCAGATCCACCGACGTGCAGCGACGCCCATGCACCCGTGACCCCACCGATCAGCATCATGCCTTCGACGCCCAGGTTCAGAACGCCGCTGCGTTCGGTGAATACACCACCGAGAGCAGCAAAGAACAGGGGAGTGCCGTAGAAAAGTGCGGACCAGGCAATGACAACGAGAAGGTTGCTGTTCATGCCGCAACCGCCTTTCCGGACGTGCGATTAGCTCTCAACCGGTACTTGGTCAGGATTTCGCCCGCCACCGCCGTGAAGAGAATGAGACCCTGCAGCGTGCCGACGAGTCCGCTGGGGAAGTCGGGGCCTTGCAGCGAGTAACCGGCGTTGGTGAGTCCACCCAGAAGAACGGCAACGAGGATCGCGCCGAGCGGATTGAGTCGTGCAAGCGCAGCGACGACGATGCCGGTGTAACCGAAGTTGTTCAACTGCAGACCCTTCGCATCGAGGTAGTGCGCAAAGTCGCCAACCTGGCTGGCTCCGCCGATGCCCGCCAAGGCACCGGACATCGCGGTGACTGCAACGATGGTCCACTTGGTACGGATTCCCACGTAGCGGGCCGCGCGGGGGGAGTCGGCAATGATGCCGATCTCGAATCCGAGGCGACTGCGCTTGTACACCACCCACAGGACGACTGCAGCGACGATGGCCAGCAGAAAACCGAACGACACCGAGGTTCCGAAGAATTCGTACGTGGGCCAGACGGTGCGCTTGTCGAGTGGCTTGCCCGACGGAAAGCCCATCGAGCGGGGATCGCGCCAGTACGAACGCGAGTTGAAGATGAGATAGTTGAGAATGATTCCGGCGATGTAGTTCATCATCAATGAGGTGATGATTTCGTTGGTGTTGAACTGCGAACGCAGAACACCAACGATCGATGCGTACATGGCACCGAACAACATGCCGGCAAGCACCATGACGATGATCGTGATACCGACGGGAGCCGAGCCGCCCATCCACAAACCGACAAGTGAGGCACCAACGGCACCGACGTAGAGCTGACCTTCACCACCGATGTTGATGACACCAAGTCGAAACGCCGCCGCGGCACACAGACCGGTGAAGGCAAGAGGCGTGGCGGTGCGCAATGTGCCCGTGATGGCACGCTGCGAGAGGAATCCACGGTCGAGGATACGCCAGTACACATCGAGCGGGTTCTTTCCGGTGGCCAACAACACGATGGCACCGACAGTGAGCGCACCGAGCAACGAGATCACCGGAATGGCCCAGTTCAGCCAACGCGGCTGTTCCAGCCGTCGTTCGAGTCGAATCGGGGACTTCACAGTGATGCCTCCATCTTTGCGCCACCCATCAACAAGCCGAGTTGCTCGCGTGTTGCCCCGGCTGCCGGCATGTCGGCGACGAGTCGGCCTTCGTACATGACTACGATGCGATCAGCAAGGGACATGATCTCTTCCAGGTCCTCACTGATGAGCAGGATCCCGACGCCACTGTCGGCGGCTTCGACCAAACGTTCGCGGACGGTTTCGATTGCACCGACGTCGAGGCCACGCGTTGGCGATGCTGCAATGAGAACCTTCGGATTGGTGGAGAACTCACGCGCGAGCAGAACCTTTTGAACGTTGCCTCCCGACAGCAACCGTACGGGTGTTGCCGTGTCGGGAGTCTTCACGTCGTACTTCGACACCAGATCGCTGGCTTGTGATGCGATCACATTGCGCTTGAGAAGGCCGAACCGCGACAACAACGGTGTGCGGTAGTTCTTCAACGCCATGTTGTCTTCAACCGAATGCCCCGCGGCAAGACCGGTGTGCAAACGATCTTCGGGAACGTGTGCCACGCCGCCGGCGATGGCAGCACGAGCACGACCGTTCGGTACATCGCTGCCGCCGACGGTGATGCGACCGGCGCTCGAACTGCGCATTCCGGCGATCACTTCGGCGAGTTCACGTTGGCCGTTACCCGCAACTCCGGCAACTCCGACGATTTCGCCGCGGCCGACCGTGACACTGACATCGTGCAACGACCGGCGTCCGCGATCGTCATTGCAACTGACATCGGTGAGTGACAGCACGACGTCGCTCGGGCTGGCCGGAGAGCGGCGCGCAACCCGTGAGAATTCAACGCTGCGGCCGACCATCATGCTGGCAAGTTCACGCGTTGAAGTGTCCTTGGTTTCCACGGTGCCGACCGTGCGGCCACCGCGCAGAACCGTGATGCGGTCGGAGACGCTCATCACCTCGTCGAGTTTGTGCGAGATGAAGATGACGGTGCGCCCTTCGGCCGTCATTGCTCGCAGGGTCTTGAAGAGTGCATCGGCCTCGATTGGAGTCAGCACTGCGGTGGGTTCGTCGAGAATAAGAACCTGTGCGCCGCGGTAGAGCACCTTCAGAATCTCGACGCGCTGTTGCTCGCCGACGCTGAGTTGCCAGATCTTGGCGTTGGGGTCGACCGCCATGTCGTAGCGCGAAGCGAGTTCGGTCACGCGACCGACGATCGATCCCGCATCGATGAGAAAGGGTGTCTCGGGATTGCCGAGGATCACGTTCTCCGCGACCGTGAACGGTTCGACCAAGCGGAAGTGTTGGTGCACCATGCCGATGCCCGCATCGAGTGCCGCCCGCGGTGAACCAAACGAGATTGCGGCGCCGTCGAGTTCGATGGACCCTTCGTCGGGGCGGTAGAGGCCCGTGAGGATGTTCGACAGGGTCGACTTGCCGGCACCGTTCTCGCCCAGCAGTGCGTGAACCTCACCCTTGCGCACCTCGAAATTCACGCCGTCGTTTGCGACGACACCGGGGAATCGCTTCACGACCCCGGTCATGCGCACTGCGCTGTTCGTCATTTCACAAGCCCCTCATCGACGAATCCCAACTCCTTTGAGACGCTAGTAGAAACACTGAGGGGCGGGCCCAAAGGCCCGCCCCTCTCACGAGTGTGTCGTGTGATCTCTCGTGGATCAGCCGGCCGGAATTTCTCCGTCGACGCCCTCGACGAGGTACTGCATGCCCATCAGTTCTTCGTAGGTGTGCGACACGCCATCGGCGAGCTGCTCTTTTCCTGCGGTGTCCTTGATTGGGCCGGTGAACTCGGCGCCTGGCTTGGCGGCCAGTTCGGCCTTCTTCGCGTCGATGGCGGCGCGGGTCTCTTCGGACACGAGGTCGCCGTAGGTCGACAGACCAACGAAGCCGTCGCCGATGTTGCCGTAGTAGTTGCCGGCAACCCATGCACCGTCGAGAACCTGCTGCAGACGCGGGATCTGGTAGACGTCCCAGTGGTACTGGGTGCCCGTCAGCCACACGTCGGCGTAGTTCGCGCTGTTGTCGCGGTTGTAGCCCGCCCACGGAATGCCCGCGGCCTTGGCTGCATCACCGGTGGCCGGCGAGTCGATGCCCTTCATACCGAGAACGTCAACGCCTGCTGCGATGAGAGCCTCGGCCTGCTTGCGCTCGGTCGGCGGATCGAACCAGCTGTTCACCCACACGATCTTCACGGTTGCCTCGGGGTTCATTGCACGAGCGCCGAGCGTCCAGGCGTTGATGCCACGAACGACTTCGGGGATACCGAACGAACCGAGGTAGCCGAGCTTGCCGGTCTTCGATGCAGCACCTGCGGCCATGCCTGCCAGGTAGTCAGTGTCTTCGGCTGCGCCGTAGAACTGTGCGAGGTTCGCTCCGCCCTTGTAGCCGGTTGCGAACTCGAAGCAGACGTCGGGGTGCTTTTCGGCAGCCGCGACGAACGCATCCTGGAATCCGAACGAGGTACCGAAGATCACGGTGTTGCCGTCGGCGATCAGGTCTTCGATGACCTGGCCAACCTGCTCACCTTCGGGCACGTTCTCCTTGTAGGTGGTCTCGATCTTGTCGCCGAAGTGCTCTTGCACCTTCTGGCGAGCCTCGTCGTGTGTCTGTGTCCAGCCACCGTCGTTGATCGGACCGACGTACACCCATGCAGCCTTCAGAGGCTGGCCCTCTTCGGGGCCACAGGCGACGGGCGCAGCGCCCTCTTCCCATGGCTTGAAGTTGGCTGCCCAGTCGCCAGCGGCGGCCGGTGCTTCGGATGTTTCGGTTGCAGTGGTGTCGGCGGTTGCGGTTGTGTCTGCGGTTGCAGTCGTGTCCGCAGTTGCCTCGGCCGCTGTGGTGTCCTCGCTGCTCGAGCCGCTGTCGTCGCCACAGGCAACCAGACCGACACCGAGAGCGACCGTGGCTGCCAATGGCAACCACTTCTTGCTCAAACGCTTGCTCAAATTTTCCTCCCCGGAAGTTGCTGATGCGTTGGGGCGATATTAGGTCGTCCACGCAGACGGCCTTTCCTCCGGAACCGAGCCGTGACACGCCCTTAACACTGAAGGCAGGCGACCCGGCCGGCTCGGTTCGGAACGGCCCGACGTCCCATAGACTCACCTTTCCCAGGAGAGGTGCCAGAGTGGCCGAATGGGGCGCCCTGCTAAGGCGTTGTCCGTGTTAAAGCGGACCGTGGGTTCAAATCCCACCCTCTCCGCCAGTATCCACAGTGAAAACATTGGGTTTCCGAGCGACCCATTGCATTTGTCCCGACACGGGGATAGACCATCAGAGTCTTGCGGGCGGAATCTGCAAGGAGCTGGATATGGCCAAACAAACCCCCGTGTTTCGGTTCATCGCCTCGATCGGCTTGGCTCTCGGCATCATCGCCGGGCCGGCCATCGGGGCGCCATCGGCCTCGGCTTCGTGTACCTCTTTTATTGTGGAACGTGGCGACTCGTGGAGCCTGCTCGCCGACTACGCCGGGGTGGGGCTGTCCTCCCTGCTGCGGGCCAACAATGCCAACGCCCGAACCACCATTCTCCCGGGCCAGAAACTCTGCGTCCCAAAGGGTGCGGCCTTCAACCGACCCGGCGCCAATGTGACCACCGAGGCAGCCACACCGAAACTGGTCCTGCCGAAAAAGCGCCTCTCGGCTGCCGAGTCCGAAGCCATCATCCGCGAGATCTTCCCCGACAAACTCGAACGCCGTGCTGTGAAAATCTCGAAGCGCGAGAGCCACCTCAACCACGTTGCCCACAACTGGTGTTGCCTCGGCCTCTTCCAGATCTACTTCGGCGCGAACCAGGCGTTCCTCGGCACTCTCGGCATCACGAATGCCTCGCAGTTGCTCGATGCGCGCACAAACGCCACCGCCGCCTATGCGATGTACCAGCGTTCGGGCTGGTCTCCCTGGGAATGAGGCGCCGGTAGGCACTCGGGGGTTTTGGCCTTACACTTCGACCCGCACCTCTTACATACGGTGCATGCGCTCGTAGCTCAATGGATAGAGCATTTGACTACGGATCAAAAGGTTAGGGGTTCGAGTCCCTTCGAGCGCGCTGGCGATTCTTGTGCTCCTCGCTGCGTCTTGGGCACAATCGGGTATGACTTAATCTGCCTGAATGGGCAGACGCTCACTCACATTGCTGATTGCCTGTGTCGTCGCGGCGATTGCACAGTCGACACCGCTTCGGGCAGCTAACGAGATCGGCGGATTCCTCGAAAGTTCCAGTCGGCGCGATGTCAACATCAACTTCAATCTGGCCGGGACCGAACGTGTGGAACGGTGGGATTCGCCGGACGGCTCCCAGTGGGTCTTGCTGACAAAGCCCGGGAGCAAACAGCAACAGCTCGCACGGATATACAAGGTCGGTCAGATCGAGTACCAGTCCGACTATTTCGTAGGCCCATTCGACCGGAATTGCCTTGGGAGCGAGTGCAAGAGAATCGCGTGCGCGACGGGAGCGGAAGCACCTGACTACTT
>Ga0222713_10006451_pt1 | contig 11152 bp, 7 predicted proteins | sample C33_649DmetaG_FD_165061 | JGI IMG/M metagenome (GOLD analysis project Ga0222713, IMG submission 165061) | Estuarine water microbial communities from San Francisco Bay, California, United States - C33_649D | ecosystem: Environmental > Aquatic > Marine > Unclassified | place: USA: California... | reverse complement strand
AACTCGGGCTGCTGGAAAGTCCTGCCGGCGACGGCACGCTGTCAGCGGCCAGCCGGTTCTGCGAGGCTTACGAGGCATTCCGGCGCCAGCACACCGAGCCGCGCATCGGCTTCGAGCATGCATGGTTCCTGTGTCACGCCCTGCGGCGCCGTCGGGAACTCGGCTTGGGTGAGTGTCCCGCTTGCGGAGGATTGGTGGTGATGCCGTCCTTTGCCCTCCACCCCCAGAGTTGCTCGCTATGTACTCACGGCATCCGTGAACCCGAGGCAGCAGTGATGGCTTAGAATCATGGGTCATTCCCATGCACATCCCGCCGAAAATCAACCTGTTTGCCGGTGCGCACGTCGACCGGCTCGCCATCGACCGCCGTGATCCTGAAGCGCTTGCCACCGCTCTGGGGGAAGCCGGCGCACGGATCGTGCCAGTATGGGGATCGGAAACCCTGATCCATGAGGGCGAGTCCACTCATGCGCTGCTGCTGGCACCCGACGAGTGCCTCGAACATCTCGACGGCCCGGACCAGTTGATCCTGCTGGGACGGTTCCGGGGTGCTCCGCTGTTTGTCGCCGATCTCGCCCACGCACCTGCCACGCAAGGGCGCGGCCGGGCCCTCGACCTGCGCATGGCCGGCAACCTGCTCGACTTCAATGAGGCCGGCATGCTGGCCTATGCCCGGGCCATGGTGCTGTGGAAACGCCGCCATCGTCACTGCGGATCCTGTGGGGCCACCGCAGTACCGGAGCAGGCCGGACACGTCATGCGCTGCAGCGACGGCGCCTGCGGCGCGACCTGGTTTCCACGCGTAGATCCCGCAATCATCGTGCTGGTTACAGATGGGGATCGGGCACTGCTCGGACGTCAGGCCGCCTGGCCGGCGGGACGCTACTCGACGCTGGCGGGCTTCGTGGAGCCAGGCGAGAGCCTCGAGGACACGGTCCATCGGGAGGTCTTCGAGGAAACCGGGATCAGGCTGGCCGGCATCGAGTACCACTCCTCGCAGCCGTGGCCTTTTCCCTCCTCACTGATGCTCGGCTTCACCGCCATGGCCGCCAGCACTGAAATTCGCATCGACGACGATGAACTGGAAGACGCCCGCTGGTTCAGCAGGGACGAAATCACGGCCGGCACGATCGTTTTGCCGCCGCCCACCTCGGTATCCTTTCAATTGATTTCCAGCTGGTTTGATCGGGCTGGAGTCGGCACCCTCGCCGAACTGTCCGGCAAGCGCCCCTGGCAAGGTCGCTAGGCCTTTCGCATGTGCCTGGTCGTGCTGTCGCATGGGATTCATCCGGACTACCCCGTCGTGCTGGTAGGACACCGGGACGAATTCCACTCCAGGCCGACCGCAGCAATCGGCTGGTGGCAGGACCGACCGGACGTGCTGGCCGGAAGAGACCTCAAGGCGGGTGGCACTTGGCTGGGAGTCGCGCGCAGCGGTCGCTGGGCCGTGGTCACCAATTTTCGCCAGCCCGGCGACCCGCCGCGGGACTCGCCCTCGCGCGGCGAATTGGTCACCGACTTCCTGGGCTCGGCGCTACCGGTCGGTCAGGCGGCGAGCGCGCTGGCTACTAAGGCCTCGACCTACGCCGGGTTCACCCTGCTGGTATCCGACGGCGTCGACGTTGCCTGCGTCACCAACCGGCCAGAACCCCATGTACAGGTCCTGGGAACGGGCACCTACGGCCTCAGCAATGCCAGGCTCGATGACCCCTGGCCCAAGGTAGTCCGTAGTCGTCGGCGGGTGGAAGGACTGCTGGCCAAGGGCCCGCCAGATCCCACCGGCCTGTTTGGCGCCCTCGCCGACCGAACCGAAGCGGACGACGATTCGCTACCCGACACGGGCCTGGGCCTCGCAGTCGAACGGCGCCTGTCACCCGCCTTCATCGCCGGCAGCGAATACGGCACCCGCAGCGCCACGGTGCTGACCATCGATCGCGAGGGAACCGTACGGATCACGGAACGGCGTTTCGCTGCCCACGGGGAGGTCACCGGCCGCAGCGCGTTCGCATTTAACACGATTCGCCCTGGGTGATCCGCAGCTAGAATCGGCGGCATCAGGTTCCGGACCACCGATGCGCATCATCCCATTCATGACTGCCCTGTTGCTGCTGCTGCCTTTTGCCTCGGCAGACAGCGCTCCCGTGATCGACGTCGAAGTCCGGGGGGTCTCCGGACCCATGCTCGACAACGTCAACGCCTACCTCAGCCTGAAGCGCTTCGCCCGTGCCGGAGACCTGGACCAGGACCAGGTCGACAGGCTCGCGCTGCGGGCACGGCGAGAGGCCCTCGAGGCACTGAAGCCTTTCGGCTACTACCGGGCCAGCGCCGAGGTGGCCGTCGAGGCCACCGCCGAGGGCTGGCTCGCAACCGTGACCGTGGAGCCCGGCGAACCGGTCATGCTGCGCCGCGCCGAGGTTCTCATCGAGGGCGCCGGCAGCACTGACGACTCACTTTGGCTGGCCGCGGAGGGCAAGGCGCTGCAGGTCGACAAGGTGCTCAGCCATTCCGCCTATGCCGAGCTGAAGGGTGCGCTACAGCGGGCTGCCGCCGTGCGCGGCTATGCAGATGCCAGTTTCAGCACTGCGGAAATCCTGGTCGATGTGGAGGCCAGCGAGGCCTCAGTGAAACTCGTTCTGGACACCGGACCGCGTTACCGCTTCGGCGAGACCCGCTTCGCTCAGGATTCGCTGGATGCAAAGCTCATCGATCGCTACCTGCGCTATCGGGCAGGCGACTGGTATGACACCTCACTGCTGCTGCAGACCCAGTTCGCACTCGACGACAGCGACTATTTCCGGATCGTTGAGGTCCTGCCGCAGGAGCGAGACCGTGACAGCCTGACGGTACCGATCAGGATAGATGCGGAAGACAACCTGCTGCAGCGTTACCGGATCGGACTCGGCTACGCCACCGATACTGAGGCGCGAGCGTTGCTCGGCTGGAACCATCGTCGCCTGAACAGGCGGGGTCACCGCCTGTCACTGGAGGCCAGGTTGTCCAGCCCCGAACAGGCCTTCGACGCCAGTTACGTGGTGCCATGGCGAGATCCTGCAATGGAAAAACTCGCCCTCAACCTGTCCCTGGGCAGGACCCAGCGTGGCGACGTCGAGACTGATGGCTTGACGCTGGCCCCCAGCCTCACCCAGACCAGTGGTCGGTGGCAGCGGGTTCTGTTCATGAACTTCGACTACACGCGGGACAGCCTGGTCGGCGCCGCCGGCGCGGAAGCCGCGGTCAGTACCGACCGCAACCACCTGCTGGTGCCGGGCATTTCACTGGCGACCATTCCCCCGGGCTTCATAGGCAGCGAACCCCAGGGACGTGGCCTGTACGCCGAACTGATTGGTTCAGCCAGCGCGCTGGGCTCAGACGCGGATTTCCTGCGCCTGCTGGTCCGGGATGAACGCCGACTCGACCTTGGCGGACCCTGGCACCTCGTGCTGCGCGGAGAACTGGGCCTCAGCCTTGTGAAGGACTTCGGGCAACTACCCAGCCAATACCGGTTTTTCGCCGGCGGCGACCGGAGCGTGCGTGGCTACGGGTATCAGGAACTTTCACCGCGTGACGGCGACGGCAACCGGATCGGGGGACGCCACCTGCTCATCGCCAGCGTGGAGCTGGAACGCGACCTGCCGCGCAACCTCGGACTGGCTGTGTTCATGGACGGCGGCAATGCCTTCGACAACTTCGGCGACCAGCTGCAATATTCCGCGGGCATCGGCCTGAGGTACCGCCTGCCCTTCCTGGTCGTCGGTGTAGACGTGGCGCAATCGCTGTCCGAAACCGACCGCGCGCCGCGTTTTCACCTCAACTTCAGCCCAATCCTGTGAACCGCGCCAGGATCTTCAAGGGCATTCTGATCTGCGCCGCCTGCCTGCTGCTGGCTGCGTCGGTAGCCCTGACCTGGCTGGTACGCAGTGAATCCGGTCTGAAGACGCTGGTCGGCCTGCTCGACAGGGTATCCGCCTTGGAGGTCGATACGGCAGGCATCAGCGGACGACTGAACGAGGGCGTGACGCTCACCAGCCTCGTGGTGACCTCCCGCACACTGGAACTCGCCGCGACCAACGTGAAGGTCTCGATGCGTGCTTATCCGCTGCTGCTCGGTGAATTGTCTCTGCCGGAACTGACGATAGGCACCCTGCAGGTGAAGCCACTTGGTGAGTCGACAGTGGTGGATAAGCCGCGCTTCTTGCCGCGCTGGCTCGGCATCGACATCGACCGACTTAGGGTCGGCGAGCTGCGGGTGGTGAGCAACGGTGGGAGCACGCGGTTGGGATCCATCGATGCAGGCGTCGAGATCAGTCACACCCGGATCGATGCCGTACTCAGAGAGCTGCGCAGCCCGCTCGGCTCGGCTAGCGGCAAGCTGCGCGCGGTGGCCGCACAGCCGCTGCGGCTGCGGCTGGCAGTGGACTGGCGGGCGCAGCAGGTGGATGGCCTCGAGGGCTCGCTGCAGGTCCGTGGCGACCTCGACCGGCTCAGCGGGCAGGTGACTGCGCTGGGCCCCATCGAGGCCGCCGCTGATTTTTCGCTCAAGTCGCTGGGCCCTGACCTCAGCTGGCAGCTGGACGGCAGCCTGGCCTATACATCGGCACCGGAGGAACTGACGCGATTCACGGAGGGCCTGCTGCAGGGGCGGTTTCGTGCATCCGGCAGCCTGCGCGCACTGGCGCTGGAGGCCGATATCGATGGCCTGCCACCCTTCCCGGGTGGGCTTACTCTCACGGCCGGGCTGGACATGCAGCCCGAGGCGGTGGTCATCAAGTCCGCCCGACTCGCCCACCCGTCGAGCGGCGCGTTTCTGGACCTGACCGGGCAACTGCCACGCGAAGGCAACCAGCCGGCCGCCGCAATCCTGCGCTGGTCAGGCCTTGGCTGGCCTTTGGTAGATGCTGCCCACCGCAGCGAGTCGGGCACCCTTGAGTTGAATGGCAGCATGCCGATGGATTGGCGGCTGGTGACCAGCTATTCCGGACCAGGCATTCCCACGGTATCCGTTCTGGCGGAGGGTATCGTCGACGCCCACGGCCTGACCCTGATCGAGGGCAACGCGGCGAGCCGCGCGGGCCGCGCTGAACTCAGCGGCTACCTCGGCTTCGACCCCTCCAGACCGTGGCGGGTGGAGGGCAGGCTGCGGGGTATCGATCTCAGTCGCCAGTTCGACACCCTGCCCAGCCGGCTCGATGCGGACATCGCCTGGTCGGGCCTGCAGGGTCCGGGGCAGGCGCTGTGGGCAGCGCACGTGGCCCGTCTGGGCGGGACGTTGGGCAACCAACCCGTAGCCGGCGAAGGCTGGGCCCTCAACGGCGTGGAGGGCATCGACCTGCAGCGTTTCAAGCTGACGGTGGGTCCCGCGCGCATCGCCCTGGAGGGCAGCCTGCGTGAGGAAGACGAACTGCGCCTGACCGCGGTGATTCCAGACCTGGCAGGCTTCAGCACCCGGCTCGGCGGCAGCCTCACCGGCAGCCTGAACCTGCAAGGCAGGCTGACCGCCCTCCACCATCCGCGCGCCATGGCGCTGACGCTGCAGGGCCGAGACCTGCGCTGGGACGAGCAACGCGCCGCCGTTTTCTCAGTCGATTCCTCGCTGGACTTCACCAACGCGGCGTTCTCCTGGCTCCGGCTCCGCGCCGCGGGCCTGGTGGTGGCTGGACAGCCGGTGCCGGTCGCCCGGCTTTCGCTGGACGGACTGACCGGACGCCATGAAGTCGAATTCCAGTTCGGCAGTGGCGACACCGCCATCAGCCTGACCGGCGTGGGCGGCTATGCCCCCGGGGCCTATCGCCTGGTGACCACCGCGGTGTCGACCACCTCGCCGAGGGCCAGGCCCTTCGCGCTGGAGTCACCGGCCATTTTGACAGTGACCGGCGGTGGTGCCCGACTGGAACCAACCTGCTTCACCTTCGATCCCAGGCGCCTGTGCATGCAGGGCGACTGGGTGCCGGCGCGCGGGCTCGCATTCAGCGCCAGCGCACGGGAGTTCCCGCTCGAGGCGTTGCGACTGGACTTGCCTGGCAGGCCCGCCTACGCCGGGATCTTCGGCCTGGATCTGGAGTTCGAGCTGCCTGCTGAAGGCGACTGGCTGGCGCGGGTCGAGGCAGAGGTGCGCAACGGCCGCCTGACCTATGTCGCGCCCAGCGGTCGCACCGAGGGCATCGGACTGGGTGTCACCCGTCTCGGCTGGGAAACCGGCCAACGCTTTCACCGAGCGACGCTCTCGACCCGCGAAACCGATGCGCTGAGCCTCGATGGCGTCTTTAGTCTGGAGCGCCGGCTCGGCGAGAAACTCATGGACGCTCCCCTGAGTGGTTCGCTGCGTGGAGGCACTGCGCAACTCGGGCTGGTCCCGCTGTTCATCCCGGAGATCGATCGCGCCAGCGGGACTGCCCGGCTGGACCTGAATTTCTCGGGCACCCCGGCGTCTCCACTGGTGAATGGCGAGATCGCCCTCACCGGAGTCGAAGCCGACTACTACCCCAGCAACCTGCGGCTGCGGGACGTGAACCTCGGCCTCGGACTGGCTGGCACCGGCCTTGAGCTGGCCGCCAACGGGCGGGCGGGCGATGGCAGCTTCAGCACCACCGGCCAGCTGCGGTGGGAGCGGCGCAAACTACAGGGGCAACTGCGTTTCCAGGGCCAGCGACTCAGGCTGGCGGACGTGCCGGAAACACGGGTCGACGCCTCACCGAACCTGGTGCTGGAGGTCAACGGCAGCAAGGTCTCGGTAACGGGTGAGGTGACCGTGCCATGGGCCCGGCTGCAACCCCGGCAACTGGTCGGCGCGGTCTTGAGTTCACCGGACGTCCGTCTGCTCAGCGAGACTCGCAGCGAGGCGCAGCAAGGCCTGCAGCTCAGCACCCGCCTGCGCCTCAACCTGGGCGACGACGTTCGCTTGGAAGCACTCGGACTCAACGGGCAACTAGGCGGCAGTGTCCTGTTGACCGGCCAGCCTGACGGCAACACCACCGGCACGGGCGAACTGGAGATCCGCGGCGGCACGTTCCGGGCTTACGGCCGCGAGCTCGCCATCACTCGAGGCCGCCTGCTCTTCGCCGGCGGACCCGTCAACGATCCGGGTCTCGACTTGCGTGCAGTCAGGCGCTTACCCGGATACGAGGTCGGTGTACTGGTCCGCGGCCCGCTGCGCAAACCGCAACTGACGCTGTTCTCGGACCCTTCCCTGCCACAGACCCAGATCGCCTCGATGCTGGTGGTGGGTCGCTCGCTGGACCAGCTCGGCCCAGGCTCCCGGCAGGCCTTGACGGCCTCCTCTGCGGACGTGGCAACCCAGGGCGGCGCCCTGCTCGCCGGACAGATCGGCCGCTATGTCGGGCTCGATGAGGTTACGCTGCAGGAGGATGCCGACCGCGACACCTCGCTGGTGCTCGGCAAGTTCCTCTCACCACGCCTTTACGTGAGCTACGGAATCTCGCTGACCGATTCAATCAACACGCTCAAGTTGCGCTACACCATCGGCGACCGCTGGATGATCTCCGCAGAGGCCGGCAAGGAAGCGGCCGCCGACATCGAATTCGTCATCGACCGCTGAGCCTGCTTGACCCGTTTGCATATTTATGCATAATCCGCGCATGTTTATGCAGCCGCAACCATGGCCAGCGCCAGCGAAAACACCCTGACGGCCGCCCGCCGGGCCGCCTTGCGCCGGATCATTGCCGAGACTCCCGTCAGCCGGCAGGAGGACCTGGTGCGCCTGCTGGAACGGGCAGGACATCGGGCGACGCAGTCGAGCATCAGCCGCGACCTGCGGGAGATGGGCGTCGCCAAGGTTGGTGATCGCTACCTGCTGGCAGCCACACCGGGAGAACCGGACAGCGGCTTCAACATGGTGGCCGCCTTTGTGCGCGACATTCGCCGCGCCGGCGCCTGCCTCACGATCATCCGCACAGCCACGGGCTCCGCGCAGGGTGTGGCGCTGGCCATCGACCGGGCTGCCTGGCCCGAAGTAGCCGGCACCCTGTCGGGTGACGACACCGTCTTCATCGCCACCGATGGCGCAGCCGCCCAGCGCAGGCTGGCGGCACGCCTGCGCGAAGTCTTTCCAGCTTGAGGAAACACATGACTCACACCCAGACGGGAGCCAAGGCGCCCATCCTTCTCGCGTTTTCCGGCGGCCTCGACACATCATTCCTGGTCCCCTGGCTGGCCGAAAAGTACGGGCGGCCGGTCATCACCCTGACCGTCAATACCGGCGGACTCGATGCCGCGGAGGCCAAGGTGCTCGCCGAGCGAGCCCACGCGCTGGGCGCCGTCGAGCACCACCTGGTGGATGCGCGCGCCGACTACTTCGAGCAGGTGCTCCAGTACCTGATCATGGGCAATGTCAGGCGCGGCCAGTTGTATCCGTTGTGCGTGGGAGCTGAACGCTCCGTGCAGGCCCAGATCCTGGCCCGCGAGGCTGTTCGCCTGAAGGCTCCCACCATCGCCCACGGCTGCACCGCTGCCGGTAACGACCAGGTGCGCTTCGAGGTTGCGCTGCGCACCCTGGCCCCCGGACTTGAGCAACTCGCACCAGTGCGCGATGAGTCGTTCAAGCGCAGCGAGCAGCTGAGCTTCCTCCAGCAGCGCGACCTGCCCGTCCCGCCCTACGGCGCTGCCTACTCGGTGAACCGGGGTCTGTGGGGCGTCACCATCGGCGGTCAGGAGACGCTCACTTCGGGTGGCAGCCTGCCGGAATCGGCGTGGGTGTTGTCCAGTGGCGCCTTCGACACGCCGCGCCCACCGCTCAAGCTGGTCATCGGGTTCGAGAAGGGCCGTCCCTGTGTACTCGATGGGAAGCGGATGGATCCAGTCAGTCTCATTACCGAACTGGAGGCACTGGCTGCTCCCTATGCCATCGGTCGGGGTATCCACCTGGGCGATACCATCATCGGCACCAAGGGGCGAGTAGCGTTCGAGGCGCCCGCCGCGGAAATATTGCTGACCGCCCATCGGGAACTGGAAAAGTTGACGCTCTCTGCCCGCCAGCAGCGGATCAAGGACTCGCTGGCAGCGCCCTACGGCGACTTCGTCCACGAGGGCCAGCACCTCGACCCGGTCTGCCGCGACATCGAGGCACTGCTGACCTCATCGCAGGCGCGCGTGACCGGAACCGTCCACTGCCTGCTGCGGCCGGGCAGCCTGTTCATCGAGGGCCTTGACTCCCCTCATTCGCTCATGAAGGCATCGCGGGGCTTATATGGAGAGGCGGCGGGCGAGTGGTCGCCGGCCGATGCACTCGGCTTTTCCAGGATGGTGGCCCTGCCTGCCATGTTCTGGTCGCGGGCTGCCGCGGGTGAGGAACAATGAAGACCATCGTCGTCGACAAGATTGCCTCAGTCGCGCAGGCCTGCGGACTGGCCCGGGAACTGCGGGTCGCCAGCGATATCCCCTGCGAGGAAGGCATCGTGGTGGCAGTGGAGATCCTCACCAGCAAGGGCAGTTACAACACCCTGGAGCTCGCCAGCGGGCGCATGGCCAAGGTCGCGCGCGGCGACGTGGTGGTCGGCGCACTGGGTCATCGCAAGGCACTTTTCGGATACTCAGGACACCTGCCGACCACGCTCAAGCCAGGCGACGTGATCCAGATGCTCAACATCGGCGGCGTGTTGGGGGTCTGTGATTCGGTCAACCCCGAGAAGGGCCGGCCCTTCGACTGCAGGGTACTGGGCGTGGTGCTGCAGTTTCCCTTCCTCGGCGAGAGGATCGGTGTTCCGGCGCGGGTAGGCTCGCGCCGGCTGGAAGCCGAGGCCGCGCTGGACACCCGCGGCGTGCCGGTGGTTGCCCTGGCTGGCACCTGCATGGAGGCTGGCAAGACTGCCGCTGCCTGCGCGATCGTCTCGCGGATGCGGCATCGTCGCCTGACCATCGATGCCTTCAAGGCAACCGGCGTGTCGCTGCGTCGGGACATCCTCGCCATGGAGGACGCAGGGGCCCGGCGTTCTATGATCTTCACCGATCTAGGGGTAGTCACCACGACGGCTGCCACCGGTCCCGCGCTGACCCGAACCATGCTGACCAACATGGCCGAGGGCGCCCCCGATGTGATCGTCTTCGAACTTGGCGACGGGCTGCTCGGTGCCTATGGGGTGGAGGCCATCCTGGCCGATGCGGGCATTCGTGCCTCACTGAGCGCCGTGGTGCTGTCAGCCAACGATCCGGTGGCCGCATGGGGTGGCGTGCGGCTGCTGCGGGAGCGCTTCGACATCGAACCCTGCGTGGTGACTGGCCCGGCGACGGACAATGCGGTAGGGGTCGACATCATCCGCGATCAACTCGGCGTGGCCGCCTTCAATGCAATGACCTCGGGCGCCGCGCTCGGCGACCACGTCATCAAGGCCGTGGGCCTCGAAGCCCTCGCGAGCCAGGCGGAGCAGGGCTGATGTCCGGCTTCCCGGTTTACGTGCTTGGCGGAAGCGGCTATGTCGCCGGAGAGGCCATTCGGCTGATCCTTGGGCACCCACAACTTGCGCTGGCCGGGGTCGCTTCCGATGGCCAGCCCGGTACGCCGGTCGAGGCTGCCTTTCCGCACCTCGCGCCGCGCCTGGACGGTCAGTTGTTTCTGTCCTACGAGACACTGGCCGCCCGTGCCGGCGGGGATGCCCACTGCGGGGTGATCAGCGCGGCGCCACACGGTGCATCGGCAGGGCTCATTGCCAGCCTGCTCGCCCAGCTGGGTGCCAAGACGCGGGTCAGCGTCGTGGACCTGTCTGCCGACTTCCGGTTCGCCGAACCGGCCGCCTATGAACGCACCTACGGTCATGCCCACGGTGCACCCGGCCTCCAGCAGGACTTTACCTGTGCCGTACCCGAGCACCTGCCGAAGGCCGGCACACCCCATGTCGCGCATCCAGGCTGTTTCAGCACCGCCATCCTGCTGGCCAGCGTGCCTTTACTGGCGCTGGAACTGGTGGAGCCACAGCTTTGGGTCAGTGCCGTCACCGGGAGCACCGGATCCGGTCGTCAACCGACTGAAGGCACCCACCATCCAAGGCGGCACTCGGACCTCTACGCCTACAATCCGCTCGCTCACCGCCATACGCCGGAAATCGCGGCCCTGGCGCGGGCAGCAACTGGCGTCACGGGCGAGTTCGCTTTCGTGCCCCACTCCGGCCCCTTTGCACGCGGCATTCACGCCACGGTGCAGGCACGC
>Ga0222713_10006449_pt1 | contig 11153 bp, 8 predicted proteins | sample C33_649DmetaG_FD_165061 | JGI IMG/M metagenome (GOLD analysis project Ga0222713, IMG submission 165061) | Estuarine water microbial communities from San Francisco Bay, California, United States - C33_649D | ecosystem: Environmental > Aquatic > Marine > Unclassified | place: USA: California... | reverse complement strand
GCTGCCCTCGGTCTTGTCCTAGCCTGGGCGGCTGCCAAGGTCTTATTTGCGAGGATTCACTTTTTTTATCCATTTCATTGGCAAAATTGCGCCCTAAGACAGCCATTTGACGTTTCTATGGAGCCCCCACATGAGCATCGCCACCATTGATCATTACCTCGCAGGACAGGCCGTCGCGGGCACTTCGGGCCGAACACAGGATGTTTTCAATCCGGCCACCGGCTCGGTGAGTGGCCGCGTCGCCCTGGCCAGCAGCGCCGAAGTGAATGCGGCGGTGGCTTCGGCCCAGGCAGCCTTTCCGGCCTGGGCTGACACCTCGCCGCTACGGCGGGCCCGGGTGATGTTCAAGTTTCTTGAATTGATGAATCAGCACCGCGATGATTTGGCACGCCTGATCACCGCCGAACATGGCAAGGTGTTCACCGACGCTCAGGGCGAGGTCACCCGCGGCGTCGAAATCCTGGAATTTGCCACTGGCATTCCGCAGCTGCTCAAGGGCGATTTCACTGAACAGGTTTCCACCGGCATGGACAACTGGACGGTTCGCCAGCCGCTGGGCGTGGTGGCGGGCATCACCCCATTCAATTTTCCGGTGATGGTGCCCATGTGGATGTTTCCGGTGGCCATAGCAGCAGGCAACACTTTTGTCCTCAAACCCAGTCCGATTGATCCCAGCCCCTCGCTGCTGATGGCTGAATTGCTGAAGCAAGCCGGCCTGCCCGATGGGGTTTTCAATGTGGTGCAGGGTGACAAAGAGGCGGTGGACGCGCTGCTGGCCCATCCCGATGTGAAGGCGGTGAGTTTTGTCGGCTCCACACCGATCGCCAATTACATCTATGAAACGGGTGCTCGCAACGGCAAGCGCGTGCAGGCCCTGGGCGGCGCCAAAAACCATATGGTGGTGATGCCAGACGCCGACCTGGATCAGGCAGTGGACGGTTTGATTGGCGCGGCCTATGGCTCGGCCGGTGAGCGCTGCATGGCCATCTCGGTGGCTGTGCTGGTGGGCGATGTGGCCGACAAGATCATGCCCCGGCTGGTTGAGCGGGCCAAGACGCTGAAAATCAAGAATGGCATGGAACTCGACGCCGAGATGGGTCCGATCGTGACTGGCATTGCGCATCAGCGCATCAGCGGCTACATCGAACATGGCGCCAAGGAAGGCGCCAAGCTCCTGGTGGATGGTCGGAGCTTTCGTGCTGCCAGCGCTGGCGCAGGCTGCGAAAAGGGATTCTGGATGGGCGGCACCCTGTTCGACCATGTGACCCCCGAGATGAAGATCTACAAAGAGGAAATTTTCGGCCCGGTGCTGGCCTGTGTGCGGGTGCCGGATTTCGCCACTGCGGTGAAACTGATCAATGACCATGAGTTTGGCAACGGTGTGGCCTGCTACACCCGTGATGGCAATGCCGCGCGTGAATTTGCTCGCCGCATCCAGGTGGGTATGGTGGGCATCAATGTGCCGATCCCGGTACCCATGGCCTGGCATGGTTTTGGCGGCTGGAAGCGCTCGCTCTTTGGCGACATGCATGCCTATGGCGAAGAGGGTGTGCGCTTCTACACCAAGCAAAAATCGATCATGCAGCGCTGGCCCGAGAGCATTGGCAAGGGGGCCGAGTTCACCATGCCGGTATCGAAGTAAGCCACCCGGCTGAAACTTCACCTTGTCATGAGTGACACCATTTTTGACTACATCATCGTCGGCGCCGGCACCGCAGGAGCCTTGCTGGCCAACCGGCTGAGCGCAGACTCTTCCAAACGCGTGTTGCTGATTGAAGCGGGTGACAAGGACAACTACCACTGGATCCATATTCCGGTTGGCTACCTCTACTGCATTGGCAACCCACGGACCGACTGGCTCTATCAGACCGAGCCGGAGCCGGGGCTCAACGGCCGCCAGCTGCGCTATCCGCGTGGCAAGACCCTGGGTGGCTGCTCCAGCATCAACGGCATGATCTATATGCGCGGTCAAACGCGCGACTACGATCATTGGGCCCAGGTCACGGGTGACGAGACCTGGAGCTGGTCTCAGGTGTTACCGGCCTTCAAGCAGCATGAGGACCATTACCTGGGCGCCGATGCCCTGCACGGCGCTGGCGGCGAGTGGCGAGTCGAAAAACAACGCTTGCGCTGGGATGTGCTGGATGCCTTTGCCCAGGCGGCGGTGCAGGCCGGAATTCCTGCCACTGCCGACTTCAACCGCGGCAACAACGAGGGCGTGGGTTATTTCGAGGTCAATCAGAAAAAGGGCTGGCGCTGGAATACCGCCAAAGCGTTCCTGCGCCCGGCCTGCCAGAGCCGCGCCAACTTCACGCTCTGGACCCAGTCCCAGGTTTCCAGGTTGCTGATCAGCCAGCGGCCCGATGGCCACAGTGTCTGCACCGGCGTCCAGGTATGGAATGGGCAGGAGATGGTGCAGGCCCATGCCGCTCGCGAAGTGATCCTCAGCGCAGGAAGCATTGGTTCGGTTCAAATTCTGCAGCTCTCGGGGATCGGTCCCGCAGAACTTCTTCAGCGACATGGGATTGAGGTGTTGCATGACCGCCCGGGGGTGGGCGCCAATCTGCAGGACCATCTGCAAATCCGCTCGGTCTACAAGGTGCAGGGCGTCCAGACCCTCAATACCCTGGCCAACTCGCTCTGGGGCAAGACAAAAATCGGCCTGGAATATGCCTTCAAGCGCAGCGGGCCCATGAGCATGTCGCCCTCACAACTGGGCGCCTTCACCAAGTCTGACCCGTCCCAGCAATGGCCCAATATCGAATACCATGTGCAGCCCCTCAGCCTGGATGCCTTTGGCGAACCCTTGCACCGTTTCAATGCCTTTACCGCCAGCGTCTGCAACCTCAATCCAAGCAGTCGTGGCACGGTGGCCATCCGTAGCGGCCATTTTCTGGATGCCCCAGCGATTGCCCCCAACTACCTGAGCACGCCGCAAGACCGCAAGGTGGCAGCCGATTCGCTGCGCGTGACCCGACACATTGCCGCCCAGCCGGCGCTGGCCAGATATCAACCCGAAGAGTGGAAGCCCGGCGTGCAGTACCAGAGCGATGAGGAGCTGGCGCGCCTGGCGGGAGATATTGGCTCCACCATCTTTCACCCGGTTGGCACCACCCGGATGGGCCGCAGCGAGGACCCTCAGGCTGTGCTGGACTCGCATCTGCGCGTGCGCACTCAGCACGGCCTGATTGCGGGTTTGCGCGTGGTGGATGCGGGTGCCATGCCCACGATCACCAGTGGCAACACCAATTCGCCCACGCTCATGATGGCCGAAAAGGCCGCGGCCTGGATTCAGCAGGAAGCAGGCGCCTGATCCTGCCTACCGGGTGCTAGGGAAACCCCCAATCGGGTCGTTGATCGGAGTGGTTTACATTTGTACCCATTGATGTGCGTCCCAGCGCACCTCGATTGGAGCCGAGGAGTCAACAAAAAATCTGCCCCCCGACAGTGCTTGGGCGTAGAGCATCTTCAAAAAGCACCCGAATGGGTGCTTTTTGTTGGGCGCATCCACGGGCTGTGCGCGCTCAGCGTGGCGGTGGCCAGGCCATCTCATCGGCCCTGCGCGGCTTGCCAATCGGGGCGGCAGCCTGGCCTTTGCGCGCAGCGGCGATGTCTTCTTCGCTGGGGTACTGGCCCAGCAGCCAGTAGTCGAACACCCGACGCGCTATCGGTGCAGCGTGCTCAGCGCCAAAACCGGCGTTTTCCACCACCACCGCCAGCGCAATCTTCGGGTCATCCGCTGGTGCAAAAGCGATGTAGAGGGCATGGTCGCGCTGGTGCTCCTCCATTCTCGCCGCGTTGTATTTCTCCTTCTGGCCAATGGTGACTGCCTGCGCAGTGCCAGTTTTGCCGGCACTCAAATAGCCCGCCCCGGCAAACACCCGGGCTGAGGTGCCTTCCTGTGTAACACCCACCAGGGCGCGGCGGATCACCTCGACATTGGCCGGCGCAAACCCCAGGTCCTGGGGCGACTTGGGGGGCACGGGCATGCGCTGCATGGTGACCGCGTCCTGCGTGGACAACACCAGCTGGGGCACATACCGAGTGCCCCCATTGGCCAGGGTAGCGGTGGCGGTGGCCAGTTGCAGCATGGTGAAGGTGTTGTAGCCCTGGCCAATGCCCAGGGAGATGGTTTCACCGGCATACCATTTTTTTTGCTCTGGCCGCTTGTAGGCATTGCGCTTCCACTCCTGGCTGGGCAACACGCCACGCACCTCGCCCAGCACATCAATGCCCGTGATCTGACCAAAGCCCATGGGAGCCATGAAATCGTGAATGGCATCGACGCCCAGCTCGTTGGCCAGGGAGTAGTAATAAACATTGCTGGACTTGACGATGCTGCGGTACATGTCCACCGCGCCCAGGCCGCTGTCACCATGGCTACGAAACACATGGCTGCCAAATGTCCAGGTACCGCTGTCGTTGATGATGGTGCTGGGGGAACGCTTGCCACTTTGCAGGGCCGCCATCGCCATGAACGGCTTGTAGGTCGAACCCGGCGGGTAGGTGCCGCGCAACGCGCGGTTGAGCAGGGGCTTGTTGATAGATTCGTTGAGCTCCTTCCAGCTTTCAGCGTCAATACCCTCGACAAACAGATTGGGATCGAAGGTCGGCTTGCTGACAAAGGCCAGCACCTCACCGGATTTGGGGTCAAGCGCGACCAAAGCGCCCCGGCGCTGTCCAAACAGCGTCTCAATCAGGTGCTGAAGCTTGATATCAATGGACAGGGCCACAGTGTTACCCGGCGTGGAGGGGCTACTGGCCATCTTGCGAACTGGCCGCCCGCCGGCTGAGGTTTCCATCCGCTCCACGCCTGTCATGCCGTGCAGGTCGCGTTCATAGCTCTGCTCAACGCCGAGCTTGCCAATGTATTCCGTCCCGCGGTAATTGCCCTGTTCCTCCTCCGGCCAATCCTCAATGGCGCGCTTTTCGGCCTGATTGATACGCCCGATATAGCCGATCACATGGCTGGCCAGCTCACCATAGGGGTAGTTGCGAAACAGGCGCGCCTTGACCTCCACACCCGGGAAACGGTAGTTCTGCGCCGCAAAGCGGGCCACCTCCTCGTCACTCAGGCGCGAGCGTATGGGGACGGACTCAAAACTTTTAGATTCCTCACGAATCTTCTTGAAGCGGCGTCGGTCACGCGGCGCTATGTCCACAATCTTGGCCAATTCTTCAATGGTCTGCTCCAGATCGGTCACTCTTGAGGGTGTGATCTCCAGGGTATAGGCCGAGTAATTGGTGGCCAGCACAATGCCGTTGCGGTCCAGGATCAGGCCGCGGTTGGGGACCACCGGCACAATGGCCGTGCGGTTGCTCTCAGCCTGATCCCACAGTTCGTCGTGCTGCAGCACCTGCAGGTAGAACAGTCGTATCGCCAGGGTCAGGAAACAGACCAATAGCAGCACCGTGACCGCCAGCACCCGCACGCGAAAGCGCGCCAGGTCGGCCTTGACGTTGCGCATTTCGGTCATAGGGGACGATTTTCATCAGGATTGGGCGCACGCCGTTGCGGCAACAGCAGCAGCACCGAAACAACAGGCCAGAGTATCGCTTCCAGCACCGGTGCCAGCAGAATACCCAGGCCAGGAAAACTCCCACCGACCAGCAGTCGAACGATCAAGGCCAGCGCATGGGCTGCAACAAACAAAGGCAGGACCTGAAGCGACTGCGTGGGTACCGGAAACCACAGCAGCCGGCGGTGGATGGCGATCGCCAGGAAGCTCAGCACCACATAGGACAAGGCATGCTGACCCAGCAAGCTGCCCTGATGCACATCCATGAACAGGCCAAACATGAATGCGGCGCCCACCCCAATCCGGCGCGGCTGATGCACGCTCCAGAACACCAATATCAGCGCCAGCACATCGGGCGCCCACGAGGCCCGCCCCCAGAACTCAACGTTCTGCAGCACATTGAACAGGAATGCGGCCAACAGGCTGCCCCAAATGAAAAGGGGGTTGGCAGGCAGCAACAGCTGTTGCCCTGGCCGCATGATCATTTACGATCTCCTGTCGACGGTGCAGCGTTCGGGGTTTGGCCTTCGCTCGGTGGACGGGGCGGCAAATGGGCCGACAACGGCTGCAACACCAGCACATGCAGTGCGCCACTGAGACGGGCAACCGGCTCGAGCGCAATGCTGGCAAAAATAGAATTGACCCGTCGATCCACTTTGCTGACCCGGGCCACATGCAGGCCGGGCGGATAGACCGCGTCAACCCCGCTGGTCGCCAGCAGGTCACCGACCTGCACATCCGCGTTGGCCGCCATCAGGCGCAATTCCATGCCCTCGTCCTGGCTGCTGGTGCTCCCAAAAGCCAGCGCACGCAAGCCATTTCTGGTGTTCAGGGTCGGGATCACCTGGTCAGGGTCGCTCAGCAATGTCACCTCGCTGATCAGGGGGTAGACACGGGTCACCTGCCCGAGTACACCCAGTTCATCAATCACCGGGGATCCAGGAACTATTCCCTTGACCGAGCCTTTGTCAATGACGACCTTGCGGGTGTAGGGGTCGGCCGCCTCGTACAAGACCTGTGCGGTCTGGGTGTCGACTGTGATCTGTTCGCGCAGGTCCAGCAGCTGGCGCAGGCGGGTATTTTCCAACTGGAGCAGCTCCACCTGTTGCGCGCGCTGGGTCAGTTGCTGCAACAGTTTCTGGGCGCTTTGCGCACTCGATTGGGCCTGCTGCACCGACTCGAGGCGACGCGACAGATGATCAGACCAGTCCCCAGGTATCTGGGTCAGCCATTGCAGCGGGTAGAGCGCCGAGGCAATCCCCGCGCGCAGAGGCTGCACCACATTTAGCCGCGCATCGGCCACCATCAGAAAGATGGCCAGCGCGCTAAAGACCAGCAGCTTGGTCAGCGCCGAGGTGCCCTGGCGGAAAAAAGGTGGCGGGGTTCTGTCCAGCGTACCCAGTGGCATCGCTGTATCCGAAACTTATTCGCTGGTGAAGATGCTGCCCAGCCGCTCCATCCGCTCCAGGGCAATGCCACATCCGCGCACCACGCAAGTCAGCGGGTCCTCGGCCACCAGCACCGGCAGGCCGGTCTCTTCAGACAACAAGCGGTCCAGATCGCGCAGCAAGGCGCCGCCGCCGGTCAGGATCATGCCCCGGTCGGCGATGTCGGCACCCAACTCGGGGGGGGTCTGCTCCAGTGCGTTTTTGACCGCTGAAACAATGTTGTTGAGGGGGTCGGTCAGGGCTTCCAGAATCTCGTTGGAGGAAATGCTGAAGCTGCGCGGCACACCCTCAGACAGGTTGCGGCCGCGTACTTCCATCTCGCGCACCTCGCTGCCTGGAAAGGCTGAGCCAATATTCTTTTTTACCATTTCTGCGGTGGGCTCGCCGATCAACATGCCGTAGTTGCGGCGGATGTAATTGATGATGGCCTCATCAAACTTGTCGCCGCCCACACGCACGCTACCCTTGTACACCATGCCGCCCAGGGAAATCACGCCCACCTCGGTGGTGCCGCCGCCAATATCCACCACCATCGAGCCCGCCGCCTCGCTGACCGGCAGCCCGGCACCGATGGCAGCAGCCATCGGTTCCTCAATCAGGTACACCTCGGATGCCCCAGCGCCCAGCGCGGATTCGCGAATGGCACGGCGTTCGACCTGGGTGGAGCCGCAAGGCACGCAGATAATGATGCGCGGACTGGGCTTCATTATCGAGCGCGGATGCACCATCTTGATGAACTGCTTGAGCATCTGCTCGGTCACCGTAAAGTCGGCAATCACGCCGTCTTTCATCGGCCGGATGGCTTCGATATTGCCGGGCACCTTGCCCAGCATGGTTTTGGCTTCCTTGCCAACGGCCTGAATGGTTTTTTTGCCCTGGGGGCCGCCTTCGTGGCGAATGGCGACAACCGAGGGCTCATCCAGCACGATCCCCTTGTCCCGTACATAAATCAGGGTATTGGCAGTACCGAGGTCAATGGCCAGGTCGGTGGAAAAGTACCGCCGGAATGATCCAAACATCACAACATCCTTTGGGCAGGCATGCCAGGCACTCCGGCCGGCATCACCTCATGGTCTACAACAATCTTCATGGAGCGTCATTAGCCCTAAGGCGCAACTACGACGTCCAAAGGTTGGATAATACCCCATCCCCCGTGAAAGACCCTGTGCTGGATGGCCGGTTTGTCCAGCCCCTTGGCACCTGTTTTCAAGCTGCGGCACCCATGTCACTCAACTCCAACGATATCGCACGCATCGCCAATCTGGCCCGGCTCGAACTGCAGCCGGGTGAAAGCGATCGCATGCTCCATCAGATCAACAGTTTCTTCGACTTGGTTGAACAAATGCGCGTGGTCGACACCCGCCAGATCGTGCCGCTGGCACACCCACTGGCCGCTGTTTCCGAAGTGGCCCTGCGCCTGCGCGAGGACATGGCGAGCGAAACCGACAACCGTCAGGCCAACCAGCAGAGTGCGCCCGCGACTGAGCGAGGCTTGTTCCTGGTACCCCGAGTGATTGAATGATGAGCGCTGAACTGCATCAGTTGTCCTTGACAGCGCTGGCTGAGGCACTGCGCGCGAAAAAGGTGTCGGCGCTGGAAACTGCCCAGCATTTTTTGCAACGCATCAGCACGCATCACCATCTGGCTGCTTTTCTGGCGCTGAACGAGGAGGCCACCCTGGCCCAGGCGCGTGCCGCCGATGCCAGCATCGCCTCTGGCGACTGCGGGGCCCTGGCTGGGGTGCCCATTGCCCACAAAGACATCTTTGTCACCCGAGATTTCCCAACCACTGCTGGCTCCAAAATGCTGGTTGGCTACCGCTCGCCCTTTGACGCCACGGTGGTGACGCGACTGGCGCAGCAAGGCGCGGTGACCTTGGGAAAGTTGAGCTGTGACGAATTCGCCATGGGATCGGCCAATGAAAATGTGGCCGTGCCGGCGCTGGGTCACGCCAGCGCCTCCCCGGTACGTAATCCCTGGGATATTCAGCGGGTCGCGGGCGGCTCTTCGGGCGGCAGTGCTGCGGCGGTGGCTGCACGCTTGGCGCCAGCGGCCAGCGGCACCGATACCGGGGGCTCGATCCGCCAACCGGCTGCGTTTTGCGGCATCACTGGCATCAAGCCCACCTATGGCCGCGCCTCACGCTACGGCATGATTGCCTACGCCTCCAGCCTGGACCAGGCCGGGCCCATGGCGCGCAGCGCAGAAGATTGCGCGCTCCTGCTTTCGGCGATGTGCGGCCCGGACCCCGACCGCGACTCCACCTCGCTGGATGCGCCAGCAGAAGATTTTTCTCGCTCGCTCAAGGACTCGCTGCAAGGCCTGCGCATCGGTGTACCCAAAGAATTTTTTGGTGAAGGCCTTTCAGCCGATGTGCGGCGTGCGATCGATGCCGCCTTGCAGGAATACCAGAAGCTCGGCGCCCGCCTGGTTCCGATCAGCCTGCCGCGCACCGAGCTGGCCATTCCGGTCTACTACATTATTGCGCCCGCCGAGGCCAGCTCCAACCTGAGCCGCTTTGATGGCGTCAAGTTCGGCCACCGCGCCCAGCATTACGACGATCTGCTCGACATGTATAAAAAAACCCGCGCCGAAGGCTTTGGCGAGGAGGTCAAGCGCCGCATCATGGTGGGCACCTATGTGCTCTCGCACGGCTATTACGATGCCTACTACCTGCAGGCACAAAAAATCCGGCGCATGATTGCTGACGATTTCCAGCAAGCCTTTACCCAATGCGATGTGATTGCCGGCCCGGTGGCGCCCACCGTGGCCTGGAAGATTGGCGACAAGTCCGAGGACCCGGTGGCCAGCTACCTGGCCGACATCTTCACTCTGCCTGCTTCGTTGGCTGGCCTGCCGGGCATGAGCCTACCAGTGGGTTTTGGCGAGGGTGGCATGCCGGTGGGCCTGCAACTGATCGGGAACTACCTGCAGGAATCTCGCCTGCTCAATCTGGCGCATCGCTTTCAGCAGACCAGCGACCACCACCTTCGCATGCCGGGAGGTGCACCATGAGCAACAAACTCGTCCAGGGCTACGAAGTGGTGATCGGTTTTGAGACACACGCCCAACTCTCCACTCACAGCAAGATTTTCAGCCGCGCACCCACTGCGTTTGGTGCCGAGCCCAACACCCAGGCCTGCGCAGTGGACCTGGCTCTGCCCGGCACGCTGCCGGTGATGAACCGCGGCGCGGTTGAGCGTGCGATTTGCTTTGGCCTGGCGGTGGGCTCGCAGGTGGCCCAGCGCAGCATCTTTGCCCGCAAGAATTACTTTTATCCTGACCTGCCCAAGGGCTACCAGATCAGCCAATACGAAATTCCGGTGGTGCAAGGTGGCGTGGTCTCGTTCTACCTGGGCGAAGCGCAGAAATCTGTGCGCCTGGTACGGGCCCACCTGGAAGAAGATGCTGGCAAATCCCTGCACGAGGAATTCCACGGCATGAGTGGCATCGACCTCAACCGTGCCGGCACACCACTGCTGGAAATCGTGACCGAACCCGACATCCGCTCCAGCGAGGAGGCGGTGGCTTATGCCAAGGAGCTGCACAAGATCGTCACCTGGATCGGCATCTGCGACGGCAATATGCAGGAAGGCAGCTTTCGCTGTGACGCCAACGTCTCGGTGCGCAAGCCTGGCGCACCATTGGGCACCCGGCGCGAGATCAAGAACCTCAACAGTTTCAAGTTCATGCAGCAGGCAATCGATTTTGAGGTGCGCTGGCAGATCGAGCAACTGGAAGACGGCCACGCGATCGAGCAGGCCACTGTGCTGTTTGACCCGGACACGGGTGAGACCCGCGCCATGCGCACCAAGGAGGATGCGGCGGACTATCGTTATTTCCCTGATCCGGATTTGCCGCCGCTGGTGATCGCCGCAGAGTGGATCGAGCAGGTCAAACAGAGCATGCCCGAGCTGCCGCGGGTGATGGTGGCTCGCTTTGTTGAGGACTACGCCCTGCCCGAGTACGACGCCACCACACTCACCCAGAGCAAGGCGATGGCCGCTTACTTTGAAGCAGTGGCCAAGGCCTGCAAAAGCCCCAAGCTGGCCAGCAACTGGATCATGGGCGAAGTTTCGCGCCGCCTCAACGCCGACGAGATCAGTATCGAGCAGGTCCCTGTCCGTGCAGCGCAGCTGGCTACCCTGATCACCCGCATTGTCGACAACACCATCAGCAACAACGC
>Ga0222713_10006444_pt1 | contig 11157 bp, 13 predicted proteins | sample C33_649DmetaG_FD_165061 | JGI IMG/M metagenome (GOLD analysis project Ga0222713, IMG submission 165061) | Estuarine water microbial communities from San Francisco Bay, California, United States - C33_649D | ecosystem: Environmental > Aquatic > Marine > Unclassified | place: USA: California... | reverse complement strand
TTGAATATCAGATTTCACCGCCCTTGAAAGTGAACAAACACGAGCATTTTCCATAGATTTCGCAATTTGGTAAATCGCTTGAAAATCAAGTTCACTTGAAGCAGCAAACCCTGCTTCAATAACATCTACGCCTGCACGGTCAAGCATCTTTGCAATTGCAAGTTTTTCAGTCGGGTTCATTGCAGCACCGGGACATTGCTCTCCATCACGAAGAGTTGTGTCAAATATTATCAATTTTTCACTCATTTGTTCTTTAAGAGTTATCTCTCAAAACTGTAAAGAGAGGAGAATGTCAAGAAAATATTACTTTGACTACTGACATTGATTTGTGATATCCAGGTTTTTATCGTATATTTCCGTTTTTGCATTAAACGCCCCAAGCAATGAATGGAATAGGTTGTCATGCGAATAGGAATCTTTAGCATTCAAGCATTTTTCAGTAATATTGCGTTCTTTTTTAAAGGAATCCGAAAACCACACAATAAACGGTATTTCTTTTTGCTCACTTGGAGCAAACTTATACGGAAACCCATGTAAATAAAGATTATTCTCACCCAAAGATTCACCGTGATCTGAAACATAAATAACAACCGCATTTTTCTTAGTTTTTTTCACCATTTCAATTATGGTATGAACGATGTAGTCTGTGTATAATATTGTATTATTATAAGCATTTATAAGTTCTTGTTGTGAACACTGGCTGAGGTCACTGTTATCACAAACAGGAGTAAATTTCTCAAAAGATTTTGGGTATCTTTTATTGTACTTCGGCCCATGGCTACCATTTTGATGCAAAATTACCAAAGTATTACCATTTTTGCTTTGAATATATTCCTCAACACCTTCAAGCAATATACCATCGACACAATCTCCGCCAAAACAAAACTTTTCATCATCACCCGTACCGTTTATTTCCACACTTTCAACCTCACTACATGTTCCCTTACAACCACCAAAATTGTTATCTTTATAAAGTACATTGACACCATTCCTTGCAAGAAGACTTGGAATGAATTCATAATTTGTATTATTGTTCACAAATTGCTCCCTTCCCAAATGCGAAAACATACAAGGCAGAGACACAGCCGTTGAAGTACCACACGATGTAACATTTTTCAAAACAAAAATATCATCTTTTTTAAGCAACGGGTTTGTCTCTTGTGAGTATCCATAAAGAGAAAAATTCGCCTTTCTTGCAGTCTCTCCAACAATTAATACAACCAAAGTTTCTTTCTTGGAATTTACCGTTAAGTCGTTAGCAATTCTTACAAGAACTTTTTCCGTTGCAAAATGTTTTTTCGTAACCTTAAAAAAAGCATTTAAGTAACTTCTTGGCACAAGGTAATTAAAATTATCATTTGTCGTTCTGATGAATGTTGAAATTTGCCTGTATTGAGAGAAAACCAGCACAAGAGACACCGCAAGCAAAACCAGAATAATAACCACTCTATATAAAATTTCTTTTAAAACAGTTTTATAAATAATTTTCGTCCTCAACACCATTACACTTGGAACGATACCAAAAAGTACAATATATAAAACCAATTTAACATTAAGTAAATCGGTTGCTTCATTGATATCTGTTTGAAAAACATTTGTTATCATTGAATGATCTATCATCACTCCGTATACGGTAATGAAATACGAAGCAAACGAATTGGCAATTAACAAAAAAATTGCAATCGACTTCGTTGTAAATTTATTAAAAAATACTAAAAATGCAATCAAATGAATTGCAAACAAAACAAAAATATATGAAAGAAAAAATGTGAAATCAGTAATTTTATTAAATTTCACCGCAGCAATGTTTTTCGACCAAAATGTATAATTATAAACCACCAGTGTAAATGCGGTGTAAATAATCAAAAAAGAATAAAACCCGAAAGACGGCTTAATTTGCAAAAACTTGCGATACACTTTTGATAAAAACATCTTACAATTGTTAAACATATTGTTTGTATATTAAGGAATGAAAACTATTACAATAATTTCTGCAAATAAATATACAGAAGCAAAACCGATCGGTATCAGAATGTTGTCATCACATTTAAGCTGTTTATTAAACAACTCCATTATTGTTGTAACAAAAGAAGAAATAAATAAAAGATGCGGCAAAAGCCCAAAATAAACCCACCCAAAACATGAAACAATTAACGCGGACAAAAAAAAAGCTAAAGTACCCTCCAAGCTTTTATTTCCAATAAGTTTTACCCTGCCAATTGATATACCAACAACAGAAGCACAGGTGTCTGATATCACAAGAACACAAAGCGATATAATTGCAATATCCTTTGGAAATAATAGAATTGTAAAAAAAGTTCCACACATGAAATATGTTGAACCCGTAAAACCTGTTTTTTCATTTTCCCTAATCGTAAATTTCAAATATTTACAAAAAACATCATTAATGCTTTTATTAAAAATACGGAGCAAATCTATCAAAAAAACCGTCAAAAATATAACACCCGTAACAGCCAAGACCAAAATTTTATCATTAGTAAAAAAATAAAACAAAGGGTAACAAAGCGAAGATAGGTGTATTATTTTTCTAAAAATTTCTTGTATTGGCATTGTTTGTTACTTTTCATTAAAATCTTTAATATACAAAGAAAGTTATGTGTCAAGAGGAAATACAAACTATAGGTAATTATATACAATTTTACCCTAATTTAAAAAAGTGATCCAATTTTCCTTGACTTTTAAAATTATTGGATCACAATATATATAAGAAGTAAAAAAACTTGTATGAAAACAAACTTTAGAAATATTATTGAATTAGTTGAGTTCTTTAATACAGAGGAAATTTGTGTAAAATTTTTAAAATCTATTCTTTGGGTTGATGGTGCAAAATGTCCTCACTGCGGAGACGGTGAAATAATGGAATACAAATCAGATTTTAAAAGAAATCGTTGCAAATCTTGTAAAAAAGATTTTTCAATAAAAGCAGGAACTATTTTTGAGAATAGCAATATTCCATTGAAAAAATGGTTTATGGCTATGTATATTTTTAATGCACACAAAAAAGGTATTTCAAGCGTTCAACTTGCAAAAGATATTTCTATTACACAAAAATCTGCTTGGTTTATTTTACAAAGATTAAGACACGCAAGTAAAAACCTATTCACAACTGAATTTGAAGGCACAACTGAAATTGACGAAGCATACATCGGAGGTTCGGAAAGCAACCGCCACGCAAAAGATAAAAAACTTGGTGAAAAACCAAAAACAGTAGTAATTGGTATGGTTAACAGAGACACAAAGCAGGTAAGGGCGGTAAAAGTTCCGACTGCGGAAAAAGACTTTCTACTACCAAAAATTAATCTTAATGTAAAAAGTGGATCTACTATTTTAACAGACACTTACCACGCATATAAAGACCTTTCAAAAAAATATAACCACCAAACAATAAAACACAGTGCTGGTGAGTATGTAAGAAATGACGCAAGGGTTTCATTCAAAATACATACTAATACAGTGGAGGGCTTTTGGAGTTTGTTAAAAAGGGGTATAAATGGCACTTATCACTGGGTAAGTAAGAAGCATATCAATAAATATCTTACCGAATATTCTATGCGTTATAACAGCCGTGAAATGAATGATATTGAAAGGTTCAAGTTATTTTGCAATAACACACAAGGAAAATTACTATACAAAGATTTAATTGCATAATTTATGAATTTTCAAGACTTCGCAAGTTCAATTATAAAAACAGACATAAAAAAAGTAAAAGAACAAATACAGCCTAAACCTTTTGTAAAATGGGTAGGTGGTAAGCGTTCCATTATGCAGGAATTAGTAAAAAGAATGCCAACGAATTTCAATAACTATTACGAGCCTTTTTGCGGTGGCGGTGCTTTGTTTTTTGAGGTTTATAATATGGTAAAAGGAAAATGCTTTTTATCCGATCTTAATGCAGATTTAATAATTGCATACAATGTAATAAAAAACAATCCAAAAGAATTGATTGAGACTTTAAAAATCCATAAAGAAAAACACCGCGAGGAATATTATTATAAAATCCGTGAAATGCAGGATTTACAAGACCCCATTCAAAACTCCGCAAGGTTTATTTACCTTATGAAAACTTGTTTTAATGGACTTTACAGGGTAAATAAAAACAATCAATTTAATGTGCCAATTGGTAGTTATAAAAACCCGAATATTTGTGATGAAACCAATATTTACGCTGTTCACGAAGCCTTGCAAGGCGTTGAAATAAAATATCAAGATTTTAGTAAAATTACACCGCAAAAAGGCGATTTTGTATATTTTGATCCACCATACCAACCAATAAAACGAGACTCTTTTACAAAATACATTAGTGGAGGTTTTGATGAGAAACAACAAGAGAGACTGCGAGATTTTGCACTGGAATTAAAAAACAAAGGCGTTTTTGTTATGATTTCAAACTCAAATGCACCATTAATTTTGGATTTATACAACAAGGATTTCAAAATTGAAATGGTGGAAGTTCCAAGGGCTGTGAGTGGCAAAACTGCTGGGCGTGAAAGCGTTTTGGAGGTTGTGGTTTTGGGGTTTTGATTGACTTTTAAAGTTGTGTACATTAGAAAAATTTTTATCAAAATGCTTGACAAATGAAAAAGAATATCTATAATAATAGCAGAACACTCATCTCAGATGAGATCGCGGCACAATCGCAGGGTCGTGCCGTTTCTTTCTATGTTGATGGATTTCAAAATTGAAACAGTGCCAGCACCAAGAGTTGTATCTTGTAAGGCAAGTGGGCGTGAAAGCGTTATGGAGACTGTAATTTTGGGGTTTTGATTATTTTTCTTGACAAATCATACCTTATAATGACAATTTGATATTAAATTTTGAAGTATATTTGGTATGAAAAGTAATCTTAGAGAGCAGTTCCAAAACATTAAAGATATTATCAATACAAATATCAAGGCTATAAAATCTCTTACAGAGCAATCAAAATTGATGGAAGAATTAATTAAAAATTCATCAAATATTACCGCAAAAGATGAAACAACGGCAAAATTGGAGGAAATTAAAAAAAATGTTGATAAGTCAATTGAAACTTTAACACAGGAAACAAAGGAATTGTTTGTTGCCCTTGATACCCTTGTGAATGAGTTGTTGTGATTTCTTGTAAATTATTATGTTTGGAAGAGATAAAATAAAAGCAATAACTCTTGATGACTTACAATCATTGGATCTTGATAGTTTGTATGAGAAATCGTCTTCTTATAACAATTTTAATGCCAAAAAACACGACCGAGAAACACGCAAACAAATAACAAAGCTTTTTTTAAATTGGTATTTTTGGTTAATCATTCTTGCCTTTCTTTTTTGCCTTGGATATAACTGGATTATTGCATTGCTAAATATAAATTTACTTTCAAAAGGTATGGAATTAATTCCATATATTGAAGTTTCAAATACCGTTTCATTAATCACAACTACATTAAGCAGTGGTGTGGGTTTTGTCATTGGCTATTATTTTAAAAACGATAAAGATAACTTATGACACAACGCACAGGCGGTAGCATAGCAAACGAGACAGGAAACATACTTGAAAACTTCGTTGCACAAACACTTGACCGCAAAGGCTACGAATTTATTGAAAAAAATAAGTTCAATGTTGCAATGACACTTAACCAAAAAATCTATACAAGACAAATGCACCTTGCTCAAACAATTTATGATACAAAATGGAATATTGACTTTGTAATTCACAACCCTGAAAAACAACCAATTTCACTTATAATTGAATGTAAATGGCAACAAGTGGGCGGAAGTGTTGATGAAAAATATCCATATACAGTGCAAAATATAAAAGAACAAAGTCCATATCCTGCAATTATTTTACTTGATGGAGACGGATATAAAAACGGAGCAAAAGAATGGCTAAAAAAACAAGTTGATAAAAAGCTTCTTGGTGTTTTTAGTATGGGTGAATTTACAAAGTGGGTTAATCTTGGTAATTTATAACAGGGTAAAATTGTATGTAATTACCAAAAAGGCATTTATATATTTATTTGCCCTAATTAATAATAATTAATCGTGTTTTATTTTCGTCTGTTAAAATATCTAATGGAACATTCCACCATATTTGCCAACTCATAGTTGGGTGTATTGATAACTCAACACCAAAATCATTGGTTGCATAATATGATATACCACCCTTTTTACCTTTCTTTTCATTCCATTTTTTGTAGTCATTTAATTTTAACATTTTTGTATCCAAATAAAATATTTGGTATATATGTGATTTACCAAGTTCGCAGTCCTTATCATAATATGGCACTGCTATTAACAAATATAGATTTTGATTTAAGAAATCCGTTATTTCTTGTAAATTGCCCTTAAATCTTCCAAGTCTATGCCCTGATAAAGTAAGATACTTGTTGTCAACTGCACCTGATTTAATTTGTATTTCAATATTATCATTTACTAAAATATCACAACCAATATCGTGTCCATTACCCTTCCAAACCACCCTTTCACTTTTATTAAAATCACTTCTTATAGCTTTTGCAATAAGTTCTTCAAGTTGCCAAGCTTGACATCTGCCTCCCTGGAAATAATTCGTGAAATTTACGCAAATCTTTTTCAAGGGCTTGCAACATTCTATCCGTTAATTTGTACATAATTAATCTATAAGTTCAAGCCATTTATTTGCATATTCTACATATTCGGCATTTAATTCAATTCCTAAAAATTCCACACCTAAATTTTTAGCAGTAACACATTCAGAACCGCTACCTGCAAATGGTATTAAGGTTCTGCCGTTATTGCCATTTATTCGTGAAAGTATAAGTTTTTTTGTAAGTTCCATTGGTTTTTGTGTTGGGTGTTGAAAAATATCGTGTTCTTGGTGTTTTTTAAGCTCACTTGATTTATACAGTGTGTTGTTGCAAGTTTTACACATAAAATGCCTTTCAATTTTTCCCGCACCACCAGCAAGGGCGGGAATTTTAATCACATCACGAGGCAAGGCACCACCTTCATTGACATTGTATATAGTGGTTTTATTTCCAAACCTTCCCTTTGTGTCTTTTCTTTCTTTCCCTGCACATTTTAAATAACTATCCGTGTACGGCTCTCTTATTTGGTCTATTTCAAGAGTTGGCCTTTCATTCTGCCATAAACATAAAATAGATTCATAAGAGCGTTGCCAAAATGTTGAAGAGGGTGTTGTTTTGTTTGTATAGTGCCAAGCAAGTATTCTTTGTTTTTCAATTGGATATTCAACGGCAAGTCTTGCAAGAATTTCAGGAAAGCCATAAACATAAATCAAGCCATTGTCTGCTAAAACATCAAAACATAAATCAAGCCATTTTTTTGACCACTTAATATATTCGCCCATTTCCATTGTATCATTATTATTGCCAAAATCTTTACCAATGTTATATGGTGGGTCAATAATAATTACATCAAATTTATGTTTTTTGTTGAGTTTTTTTAATTCTTGAATTACATCTCCATTTATAATTTTTGATTGAAAGCTTTCTATTGGTGCAATTTTCACCCTTGCCAACTTCCCAACTACCTCGCCAAAACTCATTTGTTTATCTTGTATTTTTTCAACTCTTATTGCTTGTGCTGACATATTATACTGAAATAAGTTGTTTGTATGTTATTTTGTGATTAATATTTGCAAAGAAGTTATAAAAACGCTCCGCATTTGTTAAATCTTTTGTGTTATACTTCGTTGAATATTCGTTTAGATATTTATTAATATGTTTTGCCGAAGCCCAGTGATAAACTCCGTAAATTCCTCTTTTTACCATTGACCAAAATCCTTCAATAGAGTTCGTATGAATTTTGAAGGCAACACGGCTTTTTGATTTTACATATTCACCTGCGGAGTGTTTTACACTTTCGTGTTTGTAATTCCAACTTAAAACATCATAAGCATTATAACTATCCGTTACTAAAAACGAACCTTCTTTTGTGTGTTTATAAATTTGTTCTTGTAAATCATAACCTTTTGCACTTGGAATTTTCATTGCTTTTGCTTTTTTAGTATCACGATTGATAAAACCAAGGACTGGTGTTTTTTCTGCCAAACCTTTTTTATTAGAATGTTTGTTGCCTTCCTTGCCACCCAAATAAGCTTCGTCAATTTCAGTTATTCCGTCAAAAGGTAAGTCAAAACTTTCGTCTTGGCAAGCTTCTCTTATGCGGTGTAACATAAACCAAGCTGTTTTTTGTGTTACACCGATTTCTTTTGCAATGTATGTGCTTGGAACACCTTTCTTATTTGAATTTATCAAATAAATTGCCATAAACCATTTTTGCAATTCAATTCTACTATCATCAAAAATAGTTCCAACTCTTACTGAAAATGTTTTTTTGCAATCATAACAACGATTTCTTTTAAAATCTGCAAATTCGTTAATATGGTTTGAACCACATCTTGGGCAAGATATTTTTGCTCTTTTGCCGTTTTCTTTTTTACCCCACAAAACATCTTTTAAAAAATTATGGCAAATTTCTTCGGAAGAAAAAACTTTTGTCAAGTCCATAAGATTTTTAAACTGTTTCATTTGTTTTGATGTTAATTACATATAATGTATAAAATGTAATTTTTAAAAGTCAAGAACCTTTGGGGCAAATAAGTATATAAATACCACCAAAAAATACAAAAAATACTTGACTTTTAATCTTTAAGTATATTTGAAATTTTCAATTGTTTAATTTTTCTTTGAAGGATGTCACTTATCACTAATATAATTCATGACGAATTTGCGCTTGTAATTACCAATAAAGCCGTTGAAGAGCAAGCTGACGGTTTTGAAAAATCACATCTTAATAAAAAAGCCAACATCATGATGTCTCTTGCTGGCAGACCACTACCACAGGTTTATCTTGATGCTTTCAAAGCATGTGCTAACGAAAGAGAAGCAATTGCAATCGTCCAAGAATATATGAACGAAGAATTTCGCACCAGTACATTAATAAAAAACTACAACACTGACGAAATGCAAGATTTACAACAAATGTGCCTACTGTACTTTGATGAAGCAAAACAAAAATTCTGCTCATATTCTGCATCATGTTCCAACCAACACAGAAATACAGACATCAAAGGCTCTTCCGCAAACCAAGTAATGTATCGTTGCATTGGTACAGAAAGTGACCAACTAACATCTCTTTTTCAATTAAAGGGAGTAAGAAGAGTTCTTCAAAACTTTACAGCACAAAGAAAAGGTGTAAACCATATTATGGAAATCATTGATATGACACAAAGAATGTATGATGTTGTTGACCTTATTGACCACGAAATACAATTTCAGTATCGTTCAAAATACTGGGCTATGGACAAAGAATCAAAAATCTTTCAAAGAGTGGATTACCATCAAAGATATTTCGCACCACATTATGAAAACGATGAAGATGATACACAAAATGTTGCATAAATGCTAAACATTAGAAATAATTTCAATCTTTCCGAGATTACTTGGTTTAAAGTTGGCGGTCTTGCAGAAAATTTTGCTCGCCCGTCAACCATTGAAGAACTTGTGTTTTTAATAAAGCACTTTAAACCAATAACAATCATTGGTAACACTTCAAACGTTTTGATTTCTGATAGCTATATCAAAGGGTGCGTTGTAAAATTAGGTTCTGCCTTTGGAAAAATTGAACAAATTACCGAAACAAAATTTCGCATTGGGGCAGCATGCTTAGACCTTACCCTTGCAAAACACATGCAAAATTTAGGAATTTCAGGCATGGAATTCCTTGCAACGATTCCCGGAACTCTTGGTGGTAACATTTGCATGAACGCCGGCTGTTTTGGCAGCGAAATTTTTGATGTTCTTGAGTCAGTTGAAATTCTTCAACAAGACGGAACAATCATTAACATTCAAAAAAATGAAATTAAACACGCATATCGCTCTGCAAATCTACCAAGTAATGCAATCATTCTTTCTGCAATACTAAACGGAGTAAAATCAACACCCGAAAAAATTCAAAATACAATTAATGAATTTACAAAACAACGATTGGAATCACAGCCTGTCAACGTTAGAACAGGAGGGAGCACATTCAAGAATCCCAATGGTTATAAAGCATGGCAACTTATACAAGAAGTAGGTGCACACAAGTTAAAAATTGGAGGCGCAGAAGTTTCTGAAAAACATTCAAATTTTTTAATCAATGCCGGCGGTGCAACAGCAAAGAATATTTATACACTAGGAGAATTAATCCACCAAAAAGTTCTTGAAAAAACAGGGATTAACTTAGAATGGGAGATTAAAAAAATCGGAGATTTTTAATCAACTTTACACGATTGCAAAAAATCCAATATAAGATTTTCTTCAAAAATTGCATTTTCAATAAGTTTACAAAACAATTTACCACTGCCACCTGTGAAAATTATTCGAAACTCTGTATTATAAAAATTTGCAATAAACAAAAGAGTTTCCTTAAGCACACCTTGATAACCAACACACGCACCATACAAAATTGCTTCAACCGTATTTTTACCAATTCCTGTTATATATTCCGTAATTTTAACATCAGGCAACTTTGCAGTTTTTGTATGAAGATTATGCATTGCCATTACAAGACCGGGAAATATCATTCCACCTTCATAAATACCATTGTAAACAATATCAAATGTCAATGCCGTTCCAAAATCTACAACAATAACATTATTCCCAAACTTTTTCAATGCAACACAAGCATTAATCGCCCTGTCAATTCCCAATTGATTTTTATTTTTTATATTTATCTGAATCGGAACATCATCAATCGTTATTTCACGATAATTAATTTTTAATTCTTTTGCCGACTCAACCAAAACATTACTAACAACCGGCACAACAGAAGCAAAAACAACAGTTTTTACATTATTTTCCACAAAAAATTTTGTAACATTTTCATGCGAAACAAAAAGACTTGTACTAATAGTAGAGTACTTACCATTACAAAAATAAGAAATATTAGTATTACCGATATCAAAAAACATATCTACTTTTTCTGTAAATTAGCAATAACATACTCACATAAATCCACAAACGGAATATTATGCTTAACCGCAATGGCTTTAAGCCTTGTAAGTGCAGAATTTATATTTTCCGGTACTTGACCACCCTTTGCACCAAGCCACTTCATTTGAAAACCAATCGGGTGTGAATCTGCAGCAGGATGACCTATATAAAAATTTACAGGTTGTTT
>Ga0222713_10006442_pt1 | contig 11158 bp, 11 predicted proteins | sample C33_649DmetaG_FD_165061 | JGI IMG/M metagenome (GOLD analysis project Ga0222713, IMG submission 165061) | Estuarine water microbial communities from San Francisco Bay, California, United States - C33_649D | ecosystem: Environmental > Aquatic > Marine > Unclassified | place: USA: California... | reverse complement strand
ACCGTTGATTCGGCAGACCACCACCGCGTTCGCGCTGACTTTGGTTCGTTCGCCAAAAAGGTGGTGCGCTTTCTGATCCGGTGTGGCCGTGACCTTGACTCCATCTACTGTCACATTGAACTCGGAAGACATGATGCAAGGCTAGCAAAGTGAGAATCTTTGAAGAGTGAATCCTGAGCGGAAATCGCTCGTCGATTAGCCCTTATTGAAGGTTAGGTGCACCCAATATCCGACTGCGAAAAGTGTTATCACAAGGCCCACTGGAATTAGCGTCTTCATCTTGAGGAATGGTGCACGCTCCCCAGCAGAGGTAGCCGCCTCCTTTGCCTTCGTGACTGCTCGCTTAGCCCAAGCGAATTCTGTAGCCAATATCGCCAGCCCAATCAACAGAACAGGAATGCCAGGACCCGGTGTCAACATGAATATCAATCCAATGAAGGTGATGATCCCGCCAAGAAATGCAATGAAAAGACGCCAAGCAAGTTTTCCACCCGATGTGGACTTGATCCACGTCACGACATTCACGGGTCGATCTCTGCCCTTCTCCACTTTTGGAAATCTTCACGAAGTCTAGCAACTTCGTTGAGAGCCAGATAGGAGTGATCTTCGAATTTGCTGATTGGCTGAATATCGCGAAGTGACGAGGTAAGGGCAAGGGCCTTCATCTCGGAAAGGTCACGGAGGGAGAAGGTTTGCTCACCAACGTGGAAATGAGCTATCAAGAGTTCTCTCGTCACGCCTGGTAGGGCTCCGGAACTTAGCGGAGGAGTCCACCACTTCGATCCATCAAAGAGGAGAAGGTTCGCTAAAGCGCTTTCACATATCTCATCTCGCAGATTGAGGAAGATGACATCATCAAATCCTTTGCTACGGGCATATCTAAGTGCGTGTGCATTCTCCCCGTAGGAAAGTGTCTTAACTCCGGCAAGCATCGAGTCTTGATTCTTCGCGAAAGGATAGAGGGTGAGTTGCGCAGACTTTTCCGGCAACTCATGTGTTTTTGCAGTCAGTAGACAATCTCCGGATGAGAGAAGTGAAATTCGTATTTGACCAATCCGCCCTTGGAGCCAAGCCAGGGCCAGCTCAAGACCAGAATCCAGAGCGGAATGCAACGGATTGGAATCAATAGAAAGTTTGTGTGCCGCAGCATTCAACCTTTCAACGTGACGTGTGAGAGCAAAGATGTGCCCATCGTCGACGAGAAGAGTCTCAAAGATCCCATCGCCGAGCCAAAACCCAGACTTCACGCGATCACTTGAAGGCGAGAGCGAGAACTCAGCGACAATCTCGCCGTTTTGCCAGAGGAAGTGAGCGCTCATACTGTTCCTGAAGCGACCTTCATAAGTCTCTCGGCTTTCAGTTCGGTCTCATTCCACTCACCTTCAGCGTCACTTCTCCATGTGATACCTGCGCCAGTACCAAAATAAGTCTTCTTCGGCGCACGAAGAAAATCCTTGAAGAATGTTCGAATCGCAACTGAGAAGTGCGCTCTCCCACCATGTATCCACCCAATAGTTCCGCAGTAGATTCCCCGATACGGTTCGAATCGGGAGATCACTTCTCGCGCTGAACTCTTCGGCGCGCCCGTGATGGATCCTGCCGGCGAAAGACGAGTAAGGATCTCTTCAAAGGTGACTGAATCCTTCAAATTGCCGCGGACATCTGAGACTAAGTGGAAAAGCCCGGGATGCTCTTCGACTCCAAGGAGCCTCGGTACCTCAACACTTCCGAGCTCGCAAAGAGGTGAAATGTCGTTTCGCATCAGATCCACGATCATCACATTTTCCGCTGAGTCCTTCTCTTCGAATTTCCCATCCCTTGACGTTCCTTTGATCGGGCTAGCAGTGATGCTTCGCGCATTACTACTTGATTCAACTCGAAAGAATGTCTCTGGGGAAGCGCTTGCAATCTCAAAACGATCGTTTTTGAAATATGCCGACGCTGGAGCAGGGTGTCCTAACTGAATCTCTTGAAACAAATGCCTCAGATTTATCTGGCTCTCGCTCTCAAGGAGTCGACATGCATTTACTTGGTAAACCCAGCCTCTTCTAATCTCCTCGCGAACTTCATCTACATAACTCTTGTATTGCTCGCGAGTGAAGGTGCTCTCCCACTGCAATTTTTTATTGACGATTGGATTCGCATCTGGTGCCAAATGTTGGCGCGATTCAACCCGAGCAAAGCGAACGACTTGCCAATCACCTTCATAGCTTCCAACTACTGCCCAGAATTCTCTTTCATCGAGAGTGCGTGTTAGCGGTTCAAGAGTGTCAAAAGACTCGACGGCATCACTCGCCTGATATCCATCCATCCAGAAAAGGGCATCAGCCATATCGCAACGCTAGCGAGAATGCACTGCTCTGAGGGCTTTTGAGCCTTTCAAACGGTTGCGATAGCCTTCACCCCACTCTGGCCAGTCGTTGGTGACTTCGGCTTGTTGGAGTTCTTGCGGACGTAGCGCAGCTGGTAGCGCGGAACCTTGCCAAGGTTCAGGTCGCGGGTTCGATCCCCGTCGTCCGCTCCATCTGACTCGTTGCGAGGCAAAGTAAGTGGACTGATATTGGTGGAGTGGCCGAGAGGCGAGGCTCGGGACTGCAAATCCCGCTACACGGGTTCAAATCCCGTCTCCACCTCCAAAGTTTTTTTACTCTTATGGATAGGGATGGGATGTGAAGAAGGATGCCAAATAGTCATAGGGAAGATGATGACTCAGTCCGCCCCTGGGGAAGCTATGAAGTCCTTCAAGAGTCCTCTAGTCATAAAGTGAAAGCAATCCGCGTCCTCCCTGGAAAACGTCTCTCCTATCAAAGACATGAGAAACGAGCCGAACATTGGTTCATCGTCAAAGGTTCTGCTGAGGTAACCCTCGATGGCGTCATCTCTCATCTCGAAGCCGGTGACACGGTCGATATTCCGATCCGGGCTCTGCACCGAATCGCAAACTCTGGGGTTGATGAGTTGCTCTTCGTTGAAGTTCAAACGGGTACTTACTTCGGAGAAGACGATATCGAGCGTGTGGAGGACGACTTCGGAAGATAAATTCCTTGCTTTAAAGTTTGCAGGTAGCATCTCCACCTTCGGACGATTAGCGCAGCGGTAGCGCACTTCCTTGACATGGAAGGGGTCACTGGTTCGATCCCAGTATCGTCCACTCAATCAAGACCTGAGCAAAAAGTCTTAGCCGCTGACAATAAGCGTTATGTTCCAAGCCTTACCGCCAGCAACTAGCTTCATAACTGTTTGACCGAGGTTGGCAGCTTCGAAGGCGAACTTGACGGAAGAACCCATGGACTTCGTTACTGGAAGTACCTTGACCATGGACTTGTTATTGGTCGCACTTTGCCAAGATCCCTTAGCAGTCGACTTCAACAGGATTGTTTCTCCTAGTTTTGCGCGAATCGTCATGCCTTGTTTCAAGGAAAGGGTTCGCGTAGAGGGGCTGGAAACTGTCGGTGTGACTGTTGCTGTTCCGGTTGAACCTGAACTTGGTGTTTGCGTGCCACTTGAGGAAGGTTTTGTTGACGAGGTCTCAGGCACTTTTTCAAAGGATATGGAAATCGTTTTTTTCGAATAGGAAAAACCGTATCCCTTGATCTCTACCTTGTCGGTAGCGGGTACATATTGAGTCGTGAAGGTCGCCGTCTGAACCTGGCCATTCGAATCCGTCACTTCCACGATTGCCTCTCGCATAGTCTTTGGCTCTAGCCTGAAAACTTTGCGAACCACATCCCCACGAATGCTTGCCTCCACCCAACCCATGATCTTCTGACCAAAGACATCAAAATGTGGACCGGTTGCAACCACAATGATCTTGTTATTGACTCTATCGATTTTTACACCGTAGTCGCATCCACCATTGGAATTCAGAAAAACTCCACCGGCTGGTGAGCCTTGCAAGACTTCGTACTCGCCAGCGTAAGGATCCATATTGATCAGATACGAAGCCCAAAAGTTGTTGGCTGTCAGTTCATTATTTGGCTCATTACATCGAGGGTCGCGACCTCCATCTGCCGATCGCAGTTCATTGATTTCCTGAATGGTGCCCGTGGTGATCAGCCTGGTCTTTCCATCTGATCCTGTGACGATATCGACACTGCCGTTTTTCATCCAAGACCATGCAAGCCCCGCTTTGTCGAGGATCTTGTCGTCGATCACAGTAACCCGCCATGTGGAACCAGGTTTCATCACAAGGTAACTGTTCACTCGTGGGTCCAATGGTTTTCGAGGGTCGCCACCGTTTAACGGCTCCAGTCTGATGCTAATTCGCGGAAGTCCATTCCTGTCCAATACCGCGCCAATGCTTGCTACTAAATATTGATCTTTTCCATCTACAGCTGCCTTTGGGAACAAGAAGCAGACATCAGCATTGCTGTGGTTTCCGGTACCGCACTGGAATGCGCCTGAACTACTCTCTTCGCGAAGGGGCAATACAGTTCCAACTTTGAAGTAGGGATTCTTCTGTTCGACACCTTTTACCCAACTCTTGGTCGCAGGATCAAAATACTCGATTGACTCAATGCATTGATCAGTTTGATTTAATGTGGAACAGGCAAGAAAGAGGCTGCTCGGTTCAATGAATGTTCCCGTTCGAACTCCAGGATCGCGCGGTGGAAAAATTCGGAACGGGGTGGTGTCTCCAGCCGCTCTGTTTTCAAGTTCCCAGGCTGCACCACTGTATTTCCATGTGTACCCACCAAACGAATGGCGAGAGTTGACCTCCGGCGCTTTAGGGAAATTCGCCCCCGAGATGATGTCATCAGCGGTCAAGGGCGCTGCTCCCGTCGGAGCCATATTCAAACTGGCAAAGAAGATCATTATCCAAAGGACAATTGAACGCTTCATAGCCCAACGATAAAGGTCCCGCAAGCTTCCAACAAGGGATTGGAAATCCGACAACTCTTATTTCTGGTGGTTCAGTTCTTGGATTGCCCAGTCAGCATCCTGGTTGCTCGGAAAAACTGGATAATGAACCTTTCTTATCACGCCACTTTCAACAATCAGGGTTAATCTTTTGAGGTACTCATGGCCATGGAGTTCGAACCACGGCAGGTTGAGTGCTTTGCGCGCTTTTTCGAAAACATCACTCAGCAAGTGATACGGAAGATGTACTCGCTCTTTGAACTCACTTTGATATTCGGTGTTTTGATTGCTTAATCCATAGACCGTATCGGCGTAGTTGAGGATCTTTTCATAATTGTCGCGATAAGCGCAGGCTTGGGGTGTGCAACCTCGGGCCCCAGGTAAGTCATCCCAACCTTCCGGCAATGCCACACCGGGGACGCCTGTCATCGGATAGATGAAAATAATGGTCCGTCTGGGAAGTTGGTCGAGTGAGACTTCTTGACCCGATGTACATCTCAAACTTACAGAAGGCATCCTCATACCAATCAGGTGATCAGCAGCCCCATCATCTTTAGGAGCCGGAAGGTTTTCAGGCAGATGTAAGTAACTTGCGTTCGTATCTTCTTTCACCGATCACAAACCTGCCAAAAGTGAAAGGGGTTCACTGGTTCGATCCCAGTATCGTCCACACTGATAAGACCGATTGCTCCACCGCTTAATCATATGAGGGCACTTCCTCGTCAGGCAGTCCAAAATGACATTTCAAGAGTTCTGCGGGCATCTTGCTGTTAACAAAGATGAAGAAGTCTGTGCTTTGACTCTTTTACTCGCAACTTCTCAACTCAAACACTTAGCATCAATGACGCCAACGGAATCTTTGGTAACAAACTTGTCAGCTCAAACTAGGCAGGTTCTAACCCTCGCCCTTTATTCGTAACCGGGATAGGGTCGGTCAGTTCACCAATGAATTTCCCGTCTTCATAGCCACGAAACCCGATCAAGTACCACTGATTTCGATGTTCAACGAGCCGTGCCGCATAGATTGATTGATGAGGGAACCGGATTGCCTCAGAGACTTTAAATGGTCCAAGCTTGCTCTCTCCCACACAGGAAAACATTCCGCCCGAACCATATTTATTTTGGGACGACTTGCTTAAATGCTCAAAGCCGCAGCACCATAGCAACGTCGGATAGCCGTTCACGACCTCAACTTGGTTTACTTCCATGTGTCCAAATCCCGAGTTGGTTTCAGTAAGCGGTCTTTGAACTTCCCAATTCTGTAAATCCTGACTTATTGCATAGCCGACAACTCCCCGGGAATCTCGCTCACCCTTTATGTCGCGAGCCGTTATTAACATATGCCAAAGCCCACCGTCCTCGAAAACCCAGGGGTCTCGCCATGCTTCGTCATGCCACTTTTCATAATCCAGTAATTCGTAAATGGCCCCATCGGCTTGAACTAAGGCTTTACTTCCAAGTTTGGTCCAGCTATAGAGATCTCGTGAAGTTGCCGCCCCGATACGTTGCTGGTCACCAGAGTCCTCTCTCGAAGTTCCGGTATAAAACATCCACCACAAACCATTCGACCCGCGCACCACACTCCCTGTCCAAGTCGTCCATGAGTCAAAGGCAGGAGAAACCGAAATGGCTAGGGCATCGGTGACAGTTTCCCAATGTTGCAAATCTCTTGATATCGAATGACCTATATAGGGATAGCGGTGCCGCCGCTCGGGTTGACCGAGAGCCCGTGATGCTCTGAGGTAAAAAGCATGGTGAAGTTCGCCATCAAAGGCAAACCAACTATCCCAAACCCATGACTCAGGTAAATGAAGCACGCTTCATCCTTTCACACCCGACGATGCAACAGATGCAACGAATGCGCGTTGGAAAAAGATAAAAACTAGCAGTATTGGAACTGTAATCAGAGTGGAGTAGGCCATGATCTGTCCCCAGGCCATGCCTTCATCAGTGCCAGACGCGAAGAAGTAATCGAGGCCCACCTGAACTGGCCTCAAACGTTCTGACTGCACCACCATTACCGGCCAGAGATAAGCGTTCCAGGTGGCAAGAAATGTGATGATAGCCGAAGTAGCAAAAGCGGGGCCAGAGAGCGGAACGATGATAGTTCGATAAATCTTGAAGAAACTGGCACCATCAATGATTGCAGCTTCGTCCAACTCCCTCGGTATCGTCTTGAAGTACTGAACAAAGAGAAAGACCGAGAAACCACTGGCAATAAAGGGAATTATTTGAACCGAATAAGTATTGAGCCACCCGGTGGTGAACTGTATTCCGTCAATTACTTTAATTCTGGGCAGGCGATTTACAAGGTAGAGCAACGGAATAGCGATTGTCTCGAATGGAACGATTAGCGTTGCAATCAAGAAACCAAGCATCACTCCCCTGCCTTTGAAATTGAGCCGTGCAATGGCAAATGCGCAGAGCGAGTTAACAAAAAGACCTAATATTACAACCATTGCGCTTATGAAGATGGAGTTTCCCAGGAATGTGAACACAGGCGTTCGATCAAAAGCATTGCTGTACTGTTCAAAAGAAACATCTCCGACGGGAAGGAAGGCGCGCCACGAACGTAAGTCCTCAAATATTTGGTATTTGTCCTTGAAGCTCGACATGATCATGAAGATAAGCGGAAATGCAAATACGCCAGTCATGCCTATTGAGAAGAAGTATTGAGTCCCTCTGACTATCGGGCTGGTTTTCATGCCTAATCACGCTCCCGAGTAAGTCTTTTCTGTAAGAGTGAAATTGTGACAACTATGATGAAAAAGATGAGCGCAATGGCGCTGGAATACCCGATCATTTGTTTTCGTGTGCCGGTCCAAAAGGCGTGATAAATGATGGTTGTGGTCGAATCCAAGGGACCACCTTGGGTCATGACCGCTATCTGAGTGAAGAGTCCGAAAGCGGCGATTGTGATTGTGACCAGTATGAAGACAAATGTGTTGCGAAGCCCTGGCCAAGTGACGTGCCGGAAAACTTGCAATCCATTTGCTCCGTCCACGCGTGCCGCTTCATACTGCTCTGCAGGAATGGTCTGAAGCCCCGATAGCCAAATCAACATGTGAAAACCCACACCTTGCCACACCGACATGAAAATAATCGCAGGCAAAGCAGTCGAAGTGTCCGCGAGAAAGTTTTTCGGCTGGTAATTCGGAAGAAAGAAATTCAAGAAGTTATTGGCCAGTCCATACTCCTGATACATGAAAAGCCACAGGATTGATACGACGACCATGGATGTCACAACCGGCAAGAAGAAAACCGTACGAAAGAAGATCCTGCCTCGGATTCGGGAGTTCACTAAGAGCGCTAGCAGGAGGGCAAGTCCACCTTGCAACGGAGCAACTATGACTGCGAAAAAGACGGTATTGCGAAGAGATTTCCAGAAGAGTGGGTCTCCAGCAAGGAAGAAACTTCCACTCATTCCATCGGAGGCTATGGAACCGCGCAATATGGACATTCCCTCGTACGGAGTACCCGAACCAGGCTTGGTTAGTTTCCTCACCTCTGCGTAAATTGCCTCAGGTTCCGTAGATGTGGTTGACACTTCAACTTTAGAGAATTTAAGCAACTTCTCGAAATTTGATATTCCTACAATTTCGGCTGGTTTCGGTGAAGAGAGTTTGGCGTTTGTGAATCCAAGCCCAAAAGCCAGGAGAACTGGTGTTACTAGAAATATAAGAAGTAGCACCATAGCCGGGGCAGAGAAAGCAATGCCAGCTTTCGCTTGCCTTGCCGCGATGGAACTCTTCACTTATTGCCACCCATACTCTTTGTAAACTACTAATGAAAAATGGTACCTATCGATTTCTATAAAGGGCACTCTCCTCGAAATCTCATCGATTTCGAGGAGAGCTTCCCCTGTCTGAAGCGATATCTGAATCAACTAGCCGGAGTAGTTGTCGTTCTCCGCTAGGTTTGCATCAATTTCATCAGCGGCCTTGTCCAGAGCTTGTTGCGGCGACGCCCCGTTGATGATGTCTGCGATGGCTTTCTCAAATGTTGTTGAAATGAAGAGATAAGCAGGAGTTTCAGGTCGCTTCACTGCATAGCTCTTGTTAAAGTCAACAAAGACCGAGAATGGGCCGTTTGGTGCGTAGTTAGGTACTTCGGCAGCCGCTCCAGCTGTAGCTGGGATCAAACCAATGCGGTTTGCGAATGCAACGATGTACTTATCTTGCAAGATGAACTCAATGAACTTGGTGGCACCTTCAGTTTCCTCACAACTAGAGGAGATGCCGAACTGCCATGATGCTGCACCAATTTTTGGTCCATTACCGAAGTCCACTGGTGGGAGGATCAAGAGATCGTCCCCGAACTTCTCATATACGTCCTTAACAGCCCAGTTTCCGTTCCATTGAATTGCAATTCTCTCATTTGCAAATTCTGTTCGGTCACCACTCTGTTTTGTGTTTGCGTAGCCCTTCTTGAAAGTGCCCTGGAACCATGAAGCGAATTTCACCGCTGCGGCTCCGTTGATCACACCATCTGAAGAACTGTAACCATCACGGTTGATCAAGTCGCCTCCAAAGGATTGTAGAAGCGGGCTATAGGCATATGGATACCATTCGCCTGTCCAGCCGTTGCCCCAATCCATGGCATAGTCGAACTTGCCTGAAGCTTTGAGTTTGGCGAGTAAACCATCGAACTCGGCTTGAGTCCAAGGTTGATCGATTGTTGGAATTCGCGCTCCAACAGCATCCAGATACGACTTGCGTGTGAGCAACCCGAGGGCTGCGTCCCATGCACCAGCCGAATAAAGACTCCCATTCCAGTAACCCTTTGCGCCGTCGACAAGATTCGCCTCGAGGTCCGAGTTGATCTTTATCGGTTGCATATAGCCCGCCCACGCCCAGTTAGGCATGATCGGACCATCTACATCGACGATGCATGGCAAGGTGTTAGAGCTTGCCGCAGAGATGATCGAATCGTTGTATGACTCTTGAGGGAACTCCTCAAGCACGACTTCGTAGTCACTCTGGGAAGCATTGAAATCAGCAATCGCTTCTTTGACAGTCGCGATTTCTTGCTCATTACCTGCAGCATGTGACCACATCGAGACCTTGACGGGTTCCGATGGCGAGTCCGAGCATGCAGTGAGCGTCAGAGCGCCAATAGCGACTAGTGCTGTCGCTAAATACCTCTTTCGCATTGTTTCCTCTTTTCTCTTCCTAGTTGGGTTTTGACATGCAAATGAGACAAGGAGTGACTCGACACTCTTTGGCCCGGAAAGGCGAAACGAGTCATCGTGACACCCTCCCAACCGAGTTCCTGATGACCAAAGGGCAGTTGATTTTTTGCATACCAGTCACCTCTCTCTCGGAATCTTGGTACTTACGAAGTAGCTGCTGGGCAGCCACGACTCCCATGTCATAGTGAGGGAGTTTTACCGTGGTCAGTGAAGGCTCAAGGGCGTCGGCAAGAAAAGGTTGGTCGTCAAAGCCCACCAAAGAAATTTCTTGGCCAACATGAAAGCCCAGTCGCTGTATCGCACCATAAGCGCCCATCGCCAAACGATCGTTAAAGCAGAATACCGCGGTAGGACGGTCTTGAAGCTTGAAGACTTCATTCATTCCTTTGAGTCCAAATTCTGCATTTGAATCTTCAACTTCAATGATTCTGGATTCGAGCACCGGTAAGTTTCTACGCAACAAGGCATCCCTATATGCTCTCAATCGTTCGTTCTTAGCAACTGTGTCATCTTTGATAGTTATGTGTGCAATGTCAGTGTGTCCTTGGTCAAGCAAATAATTGACTGCATCGTTTGCCCCTTGATACTCATCCGGGACCACGGAATCGAGTTCGCCCTTTGAATCAAAGCAATCCAGCATCACAACTTTCTTGTTACGCAAACCCTCGGGAAGCTCAACTCGTCTATGGAACATCGCGGCATATATGACTCCCTCTACGCCACGTTGTACGAAGGTAGCGAGTGCGCTTCTTTCGAGTTCCTGGTTGTAATCAGTGTTAACAAAGAGCAATAGCCAACCAGCCTTCCAGGCCGTGTCTTGTGCTCCTGCGAGCATTTGACCCGCAAAAGGCGTTGTAGCAATTTCATCCGAGATCAATGCGATAGTTCTAGATTTCTTCGTTCGGAGAGTTCGCGCCGTGAGATTGGGTCGATAGTTCAAGTCTCTAGCCACTGAGAGCACGTGCGAGGCCACGGGTTCGGAAACCCGTCCCTGAGCCAATCCGTTGAGGACAAGTGAGACGGTGGCAGTGCTCACTCCCGCTTCTGCAGCTACATCGTGTAGCGTCTTAACCATTGCCACCTCATTCAACGATTAACTCGCCTTGG
>Ga0222713_10006440_pt1 | contig 11160 bp, 11 predicted proteins | sample C33_649DmetaG_FD_165061 | JGI IMG/M metagenome (GOLD analysis project Ga0222713, IMG submission 165061) | Estuarine water microbial communities from San Francisco Bay, California, United States - C33_649D | ecosystem: Environmental > Aquatic > Marine > Unclassified | place: USA: California... | reverse complement strand
AATAAAAAAAAGACTATAAAAGAATTCTTGATGTACAACAAACCATATCCTTATTTAAAAAATAATTATAACAGTGTTATACCATTAGATATCTATCAAACTTGGTTTACAAAGGATTTACCTCCAAAAATGAGAGAAAGAGTTGAATTATTAAAGGCCCAAAACCCTCGGTTTAACCATCATTTATTTGATGATAACGATTGTAGAGAATTTATAAAAACACATTTTAAACCTGATGTGCTCGAGGCTTACGACACATTAATCCCTGGTGCCTATAAAGCCGATTTGTGGAGATTATGTGTTTTGTTTATTAATGGTGGAATTTATGTGGATATCAAATTTTGCTGCGTAAATGGTTTCAAATTAATTGAACTTACAGAGACAGAACATTTTGTAAAGGATAGACCACCTAATTCTATATATAATTCTTTAATGGCCTGTAAAAAAGGTAATATATTTTTATACAATTCTATAAGACAAATTGTAGAAAATGTGAAAAATAGGTTTTATGGTAATCATCCATTGTCTATAACAGGACCAATACTATTAGGTGCCGTAATTATGGGGAATAAATTAAAAGTCAATTGCGATATGAAACATTATGAACATGGTGGCTATATTATATATAAAAACAGATTTGTTATTTCAACAGAATACCCAGAATATACAAGTGAAAGAAGCAGTGAATATTCTAAAATAAATAAAAGTAGATATGATAAAATGTGGTTGGATCAAAATGTTTATACCTCAAATTCTTGAGAAAGTCTGTCGCTCATAATTTTATATCTTTCATTTGCCAAAGTCTTTTCAAGTAGAGACCAAGGTGTACAAGACTGAAGAGCATCTAAACCTTGGTCACAAAACAAATTGAGAAGCGCCGGACTAAATCCTGACATCATAGAACAATTCGGTTGGGTTGACAAACTGGGGAAACCACTACTACTGCTCAAATTCCAAAAAAGAATATGAGGTGGTTTATAAGGTGTGCCTTGAACTCTGATTCCTGCGATCTGATATTTTTCCTTCATAGTATCATATAAGGCTTGCTTATTACAAGTATCGCCTGCGTCCATTTGCATATCAGACAAAATAACCAGGACCATATCTTGTACGTCCTCCGCCGCCATCTTATTCTCAATAATAGCATTCAAAATTAAATCCAAAGCAGCGTGAAAGTTGGTGTTCATACCCCACTCTGCGTTTTTTACAACATTGACTTGTGAGACAAAATCATTGTATCCGTCTAATTTGACCCATGTTGGCTTCGCACTGAAGGTCAATACACGCTTACCCAAAACAGACTTCTCGGCAATACGAAGTCCCAGCGCAATCGCGACATTCATCGGGTCGCCGTCCATTGAACCGGATACATCAACCATCGCAATCATCTTACCGAGCGCGCCATTTTGCTTCGAATTATCGCGCCATTGCGAGTTAAGAATATCCTTCTCTATCTGATTATTGTGACCATGAATCAATTCCAGTGCTTGCTTTGTAAAATCAGCCATTCCAACACGCTTTCCCTTGATTTCACAGCAGTTCTTAATGGTACTTTGAACGTGATTATTGAAATTTTCGGCACATTGGACTCTATCTTGAACATCTGGAAAACGCGCCTCACCATCATTTTTAACATTCAAAAACGCCTTCTTCTGTTTTGTGATGGAAATAGATGTCACCTTATTAAAATCAATTGTTGACCACACTTTACCACATTGCTTAATTTGTAGGGTGTCGATTTTTCTATTTAAGGCAGACAAAACCTTACGATACTCCGTCTTACATTTGAGAATAGCCTTAGTAATACTATTACTGTTTGTAGCGGTTGATACAATATGAACAAAATAATCGGTAGCAAGTTGTTCGTAGAGCCAACCAAACGAAGATTTTTCTCTGGGAACCCATTTAGCAGTCAACGAAATCTCATTCGAGTTAACAAGCATTTTTTCATAATCCTTGCTAATCTGGTTATTAACGAGTTTAACCGCATAAAAAATCAATGGATGATGAATATTGTTACCATTTTCAGTCTTAACATAATCGCAAAAATATTTAATATCCTTCCAAGACCCGTATTGATGAATACTTCTATCTCCCAAATCGACAAGACATTTGAGAGCAAATTTCGCAAGTTCGGGGAAAAAATCATGCCATACATAAATCATCATATAGGTCAAATTGTACTCACCTTTTCCATCAATAATATCGCGAGTATGACCAATCATTCTGTAAAGCATAGATAAATGCCCTCGGGCTAATTCCTTCTCTAAAGATGAATTACTTGTAGCATACGGCTTTAAATTAGTTAACATATCATTTAATACCGATTTCAAGTTATGATCCTTTGTAGTTCTAACCAATTGAAAACTAAACTGCAAGATTTTTTCTCTAATATCATTTGACCAACCATATTCTACATGACCATTTTCACCGATTTGCTTAGGAGTATAATTATCGAGTGCGTTAACAAGTGCTGCCATTTTGATTATATAATAAAGAGGCTTAGGCTTTATATTGTTTTTTAATAGTTTTTTTATTATATTTTTTATTATCTTTTTTATTATCTTTTTTATTAGAGATTATATCCAAATAAATTTTTTTGGTAATACTATTTAAGTCACGAATTTTGCCATCTTTTGTTTTTTCATAAAACATAAAATATACATTGTTTAAATCTTGAAACATAGTAATTGTTTTCTCAAAAAAAATCGTGTCAATATGTTTATTTATAGTTAAAAACTTTTCATTATATGATGATAAATCTGGTGTCAACAAAAAATTTTTAATATCGTCGGCGTCCAAAGTTATATTATATTTCAAAATTGAGAGTAAAGAGTACCTCTTATCATTATCAATTGAATTTCTTTTAAGTAATCCAATTAATTCATCTCGAGTAATGGAATTTTGTTGTGATAATAAAAATGTGTCTTGCTTTATTTTTTCTATTTCATTGTCATCATTAATATAAATAAAATCAATATTGACATAATCTAAGTTATCTTTGTAAAAATCCTTATATAGCTTGTCTGTTTCCTCAAAATTAATTATCCAGTCATCATTTAATTCATTATCCATAATATATTATAAAATAGTCATATAATACATTATAATTTTTAACTAATTTAGTGTTTCCAATATTGATTACTTTGTTGGTTGTAATCTTCTTCATCTTCACTTTCATATTCTTCTTCCGATTCATTAGCAGCATATGCTTCATCAAGTCTATCAAAATATTCATCATCGTAGTCGGGGTCTAAATACTTTTCCTCATAAGCATCGTAACCCCATTTATTTATATATGTTTCTCTTTCTCGTTCATATAAATCAACTAAAGCATATAGAACCTTTGTAGGCCATTGTTTTTTTTCAAGAGTTTCTGCTCTTTTAAGGTCGTTTTCGTATTCTTTATTGTATTCTATACTTGATTTATTGGTAATCTTATCACGTTTTATCACTGCCCAACCATAAGGTATTTCATTTACTTTGGTTTCTACAACAACATCTACTTGTTTTAATTTTTCGGAGAAACTAATAACTGGTTTTTCTAAACATTTGTTATTTGTTTCAGTAGTTGTTTGTAGTTGATCAATATTTTCCTTTTCTTTTTGCTTTAACTTTTCAGCAAAGCTAATCGGTTTTTGCGAACTTTCGATCTTTTTAGAAAGTTGTAATTCTGGGAAATTATCTATAGATAATGCTTTGGCATTTTCAGCCATTAATAGTTGGTGTTGGTCATCTTTGCGCTGTTGTTGCGCCTTATCAACTACCTTTTGTGAAAAAAGATTACTATCATTGTATACAGGTCTGTCATTAATTAAAGGTCTTTCATTAGCAAACGGCCTTTCATTAGCAAACAGCCTTTCATTAGCAAACGGCCTTTCATTAGCAAACGGTCTTTCATTACTCAAAAATTTATTATCTGATTTTAAATTATTATTTTTGGAGTTATTATCTACTTTAAACTCCTTTTTTTCCGATTTGCTTACGACTTCGTTAAAAACCGGCTCTGCGAGAGCTGCAAAACGTGAATTCGATTTAAACATATTGCTCATTATATAGATTATATACTTGGTTTTATATATTATTATATAAACTTGTATTTAAATATGTATAGTATATTTTATAATTTTTGAATATGTAATAAAGTAAATGATTTAAAGGTTATATATAAGTATATATGTCTCCTTACAGCAAACGTTTAGATTTAGTTTACCGAAAAAATAAAAAACTGTTTTATATATATTTATAGGAGGCCGAAATTTATCTTTTTTAATTAATTATAACCATTTGTAATGTTTATAATTATTTTCATTTTTGTTTTTTTAATTTTGCTATATTTTTTAAAAGTATATTTAGATATCATCGGCATTAATCCAGTCATTATTATCCATAACAATATTAGTTACAGTACCCTTGCTGGCAAGTTCATCCGCAATAAGCTTGTCAATTTCGGCATTCTTATTTTCAGCAAAAGTAAAACCAACAAATTCGTCATCTGAATCATCGTCGCCATTTTCATCCATATTATTAATATCATCTTCATTTTTAGTAAATAACCGCCATTTCACATTTTTTACCGTACTCTTGAGTTCATTTCTGTCTCTATCCTGATAAACCTCTAACAAATCGCAGTTTTGTATTTTAGTTTCATCCTTTTTTTCGAGGTCCCATTCTCTTAACCCGACAAGTAGCCAAGCGCCATTTTGTACAGTATTATCTCTTTTACCTCGTCCTCTAAATTTACCTCTGATATGACATAATCTTGTCACACTATCGTGACACAAGACATGACACATTCCATTTCCTAACATTTTTTCAACTATAGCATATACCTCACATTCATCTTCAGAAAGTCGCAATTTGTCGTTTTTACCTCCTCCCGAAGCAAACTTGCGAGCCTGACCTTTAGTCTTATTTCCACCAGCGTTTTTCACCATTTTCTTTCTTAATATTATATTCTTTATTTATTTGTTTATATTCATTTCAATTTTATTTTTTTAAATATAAATAAATTAAACCTATCAAAATAAAATCTAATATTTCATTTCGGTATTTGTTATACATTTTTTTTAAATAGTTATAATAATGAGCACTGATTTTGATTTTAATATTAATAATTACACGATCCCAGATATTGAAAATTTTTTAGGATTAAATCAAGACTATACATTTAACGATGTTATGAAACGAAAGGAGAATATGATTACCATAATTATTGATAATAAACAATATGATAAAACATATAGAAAAAAATTGGTCGACTTTATGGAAAAATCTGTAGTAAAAGTAATCGATAATATAAAAAAGACAGTCCAACAAGATAATGGTTTTATTGAAGATTACGATAAATTACTTATAGAAACAGATGAAGGCAAAGTTGTTAACCAAACATCAACTACATATGCTGGTCATAATTTTGTAATGAATAAAAATACAGTTGATCTTGACGATGTACTCGGAGGCAAAAATCAAAGGGTTAATCCAATTGAAACATTCCAAACCAATATTTCCAGAAGCAATTTAAATGTGGTTAAGAGAAAGACCTTTAACCAAACGGTTATGATGAATACTTTATTCAGAGAAGATTATACAAGCACACTGTCAACTGATTTTAACATTGTTTTACCAACTTATTTTAAAAATGTATTATCGTTGCGTTTGAGTTCTCTCCAGTTACCTAATGTAATGTATAATATTTCTGCGGCAAATGGCAATAATACTATGTATATTGAAGTTGATAACGGTGGACCAAATGGTGTCGTTACTATGCCAGACGGTAATTACGATATAAATAATTTTATTACTGTTCTACAAACACAACTTAATACACAACTTTCTACGACCAATTTTTCAGTAACATATGATCAATATACCCAAAAAATTACTATTACGTATACTGATCCACCATTAAATCCCAATTTTACAATGGTTTTTTACGTTCCTATACCTAAATATGATAAATATAAAGATCTACATAAGCCAGATAATGATTATAGAAAAAACGAGTGTGTCGATATATCGCAAATATATAAGGGTTTTGGTTGGTTTATGGGATACAGAAAAGCCGAATATACCGGCGCAACTACTTATACAACTGAAGCGGTATATAGTAGTTCTCCTTATGAATATATTTATTTTACATTGAATGATTATAATATGTCACAGTCTCAAAATATATTCGGTATGTTTTCAAAAAGCATACTCGGCGACAATATTTTGGCTATAATACCAGTAACCAGTAATAGTTTTAATATTTGTTTTGATAATGGAGTTAATCTTTTGGAGAAAAAAAGGGAATATTATGGACCTGTAAATATTCAGCGTTTAAAAATCCAATTATTAAATCAATATGGAGAGATTCTTTGTTTAAATAATATGGATTTTTCCTTCTCTCTTGAGTTTGAAATAGGATATGATTGGTAAAGGAACGACTTCTTATTAAGTGAAACGACCGATTAAGTGAAACGACCGATTAAGTGAAACGACTGCTGATAAAATAAATATTATTATATATTATAAATAATGGAAGCGGCGTTTTATTTATTTGATAATAAACTTTTTGGTTCTCAGGAAGAAATAAATGAGAATTCTTTTTTCTTAGAATATCTTAAAAATAATTTTACTGCTATTGACAATTTTTTACAAAATAATATTGATTCAAAAGAAAAATTAAATTATATTATTACCCAAGTACAACCTGGTAATCCTAATTCAATCGCGTATGTATTTTGTTACTTGTATTTTTACGCAAAATTACTTATGCAATTTAATAATGTTACAAGTCCTTTAATTACACCGACAATATACAATAATTTAGCAAATTATTTATCTATATATTATCGTAATTTGAAAACGCATACAGGTTTTAACCAACAAAATTACTTACAGATTTTTGCTCTTCCAGATATTTTACAAGATTTATATAATACAATGGTCCGTGTAAAAGGACAAATAAATAATGATATACTCAGACGTTCTCCCAGTGCCAATATTAATATATTAAATGGTGGTAGAAAAAATAAAAAATCAAAAAAACAACGAAAAAATAGAAAATCAAAAAAACAGCAAAAAAATAGAAAATCAATAAGAAAACATTAAATATAATACATTTTAAACATTTACTGCCATCTTTCTCGTTTGCGAATGTCCATATTTATATTTTCTTCTTGATTTTTTCGCCAAAATAAACGCTTTTTTCTTATGGTCGCAACCCTTTTCCAAAATATTATAATCAACTGCAGCAGATTTTCCAGCCGTTATTGAACTCGCCAACCGCGCCAAACCCCACGATTGAGCTGTCTGATTGGGTCTCGAACCCGACGAATAATATGCACCTTCACCCTTTCGCACAATTTGTTTTAATGCCGATAAAGAGCAACCTGTTTTTTGTGCCAATTCCTTATTTGGAGTTATATTTTGTATACCATAAATTTTGCGAGCGTCTGTTACATGTTGTGACGGCTTACTTTTATAAGATTCCAGCTTCTTTCGAGTAAAAAATTTGCCTTTTTTGTATTGTTTTCTGGATTTCACAAGCATTTTTACTTGTTTTTGCATATCTTTTATTTCTTTTAACGAAGGTAAATATCTTCTTGGTACTTTTAACTTTGTCATTTATATATTAAATTATATATTAAAATATTATTTATTTCTATTTTACTTGTACGTTATTTTATCTATACTGCTTAAAATATCGTCTTCTATTTCGACGAGTCCATTTATGTTATGTTCTTTATAAAATGACTGCCAATTACGCTCACTTCGAATGTCCTGTATAGTTTTATTTTCGACTTCCAATGTTTGTTCGTCCGGTTCATAGCCATAATTGTCGTAAAACTCATCAATATCGTCGTCATCAAATGTAACCTTTTTATTTTTTTGATCAATAACGCCATTACACAATGAAATTCGCGTTTTCCATACTGGCGAAAATGACGCATAATAAAGCCAATTATAATAATATGCTGTTTTTATATCTTGGGTTTCTCTCTTCAATACAAATAATGAAAGATAATTATAACTATCTATGGCATATATTTTCGCTAATGGCAAGATTTTACGTGGCACCAAATCCGCTCCTGAAGAAATCGTTTCATATAAAACAACTTCTTCGGGTTCTATGTGAACATAAAGGTTTTTACCCAATTTTTTATTAGCTGCGGCTGTAAAATAATGGAGGATTCTACATAATATTAACACTCTTTTATTAGACGAGTCCTTATTGTAATCATGAACCTTCTTTTTCAGACCCATTTCAGTAACAAAATAGTTTGTAGCAACTTCAAACGCATTATCAATGTGCTCATCCTTTATATCTATTAAAATTAATGACGCCAACATCATAAAATCTTTGGTTCTCATTGCGCTTATCAACTCTCTTCGCATAATTTCAATATTGTTTTCTGGGTTGGTAATATAGTCTTGAATGTCTGTTTTATCGAAATCGCAAATATCGAGTATTTGTTTTAGCATAAATATATCCATATTATGAGGTCTTATCATAAAATTATTAACAATCATTGATATATAATTTACTGAATCTGTCTCCAAAGCCAAGTTTTTTTTCAACCTGGTTTGCAAATATTTCTCAAAAGATGGGTTCAGCGTATAATAAAAGTCGTAATATAACGACCAAAACACAGCGACTAATTCTGACTGAAACCCAGAATAATAAAGCTCATATGCCCAAAATATGGCTTCATCCTTTTTATTTAGAATACATACGACGAGCGCCATTTTGACCTCGTCCTTCTCATAAAGATATCTTGTAAACTGGATTTCCTTGTTCATATTTTACACTTTAAACTTTAATAGCTTGTTGTTTTTATTAGTTTTTAAGTTTGAGAAAATAATGTAAAAACTAATCAATTTTATTTTAATTTAAATTGCGTCAAATACTTTTTATCTCATTTAATAATATAATGAGTGCTTGGAACGATTTTGTAAAGAAAATTTACTGGGAAAACAAGAAGAAAAATAAGAATTTTCAATTTAAGGATGCTTTGAGAGAAGCAAGTAGACGCAAAGGTGAAATGGGTAGCAGTAGCAGCAAAAGTAATAAATCTATGAAAACTATGAAAACTATGAATATGAAGTCCAAAAAATGCTGCCCTTGCCCCACGAACAAGAAACGAAAGGGTCGCAAGACCCGCAAGAGCGGTATGTTCTTTTAAACCTTATAAATCTTTATTAATTATTTTTAAAATATAAAATAATTAACTTAATAGTTAACACAACTTAATTTTTTGATGACTCATATACTTATAACCAATGTCAACCAATTCCTCTCCATCATCAAAATTCAGCATATTGTAATCCTCAAAATAGCTCGAATCCACAAAATAATTGTTTATTTCACCATAAGGTTTGTCGCATTCTTGATTTATCTTTGAATAAGGATTGTTATAATTACTGGTTATTATTTCAAATGACCTGATAATCATATCTTTAATTGATGTAATCGGCGTATCATTTTCTTGCAATTGATTTCCAGGTGTAATATAAGTAATATTCAAATAATCATTCACGTGTACTATATCAAGCAATTCGTTACTTAATGTGCCACCATCCGCATACATATAATTATTATATGTTATGGGTGGGAATACAACAGGAATGGCCGACGTAGACATCAATATTTTCACTTGGTCCGCTACGGATTTGGTGTCAAATTGAAAGACGTCCAGTTTCCCTGTGTATAAATTGGTCGCGCCAATGAGTGTTTTTACAACTGGCTTATTAGGCATTTTATTTACGACGGTAGTCAGTGTGTCAAATAATGGCTCAGTGTTTAGCAAAGACACGCCAGTTTCGGGTAATAATCGGTATACCTTAAAATTGCGCATACCGGAATACAAAGATTCGGCACGTTTAATGCCAACGCTTAAGTCGTCATAAAATGACAAGAACCCGGCGTTCAATCCACCTGCTGAAATTCCAGTATACATATCGTATTTTTTGGGGTTAAGTTCATTGATTCTTTTTAAGATACCGATTTCAACCGCACCAAATGCTCCTCCACCACTGAAGGCAAGTTGGTTGAAGGTTGCGGACGCTAAATTTGAAAATAATGTAAACAATAAAAACAATTGAAAAGTGTTCATTATTTATTATATAGTGTTATTTTTATATTTCTTTCTTTTAGTTTATTTTTACTTTCAATCTTTTTTACACTGTATAAATTTTAAGTTTTTCATTTTTTTTAAAAAAACAAAAAAAATTGAATTCATTTTTTGTGACATGAGTAAAGGTATTAAATATTACTTGAAACAGCAAATTAATTTGAAAATGACGACAAATAACAGAAAACCTACTGCCGCCGATTTTATGTTGGCAGAGTTAGACGACGAGAAGAACCGCGTTAGACGTCTTCACGTTGAAAGAGCGAGGCTGTTTCTTGCGGGGAGGTATGAGTTGGAGGAGGGTGAGATATTGATTGGTCTCGAGTATGATGAGACCTATGAGTAAAAAAATAAAAAAACTACGGACGCACCAGCAGAAAAATTGGTAGGGTGCGACGGATATGTGCGTTTTGGAGGGGCACATATCAAAAAATATATTGAGAGTTCTCACTCTAATATATGGGGACAATGGGCGATTATAATATAATTTTAATAGGCGCTGCTGTCTTAAGGCGGTGGTGTTTGACTATTGAATGTAAAATGGGGACAACGGGCGACTTTTATTAAAATTATCGTAATAAATACAAATTAACATAATTAAACATAATTAATATAATTTAAAATTTATGAAAATAATTAAAACTTTATGACAATACCAATGGAAAAAATCGCCATTTTAAATGGGGTCATTTGAGTCAGAGCCAAGGACGGTCTGCTACTGGCAAAAGGCACACTTGAGGTTTAAATGCTAACCAAGTACGGGTTAAAAAACGGTACATTGATAGAGTGTTTGAAAAAAAGTGGATTATCAAGTCCAATCGTTTATAACACCAAAACCCCTAAAATATAATCTTTAATCTTTTAAAAACCGACGGACGCACCATTTAGTGGTTAAATTATGGTTGGGTGCGACGCAAATATGCGATGGATGGGGCATATTTTTTTCCTTATTTTATCTATTTTTTCCTTTTGTCTCTGCAATAATTATTCCTCTCTCTTCTTTCAATCGTTTATTTAACCAAATAGTTTGATTATCCAT
>Ga0222713_10006436_pt1 | contig 11164 bp, 16 predicted proteins | sample C33_649DmetaG_FD_165061 | JGI IMG/M metagenome (GOLD analysis project Ga0222713, IMG submission 165061) | Estuarine water microbial communities from San Francisco Bay, California, United States - C33_649D | ecosystem: Environmental > Aquatic > Marine > Unclassified | place: USA: California... | reverse complement strand
AATAGCCCAGGTATAAGCATCCTTAGCTTTTTCAATCACCCCGAGTTGCATCTGCTCCCACTGGTAGGCCAGACGTCTATCATCGTCTTTAGTTATATCTATCTCTAAGCTGTTTTGTCGATTCTTGCTATCTTGTAATCTTGCATCTCGAAGAACAAAAGCAAGGTCCTCAACTGGGTTGGCGTACCGCTGGCTAAATTCTTGAAATGAGAATGAGCGATGGCGTAAGATTTGTCTTGCGATATCTCGGGTAGTGGTAATTTCGAGACAGGCGGAGACCATTTCGAGAGGTGACCAGTGTTGGTGTTTAATAAGATATCGGATGAGTCTTTCTGATGTCTCTGAGTTAAACTGGTTGGAAGGATTGGAGACGCGGGCACAGTACGCGGCCAGGTCCTGTGTGGTCTCAACTTCGAGTAAGTCTGCTGGTTTTGAATATGAGACAAGCCTGACATTTGTTATTTCGTTATTAGTTAACATCTTTTCCATCCAATAAATTTCATCTTCGCTGTTAACCCGTTAAATGTATTATCTTTAATAATCTTCTTAACGTTATGACCAGCCATCACCATTTCATTAATATCTTTTTCCGCTATCGTTTGCGGCCACAGAACTACATTATATCCTAACTCTATGTTCTTTTCAATCAATTTGCAAACTTCTTTATTGCGAGGTTGATTATCGAACACCACAATTAGTTTATCCTTATCGAGCCCGGTCTCATTAAGCTTTCCAAATGAAGTACCACCAACGGCAATCGCATTATCTAAGAATAAACTATCAATAGGGCCCTCTACCACGTATATAGGTTTACTCTTGTTTACAGAATCTATACCGAATAAGAGCGGTACACCGTCTTTAACTTTGATAGTGATATAACGAAGCGCTTCACCGCGTAAGGCTCTACAGGTAACCCCAGATAGCTGATTGTTGTTATCGTAAAAAGGGAGCACCAATCGGGGTTCCTCTCCTTGAATACTTTCTTTATATTTGTCATTTAATTGTACGATATCTTTAATGTTATTAATAAAATAGAGTTGTTTTTGCTTCTCTTTAGGTATTTTTCTACCATTACAGAACAAAACAACCTCATGGTCTGCCGGTAGTGTATCTACTCTATCTAATAGCTTATCTAGCAGTTTTTCGTCATCGTTTTTAAATACAGGTGCTTCAAACTTAAACTCTGGTACAACATTAGCAGACTTGTTATGACCTTCACTGTACTTCTCTAAAGAGTACTGAGAGTACATTATGGAGTCTTGAGATTTAAGGAAGTTACCAAAACTTAACGATATGTCACAATTGTAACATTTATATCGTAAGTCGGTTTTATATGCGAAGAAATAACCTCGCATTTTGCGTCTATTCTTTTGAGAGTCACCGCATATTACGCACCTACAGTTATAAGTGTTATCCTTCTTCTTCTTAAACAGAGGAAGACGGTTACTTATTAACATAAGGTATTTTTGGTCAAGGAATACGGACATAATAAAAAAAGGCCTCTTAGAGAGACCTTATTATAATATAAAACTATTAAAAAGGCAAGTTAAATTAGTTTTTCTAACTTAATGTGCGCCAAAAAGTAACCAACAACAATAGCACCACCAACCATCATGTAACGCCATTTTTCAATAGAACTAATCTTTTCGGCAATAGCTTTATGTTGATCGGTACTGGCTTTTGTTTGTAAATCTAGTTTATCGATAATCTTCTCGTGCTTGGTATCAATGTCGTTACGCAGATCATCTCTCATATCACTGATACGGTGATGAAGGGTCGCATAATTAGAATCAATTTTTTGTTCTAACTTAGTTACGCTACCTGTAATAGTGTCGACCTGGGTTTCAAGTACCGATACTCTGGTCTCTGTCTCCAGATCTGCTTTAGACATTGCTTCTGCCATTTACTTCTTTTTTCGAGGTTTAGTCTTCGTTGCTTTAATGGCAGGAGTTGGCTTCTTTTCAGTTGCTGTCTCTTGGCGCTTAACAAACGTACGTTTTTTCTTAACTTCTGTCTCCAGTGGCGCTTCTTTAGGGAATGGCCATATAGTTGGATCAGTAGCAGGTGGTGTTAACGTGATAGTGTCCGATTGCGTATTAACACTTACGTTCATATTATCAGAAATAGAAATAACAACAGTTTCAGGTTTAATTTCTTCTACCACAGGTGCAGGCTCTACTATTACCGTTTCAGCTACAGGTGTAGGTTCAGGAGCGGGTACAGCCTCGGGAGCCTGTACTACAGGTTCCTCAACTTTAGGTTTACTTACAAAAAACTCTTTAATTGATTTAAACATTTTTAATTACCTTCTTTCGCTTCAGTAGTGGGGGTTGTTTACTCTTAGGTACACCTAGGGTATCAGGTGTAAATCCGGCTACACCAGGTGAGCCAGCATTGTTTGCAATAGGGGCTGCTGCATCCTCTGAGTATTGCTTAAATGTATATATCTTTTTCGTATTAAGATTTTCTTGTACGTATTTAATTTCTTCAGTTAAATCTGTATTCAATTTATTTAAGTATTGTAGCTCTAAATCGATAGGTTCGCAATTGCTTTGGTAATTTTCTTTTACTAATGATAATGCAGCAGCAAATGTAACTAATTTTTTATTATCAACTGGTACTTTTTCAATAATACGCTTAATGCGGAATATCATTCTATGTAAGATAGTATAAGCGTCTCTTTCTTTTACAGAATTAAGAGATCTCATGGGAATTAATTCTTTACCCTTGGCATCTATAATGCCGAGTTTAAACGCATCCGTTTCTTCAAACGGAGTAGTCAGCATTCTTAAAATGCGATAAGCAATAACCGAATCTACTAAACGTCCCATTAAATCTTCCCTAGTGCTTCGGAAACTTTTTCGTCTAAAGGTATTTCAAAACCTTCTATTAATATACCCTGTGCCGAGATAGGACCAATAGGCATAAAATTAAGAAAGACGAGAAAGGTTTTTAGTTGCGGCCAGAATTCTCTTTCTACTTTAAAAAAGAGCATCTTGGTTGCAGCCTCAGCACCAAATAAATTGTATATAACTACAAGGTGATTAAGTATTAATCTTTCCTTGAGATCTTTACCGGCAGTATACTTATTAAAAAGTCTTTTAAGGTATCTAAATCTTTTTAAATCATCATTAAACTCTGCTATGCCCTTGCATGCGGGGTTGTCATAATGTTTAATTGCATATAATGTAAAGTTCTCTTCAGTCAGATCAAGATTCATAATTAGGCGATGGTAGCGGTACCTCCGACCATGTGCCACTTACCATTTGTGTATAATAGTTGTGCAGTCTTACCGACTGCGCTGAATGTAATAGTCTGAGTGTTTGCAATGTTTGCACTAATAGCAAACGAACCACCCGATGTCGAAATCATCGTAATATATTTAATCTGGTTAACTGTACCTGCAGGAATAGCAATAGAGCCTCCCGATGCGTCAGCAGCCAGATGGGTCACCGGTTTAGTCAAATCAACCATGGTACCAGCAGTACTAATAGTCTGAACAGAAGAGTCCAGATTAATATTACCTTTTAGAGTAACGTTGGCGGCATTGGCGAACATAATAGCCGCCGTCACCTTCTTACTGGTATCAGATTGTACTAGATATAGAAAATCAGCCACCCCAACGGAGGTGGCCGACGTCAGTTCACTTACTTTACTATCAGCCATAATTAATCAGGGAAAATTGTATCTTCGTCGTCGGAAGTAATACCGTTCTTAGACAGAGCAACTAATACTTCTTTCTTTTCACGAATCTGACCGTGTGCATCAGTATAGGTAATGTAGCTTACCCAACCGGTGTGGGCTGCGTTAGAAGTAGAACCAGAACTAAAGTTAATAGTTGCTGTTGCGTTTGTAGTTGGCTGTGATAGACCAGTAGTAGCAATAACAGCAGTTGTATTAGCTTGTGCAGCCGCTGTATAACCCTTACCAGGATTAGTAACCGTGATAGCTGTTAGTATGTTGCTTGTGAAAGTCAAAGTAGCAGTTGCGTTAGACTGGGGCTGTGAAAGTCCAGTTGTAGCAATTGTGATAGCGGTGTTGGCAGTAATTGCAGTTGTATTTGCCAGTCTCTGATAACCTGCACCAGTGGCATTAACTGAAATAGAACCAATTGAAACTGTAGTAATCTCGGCAGCGTCTACACCGTAGATATTTTCAATAGAAACAATGTTACTCTGTCTATCGACAGCGGCTATATTACTAGAATGTTCATATTTTGGACCTTGCTGAACAAAGACTACTTTGCCTGTACCAGCTGTTCGAGGTATTGTAGTGAGTGAAAGAGCAGTATTAGAGGTAATATTAGCTACCTGATACTTACCCGAAACCCCTGAAATAGTTAGATAATCTCCAGCATTAAGATTAGCTAAAAAGTACGTTGATGCACCAACCAGGTTGGTATTTGCAATGTAATGTGTAACAGTACCTGCAATAGTTGTGTTGTCTGATAGACCCCATGCGGACATTTATGTCTCCTTGTTTTTCTTTATTCCATGCCACCGTTTAGGTGGCGCCCGTAATATATTTAGGCTTCAGGACTTTGTGATTGGTCGGCAAACAGTGTAATATCCTGGTTTTTAAATGCTTCGTTAGCAATACTTACAGCTTCTTCATCACCGTATTGAGTACGAGCAGCATCAAGATATTCAGCAAAGGTATATTCTTTTTGCTCAATTTCTTCCTTAACACCACCAGCTTTAAGCATTGCCACGCGATCACGATAACCAGCAATACCAGGTTTAATGTCTTTTGCAGCTTTCTTTAATGCAGGAGAAGCGTTAGGAACATGCTTCATTGTAGTCTTAGACTGATGACTCTCTTCTTTAACTGGCTTTCTACTATAGACTGTACCAGTAGAAATTTTCTTAGAATCAAAGCCAGCTGTCTCACCTGGTTTTGTAGGTATCTGACTTTTATAATTTTTATAGTCAAAAGGACTAACAATCTTTTTCTTTTCTTCTTCATCTACTTGTTCTTCAGAAGACTCATGCATGTGAGCCTCAGACATAGTAATTGTCAAGTCTTTAGTTAGAACTTGTTGTGTACTATGTTCAAATTGAACAGTATACCATTCAATATTACCTTCTGCATCTGGCTCAGCATGCTCTTCAGATACTGTAGTACCTTTACCAAGAACGGCATGTTCAACGTGCGTGGCGCAATTGTGAATTTTACCGTCAGGGGTCTTCTTCATTGCACGAAGCTTTTTAAAATCGTGAGCAGTAATTTTATCCTTCTCTGGCTCATGTACATCAATCTTTTGTTGATTGGGGTGAAGACCAGCCTCCATGATAGTACGGATGTCATCTTGTAGTTTTTGTGAAATAGATTTCATGTCCATTTTATTTTTCCTTTAGTTCGAATAAGTTAAGTTATTTAGCAGTTCCATTTTCTAAGAGCTTTATTAATCCTAGAATCTGGGTCTCTTGCAGTCTTTGCAGATGTCAATCTCTTTTTCATACCCCCCATGCGAGCACAAAAAGATTTTCTTCTATTAGCCGCCTTACTGCCTGGCTTTAACTTAGACGGTTTAGTTGTTACAGCCATTTGTAATTTTGATCCTGGGTTCTCTCTACGGTAGGCGGCAATACCTTTGGCGTTAAGACCCCCTTCAGGGTTCTTACCTTCTTTACGCTGCCAGGCTGCAACCTCAATCAGTTCCTCATCGGGTACCGATTCTAGGTCTTCCCAGATAAACTCTGAATCCACATTGTTATCTTTTGCAATACCTTCTATTATATCTTCAATAAGATCAAATAATTCTTCTGCCTCTACTACGTCTTCTGACATAGAGTCTTTAAAGTTCTGTTTAGTAGGAGCACCCTTACTACCAGGTTTACGCATACGCTCACCTGAACCAGATTTAATTCGTTTACGTTTGGCGTGGATGTTATCCCACAACCCGCGTTCACCTTCCGTTACGGATTGAACTTCTTCTCTTAGTTGCTTAAATGTTTTTAAAGTCATTTTTCTATCATTACCCATTTTTTGCAATAATATTCAGGACGTACTTTAGCATCCCAAGTCTTACAATACTTCGTACCGGGTACATATGCACCACAGTTTGCACAATTCTTCTCACCGGTCGCTTTTTCATACGCTGGCGGCAATTTTGCTGATATTAATGACCCATCGGCATAGTGTCTAGGTGCAGTAACTTCTTTAAACGTTTTCATAGACTAGCTACAAGTGTTGCTGCTGATATTGCCCATCTCCACATCACTTCATCTCTTGCAAGATCCGATGCTTGATAAGATGCCATAACTTCATGAAGTAATTCTGACTTATCTTCTGCACTAATAGTACCAGATTCATAATCGCTCATAATACCTAGTAGTTCACGTGCAAGATCTCCACGAATGGATTGCTCGTTTACATATTGTACAATTGCATCGCTCATCTTCCACTCCATGACTCTTTAATAATCTTCATTCTAGTTTTACTTAACGTTAACCATCTATCACAAACTAGTTCGGGTGCTTTTTTAGCTTTCTCAAGATTATCAACAATTGCCTTAGTTGAGACTCTTTGAGGTTCTTTTCTAAACTCAGCATATCTATTTAACCAGTCAGCTTTATGTAATGCTGGATCAATACCTTCTTTTGACTTACAACTCACACCTTCAAGATGTTTTTCTAAGTCAACGTATGCACTTACCATTACAGGGTCATGAGGCCTTGGCCACATTTCCTTAACCTTATCTACTGTTGAACAGCCGGATAACAATAGAACAGAAATAAGGATTAATTTTTTCACTTTTTGCTACCGCCTCTATAATGTGCAAGTCTCTTCTGTTCTATTGAACGCATCTTAGGTACCATTCTAGTAGCAATGCTTGCTTGAATATTCTTCATACCCTTGACCTGTTGTTCAATTCTATCTTTTTCTGATGCTGAAAGGGCAGACTTGTCTCTACCTCTAAGGAAACGTTGATAGATTGCTCGACGTGCGGCCAATTGCGCTCTCTTCTGTAACGTTTCAGGTGTCGAGGCTCTTCTTAGTTTAATACCCTTGGCGGTATTTCTTTTGGTTTTACCGCGTGCAAAACCTTGACGTCTTTTTAATCTGGATTGGGCAGAAATCTTTTCATCCAATTGTTCTGCTTCTTCTTCAATTAAATCTTCTTCTGGGTAAAGATCGACTATGTCTTCCCATTCAAGTTTATCAACCATTTCGTTGATATCATCTTCACTAAATTGTTCTCTTTTTTCTGCTATAAAGTTAGCAAAAGATTGAACAACCGATTCTTGTTTTTGTGCAGCCCAGACATTATCCACCATGTTAGGGTACTTGCGACCGGCAGCGGCAGCTCTTGCTTTAGCTTTTGCCTTCCAGGCAGGGGATAGTTTTTCTTTTGGTTCGTCAGCTCTTTCTTTGGCTGAATCCCAGAATTCTTTTGACTCTTCAACTTCACCGTAATCAGATGCAGGTACGTGAGAATAAGGTTGATTGAGTACATCTTGATCAGGGTGACCGTGTAACTTAACCATTGTAGCAGTATGTGTTGCCATGTAGGGTTGGTGTTGGTCTAATACACCAAGGGCTTGGAGCGCATCATGGGCCCTTGCCATCTCATACGTGAATGTATGAATCATGTCAGTAGAGGCTTTACCTGCGGCTACTGCGCGCTTCTCTACAAACAGATAGTTGTCTGTAGCTTCGAGAGCTGTTTTAAGAAGTTCGTGTTGTACTTGAATATCTGTTATCATTTTGTGATCGCTCTTAACATCCAGGCGTGTTTTTCATGGGCCTGTATTCTGTCTTGTATGTGATTTGAAACACCAAACTCGCTTGCTGTTTCTGCCTCGTTATATGTCTTAACTAACTGGGCAAGATACTTATCGTTATCTTGTCTTAATCTAACTAACATCTCTTTAGCAGAAAGAATGTTTTCCTCTTCTTCCATTTGTGTTAAAGCCTGAAGACGAGCTAGTGAGGTTGGTGCATAAGCATCCAAAGTTCTAATTAATTCTGCAATCGAATCTACTGATGCAAAAACATCAGCATAAAAGTCACCGATAAAATCGTGATATTGTGCAAAATCAGAACCTTCTATGTTCCAGTGATAGGAGTGAGCCTTAAAGTATAATACAAACGTATCGGCTAGTGTTGTCTTGAGTGTTTCAACTAACATATTATAATCCTACATACTGTCTAAATTGCATTTGTCTTAACCGTTCAGGCTTCATTGCAATACCAGCTGATACTTGATTCTGTACGTGAGTTGTTGTTACTCCGGATTTAATTTCTTCTGGGCGCAAGCCTTGTTCAGGAATAGCGCCAGGATATGGTAACTTATCTGGCTGGTGACCAGTTGGCTCCCCTAGATGTTTCCCAGCCCTGATGTCTTCAATCATAGACTTAAATTCTTTGTAAGCACCGGGACACATATCTAGGTGTTTAGTTTGAATGCCATCAAATTCTAGTTGATCTACAGCTTCAAATAATGCACGCTTTTGATTGGCGGTCATTAATAGAAAAGGTAATCTGGTTGCTTCTAATTGCATGGGTTCTACCTCTACGGACTCTTTAACTTTGTTATCTGGTACAACCTTGTAAGAGCCACCTGTACCATATTTTGCTGGGATAAAAACAGTCTTTTTAGGACCTGACTGAGCGCTTACTTTAACTCTCTTCATCATAGACTGAAACTTTTCACCGTAATCGGCTTCTTTAGCTTCTGACTTAACTTTACCTTCTCCTGGGGTAATGCGCTTCATCTCTTTTGTGCCTTCTGGGGTACCCCATTCGAATTTAGAAATCTTTACTTCACCTTGTGAACCAGGTGCAACTGCTTCCTGGATACCCATGTGATGTCTTACATCGTGGTACAATGCTTCTTTATGTTCCGGTTTCATCTTAGAAGGAAGATTAGCATTAAATTTACTCTTCCTACCGGCGGCTGCATGCTCCCGCATCTTGGTACCTGAGACGCCAGAGGTACCTTCTGCATCCGGATCTCTTTCACCAGATGAATGTACTTTAATAGACTTAAAATTATAATGACCGTGACCGCTTTTTACTCCATTGTACTTATGAAGTAACTTATGATATTCTTCTACGCGATCGGAACCAGCAACAACGTGTAGATGCTTAACACCTTGGCTAGCCATTGCGGCCGCATGATGAAGAATAGTTGGATGTTCTTTAGAAGCCGCTTCAATATGAGTACCAGGAAAAGCGTGTTGTGCATGATTTACTTTAACATCAGCAGGTAACGGATTCTTACCATCCTTAGTACCGCTTGTATGAGATAGCACTACCTTATGAACGGCATTATGTTCTTTAGCAACTTCATGTACTTTATTAATAACCTGCTCATGCCCCTTTGTGGGTGGATTCATACGGCCGTAGGCTAGTACGCCGTGTTTTTCCGGTGCTTCTGTTAGATAGTCTATAAAGTCCATAGGTATTTAATTAGTTAACCGTTTATTTATCTTTCTTTTTACCTAGTGACATATTGATTCGCCAATGAGCCAATTGCTTCTCTCTAGGTGATGCAGAGTCAGAAGATCTAACTTTCTTTAACTGAGTGATAGATTTACCTTTAAGACCGTGTCTGGCCATATCACCCTTATCCTGGGGATTACGACCATCTTGAAAATTTTCGGATACTTTGACACAGTTAGGTACCATTCGGTTACCCTTCTTTTTCATGCCTTGCTGGGTCCACCCATCCCAGCACTTTTCTCTAAGTTGTTTAAAAGTATTCATAAGGCTACCTCTGTTACAGTTAAAAGTACTGGGGGAATGTTTGGAGAATAAGCTGGAACAGCAGGTGATGCTATTGTTGCTGCCACATCACTAACACCGAAGAATAGTTCAACATATTCATTAGCATTTAAACTAACTATATAATTTAGATAGGGAACTAAATTTGTACCGTTTCCAGTTATTGTAAATACAGATGATGAGTCAGGAATATTTACACCATTTTTCTTTGGAAAAATAAAGATGTCCTTAGCAGCTGCATTTGTTGATGAAAACTGTATTGAAACTTGAATATTATATAAACCAGAATTTAAAGCTTTAATTCGTGTATTATTTTCTATTAAAAATCCACTGGCAAATTCTGTTCTATCTAAGGTAATAGCAAATGCAGATGTAGTATTTGCAGCCGTTTGTGGTTGTGTAGATACAAATGAACCGTAAAAAAGCCTAGGAAATACAGTAGGTCTAACGAGTATAGTACCATCTGTTACACCCACCTTTATAACAGATGCAACTGAAATAGCAATATTTGGGGCAGTAGGTTTTATCTTACTAAATTGTCCTGGATAATTAGGATTAGCCCACAAAATATCACCATAACTCCACGATTCCCCAACTGCATTTCCTGTTGTATCTATATCTCTAACTAAACCAAGAACTGTAGCCCGCCCATGTGTATTGCTCAAAACATCTGTAGTCAAGACTCCTATACTATACAGTGGCTGGGCGTTTGCATTATTTACAAAAGCTCTAAAGGTTGGCGCATCTCCTACTGCATCTACCCCTATAAATTCTACAAATGTTCCATTAGAAAAAGTATTAGCCGTATCGTTAAAAACTCTGATATAGTTTTCTAACCCTACTTGAAGTGTAGACCCATCTGCTTGAGTTATATTAACACAATCCTCAGTATTATTCCAATACATCATTCGAGGGGTTGGTGTAAACCTGACCCCTCTATCCATGAACTCTACTTTATCAAAAGGATTACCATCACCACCACCGGGACCGGCCATAGCTATCTTACCAACCCATTCTTCTAAAAACTTTAGTTTACGACTGACTTCACTAAAATTTGCAGGTGTAACAACGGCTGGTTGTTGGTAAGAGTCTTCGTTTTTAGTTTGCGAGGTAATATACGCGGAAGCCTTATCAATTAAGGTTTCTTCTTTAATTGGCTTTGGGGCTGCTTGGATTTTTGCTTCGGTGATTGTTTCAACAATTGGCTTGGTGGTTTCGCTAACTCTAATTTTTTCTTGCTCTTCGATCTGGGCGGCGAATGACTGAACCAACTCATTTACAGGCTCCTTTTTATAAGGTTGTAATTCTGTTTGAACTTCCATTAACGACTTCATACCAGCACGAGGCTTAGCAATAAAATTTTCTACTATCTTGACTTGCTCAATCTTTTGAACTATAGGCTGCCAGCCGGCAGATAACCTCTCTACTGGTC
>Ga0222713_10006435_pt1 | contig 11165 bp, 9 predicted proteins | sample C33_649DmetaG_FD_165061 | JGI IMG/M metagenome (GOLD analysis project Ga0222713, IMG submission 165061) | Estuarine water microbial communities from San Francisco Bay, California, United States - C33_649D | ecosystem: Environmental > Aquatic > Marine > Unclassified | place: USA: California... | reverse complement strand
CCGACAATAAATACATCGTCCACTTCCCCGAAACTCGCGAGATCATGAGTTACGGCTCGGGCTACGGCGGCAACGCTCTGCTCGGCAAAAAGTGTTTCGCATTACGCATCGCATCGGTGATGGCTCGCGATGACGGCTGGTTGGCCGAACACATGTTGATTTTGAAACTCACAAATCCAAGCGGTCAGTTCAAGTACATTGCCGCGGCGTTCCCGTCGGCTTGTGGCAAAACAAACCTGGCAATGCTCGTGCCAACTATTAAAGGCTGGAAAGCCAAAACAATCGGTGACGATATTTGCTGGATGAAATTCGGCAAAGACGGTCAGCTCTACGCGATCAACCCTGAGGCTGGCTTTTTCGGCGTCGCACCTGGCACGGGTTACGAGACAAACCCAAATGCAATGCACACGCTGAATGCGAATTGCATTTTCACGAACACTGCGCTCACGTCAGAGGGCGATGTGTGGTGGGAAGGCATGACAGATTCGAAACCTGCTCGCGCAACCGACTGGCGCAACCAATCGTGGACTCCAGAAACAGAGACTCCGGCGGCGCACCCGAACGCGAGATTCACTGCGCCAGCAAGTCAGTGTCCGTCGATTGCGCCCGAATGGCAAGACCCAAGTGGCGTGCCAATTTCGGCAATTTTGTTTGGCGGTCGTCGACGCACAACGGTGCCGCTCGTGACGCAAGCATTTGACTGGGACCACGGAGTGTTTCTTGGTTCAATTATGGCTTCAGAGACAACCGCTGCGGCAGGTGGTGCGGTCGGCAAACTGCGATTTGATCCAATGGCGATGCTGCCATTTTGTGGCTACAACATGGCAGATTATTTTGCACACTGGTTATCAATTGGCGAAAAAACTTCTGCCGAGAAACTGCCGCAAATCTTTTTCGTCAACTGGTTTAGACGCGACAACGACGGCAGATTCTTGTGGCCGGGCTACGGCGAAAACAGTCGCGTTCTTAAATGGATCTTCGAGCGCATTACCGGCAAAGGTGCCGCTCAAAAAACTGCAATCGGCTACTTGCCCGACACGAATTCGCTTGACGTCACGGGTTTGACCGTCAGCAAAGATGATCTATCTGCGTTGTTGACACTTGATACTGCAGGTTGGCTCGAAGCAGTGCCACAAATTCGCGAGCACTTTGCTAACTTCGGCGATCGCCTGCCGACAAAATTGAAAACTTCACTTGACTCTCTCGAGTCAGCACTCGCCTAGTTCGTTTTTAAGTTTTTTAGCCGGCTTGGCCGACGAGCATTGCGCGAATTCCGAGTCCCATAATAAAAAGACCACCAAAACCGTAGAGCAGATACATTTTGCTCTTGAGTTGTGCGCGATACGAGTAGATAATCGCGATTGCAATAATCGCCACGAAACCATAGAACGCGTGAAACGCGGGATATTCAATTTTGTTGCGATTGACGATTGCAACTCCGAGCACGACCTGCACGAAAACCGAAAACTGAGCGACGCCCGTGAACCACCACAATGCTCGACTGCGCAACGCAAGATTCTTGTGCGCCAACAATGCCCACACACCCGCCATCGCGTTACCCACGATCATGATCCACGACCACGACGTGTGAACCTCAAGCAAACTCGCCCCAACTGTCATATCCATTTGCCCCTAATCTATATGAACATGCTTCAAAACTTAAGCACTGAATTATCGGAACCTCACTTAGATCGCTTAATCGAAGCGATAAATCAACTTGGCGGCTCAAGAGTGCTACTCACCGGTGGCACCGGCTTCGTCGGTAAATGGTTGATTGAGACCGCAAAAATTGCATGCGACAACGGAGCTACAAGTTTTGAGATAGTTGTGCCAACTCGAAGTCTGAATTCGAAACATGCTTTAGAAACAAAATCGATCGGTTTCAAAAATCTCTCTTTTGTTGAAGGTGACATTCTTAGCCAGACACTTGATTTCGGATCAATTGATTCGATAGTTCATGCCGCCACTCCAGCATCAGCAAAACTCACTAGCGAGAACCCAAGTGAAATGTTTCGCATTAACAAGGTTTCCACCGAATCAGTTCTGAAATATGCGCACAACAAAATGCCCCTTCTCTTCACCTCGTCGGGCGCGGTCTATGGTGTTCAGCCACAGTCTGTGAGCCATATTGCCGAAGGCATTATGGAGCCAAACCCGCCCACCGATGAACTGAATGCTTACGCAAAAGGCAAACAGGTTGCTGAAAAACTCTGCCTAACTGCAGGCACACACGATATTTGTGCGCCAAAGATTACACGTCTTTTCGCTTTCAGCGGTCGCCACTTGCCCCGTGAAACACACTTCGCGATTGGCAATTTCATTCAGAATGCTTTAGATCAGAAGCCAATTTTGATAAATAGTGATGGTCGCTCACGCCGCTCTTACTTATACGGAGCCGACATGGCTACGTGGCTGTGGAGTGCACTATCTGTTTCTCATTTAGAAGTGCCACTTCACATTGGTTCTAACCATTCCGTTTCGATTCTTGAATTGGCCAAAGTGGTCGCAGAAGCGTCAAGCGAAATCTTAAATTACACACCAGAAATCAAAGTCGCGGTCACTCCAAAAGATAATGATGCATTTCACCAATATGTTCCTGCGAACAATGCGATTAAACAAATTCTTAAAGTTGACGAATGGACAAGCCTTACACAAGGAATTCGCTTCATGCTTAGCAATGCAATCTGATTGTAATCTCTTACTTAAAGAGCTAAAAAGCCTCGTGGGATAAGCATCCATTGAGCGCTCAAAGCTTTTAATTTCTTTTCGTCTTCATCATAAATTGCAGAGCAATACTCACGCTTGCTGGTCGACCATCTCAATTCAAATTTCGGAGCCATCAAAAACTCTTCGTCAATATTCTTTATATCCAAAGAATTAGTTGAAAGAATTATCTTTTGCTTTAAACCTCTTTACACGAGTCTATTAAAGTCGATCCGATTTTGGCAGAGTTTCAACTAAATAATCCCCTCGTACCGCTAGATCTAGACTCGATTCTCCAAAGAGCTGCAGAGAAAAGGTTGCGTTTAAGCTGGTTTAATTGACTGATTAAATTAAAAGCACTTAATGTGTAACATTAATTCACTTTCGGCAAGTGTAAATTTTTCGAAGATTCTAATTAAAGAGTAAAGCGACTGAACTCGTGAATATGGCGCCTAATACTCTTGATGTAGGAGGATTGATTGTTCTGTTTCTCAAAAATTCAAAAAAGGGATAAAAATTTTAGAATTGGGACTCAACTCTTTAACTAGATTGAATAAACCCGTAGCTGAAGAGTTGGCTGCAATAACCACTTGATCCGGCTGACTTTCAGAAATATGCAGCAACGGCTTGACTCGGTTACCCCGCTTGAAATACTCAATTTTTGAAAGAAACGAGTCGAACATGTGAGTGCTATTATCAACGTTTAGGCCACCATATGTAATCAGGGCATCCAGCATTCGCCCGCATCCAACTATGCCTAACGACTTACTATCTCGGTCAAGACCCCAACCGTTGACAATTGAAGGTAGATCTTTTCTATTTCTGCTAAGTCTCTCTGAATAGCTTATTACCTGCGAACGCACGCTTTCTGAAAAAATAGTTGCCGCTTGAACCCGTACTTTATCTCGACTACTTTTGTTTAGAACGAATCGCATGACACTACTGTCACTATGAAAATTACGTACTTCTAGGCCAACACTTTTGATAGCTTCGGTAAGAACTGATTCATAAAAATAAGACCTATGTTGGTCATAGAAAAACTCCTCCACAATGTGCTTTGAATTCATCGATGAGGCGTTTGGAACTTCCAAATAGATTGAACCCTTATCGTTTAGATAGGTTGCCATAAGCCCTATATTTCTCAGTGGATCACGATAGTGCTCTAGCGAGTGACATGAATAAACCAAGTCAAACTTAGTTTTGTCTACTTCAAGTTCCCGTGCTGAGTGGATTATTTTTAATTTCTCAGAGTCGGGATAATCATCAGTCATATATAGGTCTGGCTCGAGACAAGTTATTTCAGCTTGTTTTAAGTCCGTCAGTACTTTCTTTGCAAAGTGTCCACGCGCGGAAGAAAGATCGAGAACTGTTCGACACGCTTCTAAATCTAAAGTAGTGCTGATCAAGTTCCAAGAGTTCTCAAGCATCTGCTCTTTTCCGACTCGAACAGAGGAATAGTCGGCATCACAACTAAGAACGTTTAAACGCAGTGCTCGGTAGTCCGAAACTTTAGTAGGGGCCAACCCGAGGTATGCACATCGTGAACACAAATAGACTTTTGCCCCGCAGGTACTCTTGTGAGGAGAGTAAATATGTGAATAGTCAATGTCTCCGCACAGCGGACATTTGAGGATGGCGCTTTCGTTTGTCACAATACTTACCATGTTCATGACGCCTCATTTAGAAATGATCTTAACTCATGGTCAAATGAAGACGTTCCGAGTCTTTCCAGTTGAACTTCCAAAACAGAACGACCCCTTAATTGAAACTCGATCCATTTCTCATAATTCTCAACATACATAAGAAACTCTTGCCCAGGCACTTGATAGTTAAAATGATTTGAAACCCAGTCAAACCCTGGATAAATTCGTTCCGTAAATAGCCGAGGTCCATAATGGCGGCGCATCGATCGGAGAGTCTGTTGTGGATCACGCTTCACCCAAATTCCCTTGAAGTTTGTCAAACCAAAAAAGTGCAACGTAAAAGCAAGGCGTGGGTCTTTTATGAAAATCGGATGAGTGGTCGAACTTAAGGCATGATGAACTGCACGAATACGCTCATCCATCCCCCGATACGTATCAACTTTGATTTTGCTGTAGCACTTGTACCACTTTCCCCCTTCGCGCATTCTTGTGATACCCCATTGATCCCATTCACTTCCGGTGTAAGAAACTAAATCGGTTTCAAAGTCAGTTGGTATTTGCACCGATCCTTCATCTAAATCATAAAAAAAACTATGATTTAGATTTTCAAAATTCTTTAATCTATCTACTTTTGAAAAGCTCGGTGGATAGAGAAAGCTAGCCCTGCGTTGATTTTCGGATAAACGGATTAGCTGATCACATAAAAGTGAGATAGTGGTATCTTCAAAATAGCCAGATGAATTAAATTCCCACGGATTTGATTTCAAGTCCGTATTAATCGAGAATTGCTCAACCCCAAATTCAGTCATAATTTTAGAAAATGCCGAAGACCCACTTCTTGGTAAGCTCAAAATGACAAAGATATTTTGATTTTGAATAAGTTCCTCTTGCATTGACTTTTCCGCCAGAAATGAAATAATTGTTTGAGGTTGCTAGACCGATTAGTGAGACTCTATTATTTCTTCTAGCTCAAATGTACGGCAGGTTTCCAAAGTTTGAAATATTGACATACAAGTTGATTTGTTAACTTAAAATTGCGTAGTAGGTTCGGTCAGCCTTTTTATTCACTTAAAATTTTCCAACGAGCCTCTAGCATGTCAATTCGCTTTGCGTCCTCTCGTTCAATTGTCCCGTAGTAATCTCTCTTGTTCATCAGCCACAACATTTCAAAGTGAACAGCATTTAACAGCCCCTCTTCAATATTTAAATTATTTATTGCGTCTCCAGAAAAAACTACTTTTCGTGTTTCGAATCGGGTCAAAAGAACTTTTTGGACTCTTCTGAGGCAGTCAACAGACTCTCGAGATACTCCACCTCCAACAACAAGTTGTAAATTTGCTTGCTTGCAAATCTCTGCTGTCGAGACAACATCATTCATTACTTTGTCACTGTTTATGCTGTCACGATCTAGACCAATTGATCCCGAAAAATCAACTCGCCCAAAGACCATGCCTTGAACTCCGTTTTTAGCTTTTGCTACGTCCGCCAGTTGATGACAATTATCAAAAGCGGTAATTGTTTCTACGTTAAACAAGAAATCTGTGTCTTGTTGTTCATCTTTTGAATAAACTTGATTCTTTGCAGCCACATACTTTGAAAGCGCATAAGGTGATTCAACCATTGGCGCGACAATGTAGCGAACTCCAATCTGTTTTGCTTCTAGTAAATCCCGTATCGCCTCACACCCACCAATTTTTACCGTCAACTCGAGATTTGCACGGTGGGTCATCTCCATCAATCGAAGAAGCTCCTCAATGCGAGTTCCTTCCGCCTCAAATTCTGCCTTTACTGAGACATAGCCATACAAATCACGGCCCTTTTCGAGAATTTTGACCATTTCACGTTCTGTTTTATTCACATCAAAGCCTCGATTTTTGTAGACTTAAATTTCATTCAAACCACACTTTAGCAATTCAGGATTATGAATCATGGTGAAGATCTAGTTCAAGTCCAAGCTTCGTAATGATCTCGCTGGAAAGAGCTGGTGTCATTTTATGCAATGGCGCCGACTCCATACCTCCAGTTGCAGTTACTTGGCTTGAAATTTTAGGAAAATAAGTTTGCTCTGGGTGAATAGGCACAACATATAAACATGGGGCAGAATCGTTCCAGGAGTTGAGAAACTTCTCATCTTTGTAAAAGAACTCGTTTAACGTCATCGCTCTTATTCCAAAGGCCTTCGCAAGAATCTCCCAATCCGGAAACCCAAGTCCTGATTCAACATCGCAGCCTAGATAGGCGCCATCAAAATAATTTCTTTGAGTCATCCGAATGCTCGCGTAGCCATTATTTGCAAAGATGAACATCTTTAGATTCAAATCGTTGACACTTACGGTGGCCAATTCTTGGAGGTTTTGTGAGAAACCTCCGTCACCTTCAACAAGTATGGTTCTTCTTGATTGATCTGCGAGTGCTGCGCCAATTGATCCAGCCAAGCCATAACCCATACTTGCTAATGCCTTATTATTGAAAAAGTATTGACCTGTTTTGTTATGGAACGCCTGCATCATTACTGTATTTGCTCCACCACTTGAACAAGGTATTACTGCATCTTCATCCCCCGCGAGTTTTGAAAGTTGAATTACAAAGTCATAGGGCTGGATAAATCCAGCAAAACGAGAATTCTCTGGATCATTAGTGGGAAGATCACTCTTTATCATTTGACAAAGCGACAACCATTCCGGCCTACTCATAAAAACATCTAGGACCTTAGAGAGAAAGTCATCAGCGTCGGCAAAAATTTTTAGCGAGGTTGCGGGATGCCCCTTATCTAATTCGTTACGATCTAGATCAACATGTACTATTTTTGCGAGCGGCGCAAACCCTTGCCAGTTGAATCCTGTCTGTTGAAGGCTCAACCTTGCACCAAGCGCTATCACTAAGTCAGATTTTTGAATTATCGCATTAGCGAACCGCATTCCCCACGTATCCGGGCGACCAAACCACATCGGCCTGTCGCTTGCATAACGATCTGCACCATTCCATGTGGTGAGAATTGGAACCCCCCACTTATCAAGCTTTTCTTCAAGCTCTTTACTGCGTTCACGAGAGATGCCACCGCCAATTAAGACAACAGGGCGCTCACTTTGCTTCAACAACGAGACTATGGATCCAAGTTGTTCACTAGTCACGTAAGGTAATGGCTTGAATTCAACTGGCGCAACCATTTCTAGTTGTTTTCTATCAACAGAAGCTGCCTGAACGTCTAGGCACATCTCAATAAAGCACGGCCCCCTTCTCGGTTGCCTCGAATAGTTAATAGCTCCAAAAATTTCAGACTTAGTCAGCGGCTTAGTTATTTGAACACTGACTTTGGTGATGGGCTTAACGATTGAGACGCCCTTCACTTCCTGGATTCCCCGCTGCCTAAGGTCGTCAGTTGCCAGATCGGAACTCTTTACTTGACCTCCGACCACTAAAAGTTCGCGACTTTCCAACCAAGCGCCACTAATCGACGTAACTATGTTGGTGAGACCTGGGCCTGCCGTAATTAAGACAAATGAGCGGTCGTTTTGACTGACCTGATTAAAATATTCTGAGGCGATCCCCCCACTTACTTCATGCACAAACGGTATGCAGATTAGTTTCTTTCGGCATGAGTCAAGCAGATGCATACTGTTTCCTCCGGCTACAAAAAAACATGTGGTGTAGCCAAGTTCAACAAGCCAGTCGACGAAAATTTCTGCGTACTTTTGATTTTCCATTAACCTAGGCTAGACCATGAAAATTGATAAAAATGCTGTGATCGCATTTGATATGGACGGTGTTTTAATTGACTCCAAATTGTCTATTTTTAACGCATTAAGTAGTGCGCTTGGAATTTTTAATATACCAAAGCTTGACGGATCACAAGTTGAATTAATTGGCTTGCCTTTGATTGAAATGCTAAAAAGAGCATCTGAATACAAACTTAACGACGATCAGCTAGAGGTCGCTATGCATAAGTTTCGCGCATATAACAGCGAGAATGGTCCAAAAGAAGCGAAGCCTTACGAAGATATTCCAAGAGTCCTTGAGTTGCTAGCTCAACGTTTTAACTTAGTCGTTGTTACATCAAAACTCCAATCGGCCGCAATTGATTTGCTACACGCTCTGGATTTAGTTGAGTATTTTTTTGGGATTTTTGGGATCCAAGAAGATGGAAAGAACGAATCAAAGAAAACTATCTTGACAAGAGCAAAGTCCTATTTAGATTCTGTGCACGGCTCTGAAACAAAGTTTTTAGCACTCATTGGAGACAGATCTACTGACATTAGCGCGGCACATGAATTCAAAATTAAAGCAGTAGGCGCACTTTGGGGATATGGCACGGAGACCGAATTACGAGGTGCCGATATCACGCTAAGTACACCCGTCGATATTTTAAACATTTTCTAAGAAAACTTTAACTTATAATCCCAGTTTTTCGGAGACTATGAAGTTTGGTCTACCTTTAACTTCTTCATATATCAAACCCAAATATTCAGCAACAATCCCAAGCATGAAGGTCAAAGTTCCAAAAGCGAGAACAACAAGTGAAACGATAGTTCCGAAGCCCGCGAATGGCACACCAGCGGTAAGCCATACAACTATCCAAGCCAGAAGCGATACAAAAGAAATTAACGATAATGCAACACCTGTCATTGTGATCAACTTAAGTGGTACATAAGAATGGGAGAAAATCCCCTTAAATGCAAGATCAATTACCGTTAATGAGTGTGCCTTCGATTCGCCCCTAAAGCGTTCCGGCCGATCAGCTTCAATACCGACTGATCTAAAGCCAACCCAAGCAACAAGACCACGAACGAACCTATTACGTTCATCCATTCCACGTACTGCCTCATAAACTTTGCGGTCCAAAAGCCGAAAGTCGCTGACATTTTTGGGAATTCGATTGTCAGTTAATTTCCCAGCGAGCCAATAAAACGCCTTTGAATTGAACGTCCTAAGTGGACCTGTACCAACCCGCTTAGAGACCTGCATGTATACATTCTCAAATCCGTCTTCCCACTTCTTTATGAACTCTGAAATCAATTCAGGTGGGTCTTGGAGATCAGCTGTCATAAAGACAACTGCATCGCCTTTGGCAAAGTTGAGACCAGCAGTAATTCCGCCGTCCATGCCAAAATTTCTAGCAAGACGAATCACTTTAAATCGTGAATCTTCAGCATTGGCGACTTTTAGGATTTCCCAAGTTCGATCAGTCGAACCATTCTCAATTATCAACGCTTCAAAGTCATACTTTTCATTTTTTGAAAAGACAATCTTTAGTCGTCTCGCAAGCTCATCAATGCAACTCTCTTCATTGAATGCAGGAACAATTACAGAAACAAGCTTTTTCAATTATTCCTCAAACTTCCCACACTCTTTTCGATGAACACAGAAATCGTTTCAATCATAAAGTAAATCATTTCGTCGCTCAAACCTGGATATACGCCAATCCAGAAGCTACCCGACGAAACAATCTCAGTATTTTTGAGAGTACCAGAAACGCGGTGCTCAATATTTTGATATGCAGGTTGAGCAAGAAGATTTCCGCCAAATAGTTGGCGGGTGCCGATTCGATGTGCTTCCAGATGCTGAACAATGTCATAGCGAGTAAACGGTGCGCCTGGACGAACTGTCAACAAGAACCCAAACCAGCTCGGCTCAGATTTTGGTGTAGTTGCCGGAAGCACGAAGAACTCTTCATACTTTTTTAGTCCCTCATAGAGACGATTAAAATTTTTGCGACGCGCTGCAATAAAATTTGGGAGTTTCTTGAGTTGTGCCACCCCAACAGCCGCCTGCATATCAGTGAGTTTTAGGTTGTAACCAATATGAGAGTACGTATATTTGTGGTCATACCCATACGGAAGACCGCCGAGTTGCCAGTCAAATCTTCGACCACATGTGTTGTCCTCACCAGTCAGACACCAACAATCTCGACCCCAGTCGCGCAACGATTCAACAATCTTGCGCATGCTCGCCGTCTTTGCGAGTACACATCCACCCTCACCCATCGTCACGTGATGAGCCGGATAAAAACTTGCTGTTGACAAATCGCCGAATGAACCAACTGGCTTACCGTCGTAAGTAGCACCTACTGCATCACACGTGTCCTCAACGACGAATAGATTATTTTCTTTAGCGATTTGCATCACTGCGTCTAAATTGAACGGATTTCCAAGCGTATGCGCCATGACTATTGCACGAGTCTTTGGCGAGATTGCCGCCTGAATATTTTCAGCATTCGCATCATAAGTGCCAAGTTCGCAGTCAATGAATACTGGAATCAATCGATTCTGAATAATCGGATTAACAGTTGTCGGAAACCCTGCTGCGAGTGTTATCACTTCGTCGCCGTCGACCAGCGCACGATCGCCGAGTCGTTCAGACTTCAGCGCTGAGACTGCCAAGAGATTCGCTGACGAACCAGAGTTGCAAAGCATTGCGTGTTTGACACCCATAACTTTGGCAAATTCTTCTTCAAACTCGTGGGCGTATCGACCGGTTGTCAACCAAAAATCAAGCGAAGAGTCAACGAGATTTTTCAACTCGTCGCCATCAAAAACTTTGCCTGACACCGGAATTTGTGAAATACCGCCCAAAAATGGCTTTTTAGGAAACGCCTCGTCGTAATACCGTGCAGTTAGATTAAGAATTTGCTGACGTAATGCATCTTTTTTTAAATCACTTATGTCGTCAGTCATGCCTTATAAATCTAACGGATAAGCGTGTCGGCTTCGTGGCCAGTCTGCGCGATACGCAAGTTGCCAGCCGAATCACGATCAAGCAATGTGATGCTGCAATTGTCAAGACTGCGAATCACAAGTCGATCGTCGCTTAATAAAGAACCGA
>Ga0222713_10006434_pt1 | contig 11166 bp, 12 predicted proteins | sample C33_649DmetaG_FD_165061 | JGI IMG/M metagenome (GOLD analysis project Ga0222713, IMG submission 165061) | Estuarine water microbial communities from San Francisco Bay, California, United States - C33_649D | ecosystem: Environmental > Aquatic > Marine > Unclassified | place: USA: California... | reverse complement strand
TTAGAGGAAGAGGTAAGCGTGATAATTTTATTGGCCCTAATACTTGGCTACTTGTTGGCATTCATGATTGGGACTCTGATAAAAAACCTGGAGATGTTAGAGATTGCGATATACTTGAAGTATATAATGATGCTGATAAAAATCGATTAAAAAATTCAGTTACTAGCGTTAATTGGAGCAGATTTATTTTAAATGATAATAAAACTATTGGTTCTGAAGTTGAAAAAGACGACTCTGGACTTGTATTTGCTGATGAGGCTACGCAAGAATATGAGGAACTTATTGCGGCTCAAGCGGCTCAAGGTAAAAATACAATTATTATGGATGATGGCGAAACAATTGATGTAGATGATATTTAAAAAAAAATAAAAATTTATAAAATTCATAAAATTTATAAATTTATTTTTTTTCATTAAACTTTCCTGAAACAATATTAGTTACAATGGCGCAAGCAAGTATTATCCAATAATTATTATTGTTATTATTATTGTTGAAATTTGGTGGTGGTGAACCATAAGAATTTGAATTGAAATTTCTTTTTAAAATAAGATTATGATTTCTCTTATTTTTAGAATTATACAATTTTTTATTTTTTACAAATTTCTCTCTATTAAGCTTAGAATTTTGTAAAATATTTCTGATAAAATATTGAACTCTGTTCGATGACATTATTGTTGAATGCTAAGTATGGTTTTAATTTATCCTATAAAAAGCATTCAATTTTTTTATAATAAATAAATATTAATTGCTACCTCCTATATTTAATATATAACGAATTTTAAATTACTCTCGGACAAGCTAATAAAGTATATACAGATTGCTGTAAGGAGGTAATTAATATTAATTAGTTATCTTTAAATGCTTTATGTTAATTACTTATTAAAATATAAATTAAATATATTTAAATATATAATCCTAATAAATATATCACTGAACCACTATTAATTAAATGAGCAATATTTTTAAATCAAACTCCAGATTTTCATCATTAGTTGATGATATACCTCAACAAAAAGATTCAAAGAAAGAAGTAAAGAGAGAATCAAAGAAGGATGAAAAGAAGGAACCAGAAGAACGTTACAATTCATTTAAATCAGAAAAACCTTTAAGAAGAGAATATGGATATACAGGTTTTAGCGATAGAGGAAGAGAACGTTATAGATTACAAAAAGAAGAAGAAATTAAAGCACAAAAAGAATTTGAGGAAAGAGAAAAAGTAAAAAAGATGGAAGAATCGTTAAAAATTGAAAATTTTCCAGATTTAGTATCGATTCCAAAGAAAGAAAAGAATGAAGTTAATAATAATATGAATTATATGGAAAAATTAAATAAAGTAGAAGAGATAAAAAACATCGATAAAGATTTAGAAAATTTAAAACCAGGTTGGGTTCTTTTAAAAAGAGATCCTATAACAGGAAGAACAATAACAAAAAAACATCCTGAAACAGATATTGAAGAAAATAAGGTAGAAAAATCTGAAAATGAAATAGCGATGGATATATTAAAGGCATTAGTAGAGTTATATGAAAAGAGAACAAATGAATATATAGAGAATTATGGTTATGATGAATGGGAAAGAATGTTTAAATTTCCTGATTGGAGAGAACGAGAAGCTTATTTGGAAGAAATGGAAGAAATGGAAGAAATGGAAGAAATAGAAAGTGAATATGAAGACGATGATTATGAATAATTAAATTAGTTTAAAACAATAATGTATAATATTAAACTAAATTATGAATATTGAATATAATTTAGATGATGAATGGATTAATAATTTTGAAAAAACAGATAAATTATATGAAGATTTTTACAAAGATGATTTATATTATATAAATTTACGAGTTATATATGTGAATAGATACAATGAAATAGATAAAATAAAACATGAAACTATTTTATTAACAAACAAAAATACAATTTCACAAGAAGAATTTCTTGGAATACTTAAAAAAAACTCAATAGATAATCAAATATTATATTCATTATTATCAATTTTAAAATATAATATATTATTGGAACCAGATGATATAAAAAATTATTTATTAAATAAAAATAGTGAGAATTATTTATCATTAATAAAAAATATAGATACAATTAAATATGAGAAGAGTATATCAATGTTCCATGATTTAAATGATTTAATACTTATTTTTTATGAAAAATCACAAGAACTTATTAAAAAGGGTGAAAAAAACCATACTAAGAAGATATACTTTAATTCTTTAAATGCTAATAAAAAAACTATTAGAAAACGATATAAAGTTTAAATGCTATAATATAGTATCATAAAAAATGGCAGCACTCGTTAGCGCACTCGATAATTATACTCCTACTCAATTCGGTGAGAATGGTCATGTAGAATATGGATGGTCAAATAATATTCAAGACCAAATTTTACAATTCAGCTTCCAAGTTACCCGAACGAATGAACATGGAGTGTCTAGACTTTCTTCAATTTTACACAATTTGTTGACCAATCTTAAGAATAAGGTAGATAGTGGAACATTGCCTGAGAAGGAAGTCGCTAAGGGTTATTTATCTGTTCTTTATAGAATGATTGGACATACTCGCGACATTGTAGATGGTAAGGGTGAATACACATTATCTTATATGATGGTTCATACTTGGTATAAATTTTATCCTGAATTGGCTAAATTTGCTTTGAGATGTTTCGTAACTTTTGACAAAAAGGATGTTCATCAATATGGCTCTTGGAAGGACTTGAAGTATTTCTGTGAGTATTGTAAGAATCAAGAGGATAGAGTGGATTCTCACCTGATTAATTATTCAGTTTGCCTAATCAACAGCCAAATTAAACATGATTATTTAAGATTTTTGGCTAATTCTGATGATATTTCGTTAGCTGCTAAGTGGGCTCCTAGGGAAAAGTCTTCGTTTGGTTGGCTCTATGAAACTCTTGCTGTTGATTATTTTAAGGATGTTTTTATTACTGCTAAGACAGATGAGCAAAAGAGAAAGGCAATTCTTAAGTGTAAGACTGAATATAGGAAGTTCTTGTCAGCTCTTAATAGAAAGATTGATACTACTCAAGTAAAGCAATGTGGTAAAGAGTGGTCAAAAATCGTCTTTAATAATGTAACTTCAGTGACTTTGTCAAAGCAAAAGAAGGCCTTTTTGAATGTTAAAAAGAGTGGTGAGGTACGTTGTCCTGATTCTTTTGACAGAAAAACTTGCGCAGAAAATTTCAATGAACATATCCAAAAGGCAGTTAAGGGTGAGGTTGAAATGAAGGGAAAGCGTGTTGGAATGGCTGATTTCACTAAGCAAGCAAGAGATTTGCTTAGAAACAGAGGTTCTCAAGCTGAAAAAGACCTTCTCAACTCACAATGGCGTGATAATTCTAGTCAAAATGGTGCTCTTGGTAAGATGATTGCTATGGTGGATGTCTCTGGTTCTATGGAAGGAGACCCAATGGAAGTAGCAATTGCTCTTGGAATTCGCATTGCTGAAAAGTCAGTGCTAGGAAAGCGTGTTATGACTTTTAGTGCTACACCTACTTGGGTAAATTTGGGTCCTTATCCTGATTTTATTTCACAAGTGGAAGTCGTTCAAGGTGCTCCTTGGGGTATGAACACAAATTTTCATGCTGCACTTGACCTAATCTTAGATGCTATTGTCCAGAATAAGATGGCACCAGAAGATGTCCAAGATATGGTTCTTGTAATCTTATCTGATATGCAGATGGATTCTGGCGACGGATGTAATAAGCAAGTCTTGTATGACACTATGGCTGCTAAATACCAAGCTGCTGGTATCAGAGTCAATGGTGTTCCATATAAACCACCTCATATCCTTTTCTGGAACTTAAGAAGCACTTCAGGATTTCCAAGTCTTGCTAACCAACCTAACGCATCAATGATGTCAGGATTTAGTCCAGCTCTTCTCAACTTGTTCTGTGAACAAGGTTTGGATGCTCTTCAAAGCTGTACTCCATGGGCTCTTCTAGTAAAGAGTTTAGAAAATGAAAGATACAAAATTATGCGAGAACAAATTGAAGCAACAATTGTGTTTTAAATTTAAAAATATAATATAATAAAATATAATATAATGTTAAGCGTAGGAAATTTAGATTACAAAAAACTACAAAAAAAAGATAATAAATTAAAAACTTTTTCAAATGATAAAGATTTATTAGAAAAAATATTGAACCTTAGATTGAACCTTAATTTGAACCCTAATTTGGCGCCAAAATTAAATTATAATATATCTCCGATTATATTCCAAACATGGAACTCAAAAAAAATTCCAATTAATATGTTTAATGCTATATCTAAAATTAGAATACTTAATCCAGAATTAAATTATTATTTATTTGATGATAATGATTGTAGAAATTTTATTCAACGTAATTTTGATAAAGATGTTTTGTTTGCTTATGATAATTTAATACCAGGTGCTTATAAAGCAGATTTGTGGAGATATTGTATTTTATATAAATATGGAGGAATATATATAGATATAAAGTTTATTCCATATGATGGTTTTAAATTAGTAAATTTGTTAAATAAAGAACATTGGGTAATTGATAGAGATAAAAAAGGAATATATAATGCTTTTATGGTCTGTAAAAAAAATAATCAAATTCTGTCTTTGGCTATTAATCAAATAGTAGAAAATGTAAAAAATAAATATTATGGAGAATCCCCCTTATCTCCAACCGGACCAAAATTGCTAATAAAATATTTCACTGATGAAGAAAAAATAAATATTGATATGACACATACAACTAATGGTAATAATTCTGATAATAAATTTATTAATTATAATGAAAGACCAATATTATGTGGTTATAAAAATTATTTTAATGAACGTGATAGTTTTTCTGTTACCGAACATTATTATAAAATGTGGCATGATCGTAACATCTATAAATAAATTGTTTTTTCATGCCACATAAAATGATAATGCTTTTTATTTATACTTTTATATAATTTATTTTTTTCATTATTGTACTCAATATAATTAGTTGACAATACAAATTTATTTTTGTATATAATATGCCCACCTTTCTCATAATGATGCATATCAATATTTACATTATATTTATTTTTTAATATTAGTTTACCTAACATTAAAGGACCTGTTGGGTCTAATGGATTATTCCCATAGTATTTATTTTTTACATTTTCTACTATTTGACGAATTCCATCTAATAATAAATTATTATTTTTTTTACAAACCATTATTACATTATATATAGAAAGTGGATTTATTCTATCTTTAACTAAATGCTCATTTTCTGATAATTCAATTAATTTAAAACCATTTTCACAAGCTAATTTTATATCTAAATACATGCCGCCATATTGATATAAAATACACAGCCTCCATAAATCTGCTTTATAAGCACCTGGTATTAAATTATCATAAGCAAACAAAACATCTTTATCAAAATTACTTTCAATAAAATTTCTACAATCATTATCATCAAATAATTCAAAAGTAAACGCAGGATTTTGTGATTTAAGAAGATTATTTCGTTCAAGCATTTTAGTAGGTAAATTCTTTGTATACCATGTTTGATAAACCTTTAATGGTATTACATTATTATAATAACTTTTTAAATAAAATGGTTCCCTATATAGTTTTTCTTTTCTATGTTCAAAAAAATTTTTAATTGTAGAAATTTTCTTTTTTTTAAGAATATCTATCATAAATAAATATAACATTTTAATTTATAAATGGAAAATACATGTATATTTATATCATCTAGAGGTATAGCTAAAAGTTGTACATTTTATCCCAAACTAATTTTGTCAGACACAGATCATAATAAATATTTCAATACAGATTATTTAGTAGATATGTTAAAATCTAAAATGTTTGATGGAATGTCTATTTATGTTATTAGTAATGTTATTCTTTTTTTTATTATGAAAATAATGCCAAAAATAAAACATAAATTCATATTAGTAACAGGCGCTTCGGTAAAAACATGTCCCATTGAAATTTTAAATGAAAAAGAATTTAATTTTTTAATGAATAATAAATATTTAATTAGATGGTGTTCTCAAAATAACATTATATATTCGTTACCTAGAATTAAACAGATACCTTTAGGATTAGATTATCATACAATTTTAAATAATTGTAACCATAGTTGGAGAGATAAAAATGAAGGTATATTACCTATTGAACAAGAAAAAATATTAAAAGAAATTTTATTAGATTCCAAACCTTTTTATAATAGAATAACTAACAAAATTTATACCAATTTTTCTATGAATGCTGATAGATTTAATCAAAGGAAAATATCTTTGAATGAAATACCAAAAAATTTATTAGATTTTAGTGGAGGCCAACACAAAAGAACTAAAACTTGGAAAATTATGACAAATTTCGCATTTATTTTATCGCCTTATGGAAATGGAATGGATTGTCATAGACATTGGGAAGCTTTAATATTAGGATGTATTCCAATTATTAAATCTACTGAATTTGAAAATATGTTTAGTGATTTACCTGTACTAAATGTTAAAAATTGGTCTGATATAAATCAGCAATTGTTAGATGATACAATTGAAAATTTTAAAAATAAAACATTTAATATGGAAAAAGTTAAACTTGAATACTGGAAAAATATTATTTTTCAGCAATAATATCTAAATCTTTATTCAGTTTATCTAAATATTTTTTTGATATATTTACTCTGTATTTTGTATTTTTACCAGCTTGATGATGAACAAATGGAATTTTATTGTATTTTAAATTAAAAATATTTAATTCATCCTCTTTAAAATATTGTAGAAAACCATAATCATAAATAATACAATTATTTTTTATATCCAATAAATTTTTGTTAATAATATAAATTAACACACCTTGATCCCACCATTCTGGTTTTGGATTGTTTTTATACAAATTATTATTAAACCCCCACAATTTTATTAAGTTTATACTATATTCAGTATTTTTTACAATAAAAAATCCTGAGTTGACATGATCATTTCGTTTATCATTGCTAAAAATAAAATTTTTATCAGGTGTTTTTTCTATTAATTCGATAATATTTTCAGAATCATAATTGAAATAAGCATCCGCGTCAATCCATATAACATAATCATAATTTTCTAAATTATTCAATATTAATGGTAATCTTTCCCAAGCAGGATGTCTTTCTTTATATGTTTTTTTATTTGATGAAATTAAGTCTAATTTATATTTTTTACAATATAAACTATTTATTTCATAATTTAATTTAGCATATTCCTTAATTTTATCATCATAGTACATTAAAACACAAACTTTCATATATAATATATATTTTTTTATATAATATATATTTTTTATATGAAAAAAATTATTATTTTTGGGTTTCCTCATTCTGGAACTTCTATATTAAAATCTATTATAGGACATATTGATAATGTTTATGAAATAATTGATGAAACAAAATACATAAATACTAGTAAATTTAAAACAAATAAAGAATTTATTTTATGTAAATATCCATATACTATTCCAGAATTTTTTGGAGATAAATATAAAGATTATATTAAGATATTTATTGTCCGTAATCCATTATTTATTTATTCGTCATTAAATAAACGATTTTCATATAATTTTTCAACAAGATCAAATTTGCATATAGATTCGTATATTAATACTATAAAAACTTATATATATTTTTTGAATAATCCGATGAAAAATTTATATTTAATAAAATATGAAGATTTGTTTAAAGATAATTTTAAAGAACTAAAAATAATTTTAAATAATTTAAAGTTAAATTATTCAGATGATATATTTGATAATTCGAAATATTCAAATAAAATAGTAACTTCAATTAAAAATGTTCCGGAAAAAAAACCATTAAATATACATCATGAAGAGTATCGAACGTGGCAAATTAATCAAGAGTTTGTAAATAACAATAATTTAGAAAAAATATCTCTACTAGAAGACCAAAAAAATATATTAATGAATGATGAGTTTATAAATATTTTATATCCTGATATTAAATCATTAATTTAATTATATTGTCAACCCAAGAGCATTTAATACTTTTATTGTATTATTTATATTTATAGTATTTCTATCATTTTTTGAATTATAATTTGTAAATAATCCATAACTTGATGTGTTATCTTTTAACATATAAGGAAAATCTTCAATAAAACAATTAACATTATTACATATTCGAACAATATTAAACCAAACATCATCAGTTGTTTTACATAGTTGTGAATATAAATTGTGATTAAATATGAGTTCATTAGTATTATGAAAAAAACTTGGATGATATAATACACCACCTTTACCTGTAAAAAAATTATACTTGTGTAAATTTATTGTTTTAGCTCTATTTGAATAAGAAAATTGATTATTATTTTTGTTAAGAGTGAAACCTCTAAAATTTATAACACAATTATATAAATTATAACGTTGAACCATTGACTTTATTAATTCAGGATTATACTCTGTATCGTCATCCAATGTTATTATTATACAATCCTCATTCCATTTTTCTTTTAGAAGTGGTAATAATTTTCTGTATGGACCGGTATTATATACCCATTTTACCTCAAAAATATCAATGTTTTCATGTAAAAAATGTTTTAATTTTTCATTGGTAATATTTTTGTCTTTAAATCCTTTATCTAGTAGATATTCATTTTCAGATAAATAAATATAACATTTATTTATATTTAAAGATTGGGTTTTTATACTATTTAAGGTCTTAACTAAAATATTCTGATTTTGAAAAATTGATGTTAAAGACACGTATATTGGTTTAGACATATAATATATTATATTATATTATATTATATGATAAAATTTAACTCAAACAATTATTGGGAAGATAGATATAAAAATGGTGGCAATTCGGGAAAAGGGTCTTATGATAATCTGGCTTTATTTAAATCTATTATAATTAATTCTGTATTAGAAAATAATAATACTTTAATTGAAAATATTATTGATTATGGAGTAGGAGATGGCAATCAATTATCATTATTCAAATTAGATAATAAAAATTATTTAGGTTTAGATGTTAGTAGAACTATTATTGATAAATGTAAAATTTTATATAAAAATGATTCAACTAAAGAATTTAAAACATGCGAAGAAGTAGATTTTACAAAATTAAAGGGCGATTTAATAATTTCGTGCGATGTATTATATCATCTTATAGATTATGATTTATTTATATTTTATATAAATAATCTATTTAACATGTCAAATAGATTTGTTATAATATATGCGAATGATACAGATTTAATTAGTAATGCATCACATGTAAAATTTAGAAAGTTTACAAACTATATTAAACAAAATTTTAACGATTGGATATTAATTAGACATATTGAAAATCCATATAAAAATTTAAGCCCAAGTAATTTTTTTATTTATGAAAAGAATCCAATAATTAATGAATGGAAAAAATATATAAACCTAAATTTATTAAAATTAATTGGAGATAAACCAGAGGGAAATATATACACTTCACATCTATCAACCAAAGAACAAGATTTAATGATACCAAAACAAAAAAATATAGTAACATTAGTTTCACGTTTAAAACCAAATAATGTTTTGGAGATAGGTTTTAACGCTGGATTTTCTGCTTTATTAATAATGATGAGTCATTTAGATATGAATCTAACTTGTATTGATATAAATTTACATAATTATGTAGTTCCTTGCTACAATACTTTAAAAAAAGACTATTCTAATTTAAATTTAATATTGGAAAGTTCACATACAGCATTACAAAAATTAGTTGATAAAAATATAACTTATGATTTAATACATATTGATGGTGATCATTCTCTATCTGGAGCAACAAATGACCTTTATTTGTGTATAAAATTATCAAAAAAGGGGACTATAATAATTTTCGATGATACAAATATAAATTATTTAAATCAATTATGTAATAGTTTTGTATCAAAAAAAATAGTAAGAGATTATGTTTTTAATAAAATAGAGGGAACAAAATATAATCACAGAATTCTTGAGGTTATTTAATTAAATAAAACCTCAGGTGATATCATTATTCGTGCTCCACTATTTTGTATTGCTTGAATATGAAATGCTCTATGCTCACAATCTTCATAACGTCCATCTACATTTATTTTTCCATCTGGCTTAAAATATTGTTTATAAACAAGTCTTGATTTTGTTACATTTTTATGAGCTTCTAAATTAGCTTTTGGTATAATATCTAATCTTATTTTTCCATCATAATATGTATTTAAAAACTTATTTGTTCTATAAATTGAAAAGCCGTTAAATGATGAAATACATGGTAATAAAGCATTTTGAGATGATGCTTTTTTAAGTAATCCATCAACATAATTTTGAATTATGTTGTAATATTTTACATTATTTTCAAAATGATTATAACTAAAACAAAATGGATAGATAGATAGACCCCATATATCATAATATTTAGGACTTGTATTAAAAGATAAACCATCCCAATTATTTAGATACAAATATTTTTTAAGAATATCTGTATTAACTTCTTTACAATTAACATCATCACAATCCATCATAATAAAAAAAGGATATTTCTCTCTATTTTGTCTAACATAATTAAGACAAAAGTTTCTAGCAATAGCAATATTATGAGTTCTAAAGGGTGATAATGGTTGTTGATTCACATAAAAAATCATTTTTGAATTTTTTTGTTGATATTGTTTAAGAATATCTAATGTATTATCAGTTGATTTATCATAATATATTATAATCATATAATCTTCAAAAATAGAGCCTATTTTTTCCATATTTTCAAGCACTTTTTGTAAATAAGGTCCGCAATTTTTAACAGGTCCACATATACAACAATTCATTAATATAATATTTAATATTAAAATTGAAAAAATTAAATTTATTGAATTAAAATTTAATAAATAAATGTTTACTATTGTAACTGGAAGATATAATAATGAGACATGGGAATCAAGTGTGCGTTATAGAATGAGGAAGGATTTCGCATGTATATATGCGCCTCCTTATAGATTAGCAGAAACAATTGACATAAATTCGCCGGTATTTGTTATTGAAATGAATAATTCGACAAACGAAATAATGGGTATCGGATTAATTAAAAATAAATTAATAACAGATAAAGTATACAAAGTTCAAGAAGATTCAAATTGTAATAGATATATTTATATTGGTGATTATCATATTTCG
>Ga0222713_10006429_pt1 | contig 11175 bp, 17 predicted proteins | sample C33_649DmetaG_FD_165061 | JGI IMG/M metagenome (GOLD analysis project Ga0222713, IMG submission 165061) | Estuarine water microbial communities from San Francisco Bay, California, United States - C33_649D | ecosystem: Environmental > Aquatic > Marine > Unclassified | place: USA: California... | reverse complement strand
AAAAGTTTTTTTGTTGCATAGCCTGCCGCAACAGCAGTGCCTACACCTAAAGCAGCAATACCAGCTATCGTTGCGGTAGAAGGAGTGCCAATTAATACTGGACGAGAAATCTTCCTCATTGCTTCATCCAGTTCTCCAACTTGACCAGCAGCTGCACTGGTGTATTGCTTTGCCCTAGAAAGACGATTCTCTAAGGTTTGAACTTCAGGGGAAGGAACGTTTGCTTTAAGTTCTTTTCTTGCAGAAGAAATAACTTTTTCTTTTCTTTTTTTCAAAGTTTCTATCCGCGCTGATAACTTATTAATATCCGCCTTTGGGTACTCTTTTGGTGGCACTGAGCCAGGGGGTAAATACCTAATTCCTTCAAGAACATTCTGACCAGTGGGGCCAAGCTCAATAGGAGGATCTGGGGATATAGTTTTTTTAATTCTGTATTCAAGTTTAGAAACTTTTGAATCAATTTTGTTATAAATTCTTCCACGCTGCAAAGCTTTTTCGCTTGGTTTTTGATACCTAGACTCAGGCGTTACTCCTAACTCTGCTAACTTATTTTCTACTCTTTCTATGATTCGTTTACCAGTGGCTTGTTTTTGTCTGGCGCCAGAAAGCTGCTCTCCTATGTCTTCCCGTTGTTTTACGGTAGCCGGTGAAACATCAGTACCCTCCATGTAGCGTGCACGTTTCATGGCTTCAGGAAGTGCGCTATAAGCCAATGCAGACGCACCCAATCCAGCAGCAGTTCCAATTATTCCGCTTGCGGTAATTGGCATTCCTTTAATTCTTATTTCTGGATCATTCAATCCTCTTGCCGTTCCACGAACTAATCCACCTACAGTGGTAAAAGATTGTCCTTCTGGATCAATGCTTACTAATTTACCGGCTTCTGGTTTGGAATGTTCATAACGACGGTATTGTGAATAAGTAGATGGCGCAACATCTGGACGTTCTTTTTTAAATTCCTGATAAGGAAGTAGTTGACTAGTCTGTCCAAAACCGTAACGTAGCCCTGCTTCTAAAAGTTTTGATTGAGGAGTGCGACCAGTAGGATCTTTTTCTTTAGAGGTAGGCGCGACTGCTTTGTATCCTTTGGGACGCATGCCCTCTGAAAGCGGTCCTGTACGTCCGCTAAGTCCTAGTAAAACTGCTGGGGTACCTACTGCAAGCATTGACCCAGTGACTGGATCCATTCCTGTTATGTTGGAAACTGTTTTTCCAATTTCCCCGGCCATACGTGGGATATTTGTGTACTTCCAGATTACACGTCTAGATTGATCTGTAAGTACATCACCAACAGCCGCCGCAACTGTACCAGCTGGATCTTTCCCTATCTGAGAAACATTACGTGCTGCCGGTCCTGCAGCGGAACCAAACCCATATTTACTTTGATATATAGACGAACGTAGTTCATTGGCTGCTGAATGAACAAACTTCTGAACAGCCGAAAGACTATTTGTTAAGTAGTTTTTATTAGTATCAATATTCATTAGCCGTATTGAGGAGAATTTGCGGACACTATTCTATACATTGTATCTAGATCGGCACTTGGATTGCGGTGTACAATTTCTGTTGGTGCGCGATAGTTTTTAGCCATGGCTAGAGCAATCTCATTGTTGTAACGTTGTTGCTCAAGCTCTGCATGATATTGTTGCATCTGCATTAAATCATTACCAGAAGCATAGGGCTGCTGATGTGATTCTGGTGTGATTATATTTGAAACTGCATGAGATAATGGGGTTGCTGCAATCTGTCCAGTTAGGTTAGCTACTGAAGCAGGTACGCCAAATGCTTCCATTCCGCTGGAAATAGGTGCAGCAACGCCTGAATGAATTGCTGCGTTAATTAAAGATTGAGGTATTGTTCGTTGTGGTTGTTGATTTACAAGACGCGGTAATACTTGCTGAGCGGCTGCGCCAACAGCAGTATCAAGTGCTACCTGTTTACCAAGTGCTGAAAGCGTAGCTGGATTACTAAAATGTGTCTTCATAGCTTGTCCAGCCATTCGTGCACCAGATAGAATTGAGGATAGAGGGTTCATGAGGTGACTACTCCACTGCTGCCTGGAATTTTTCCTGCTACTACTTTACTAGGCATATCCATTGGTTGCTTACTTTGAAATTCAGAAATTGTTGATAAATCTACCTTATCTTCTTCTGGTATAAGTCCACGGTTTACACCAGCAGCATATTTATTTGTCCAGTCTATTGCAATGTCTGCGTTTTTAGGGTCTTTAAAATGAGGCAACCCGTCGGCTGAGTCAAATTTTGCTTGAGACGCCATAGCTGCATCTGCACTAAAAACTGAATTACGACTAAAATCTTCCCCTACAGTTGATTTACGTGCTGCAACATATGGATTGGCTTTTGTATAACGTGCTAAAAACTTTTGAGGATCGTTCAATACGTCAGGATAAGGTCCGGTTGTCCCTGAGTACGGCGGCGAACCGTCACGTAAAGCCTGAGCTTTTGGGTCAGTAAAATCTTTGCTGTAATACTGAGTCATTTTTTATTTATGTTCTTTGTGCTTGCGTAGTTTGCTCAGGGTTTTTGCAAGGTTAGCTTGTTTAACAGTAGTTTTATCATACTTTTCAGGATTTGCAGTTACTTGAGCAGCAAGTTCTTTTGTAGACATGCCGCGCTCCTCTGCTTTTTTGGTAAAAGCGCCGGGGTGCTCAATTGCTCCTTTTATCCAGTTTTTGTCTTTAGCCATAATTACTTAGCAAGTAAAGATTTAACGTAAGAAATACCGACTTTTTTATTTACAAGACCATTTACGACTTCAGTGATTTGCTTGGCGGCAAGCACTTGAGGTACTTCATATGCGGACTTGGAATATTGACGAACTTTGTCTGCTGCTTTTTGTGGCAACCAACGTTCGGCAATTAAGATTGAGATATCTTTTACTTCTTTTGGTGTAAGCGTACCGTCGCTAACGGCTTCTACTGTAAGCTGAATAGCTTGGTCAATATCTGAACCGTTCCACTTTGATAGGTTCCTATCCAGGATTGGATCGACAATATCGTAAGCTTTCTTGATTACTGGACCGTACTTAAGAATATTAGACGCAACTTTAAGGCGATTAAATTTAGTAACTGCAACCGTAATTCCAGCCCCTACCAGGAGGAAAAAAGCTGGTATAAGAATTGATTCGAGTCCTGTCACGGCAATTCCTCAGTTTTGTTCATTCTAGCCTTAGTATGCCGTTTAGTATGGATTCAGTTTAGTGCCGAGGTCAAGATTTTTCATAATATCTGATACGATTTGAGTTGACGGTCCTGGCATGCCAACTGGAACTTGACTTGTTTCTGAACGAATTACGCCACGGGCACGAGCACGTCCAGCAAGTTGTCCAAAGTTTTGAAGACCAATTTGTGCTGTAGAGGTATTGCGTGCAAGTCCCATTAAAGTATTGAGCGCACCATGGGAATTCTCAGGATCATTTGAAGCTGCTAGATGAATTCCGGACTGGCGCAAGGCATTATCAAACTGTTGGGCTAGCATTGGATAAGCAGATTCTCTTACACCTTTTGCATTGATTAATTTATTTGCAGCAGTAATAAATTCATTATTTCTGTTTTCTATTACACGTCCAGATGCAGTAACTACATGTGGATTTGGTAATTCTATTCCGCTTGCCGCTGCATGTTGTTGTGCAACGTTTGCAAAAATTGCATGAGCTTGATTACCAAGACGACGTTGAAATTCATTAGTTGTCATTGGAATTAAACCGCCTTCAGTTTTTAAATGCAGAACTTGACTTGAACTTTGCGGGCCGAGTAGAGCGTTAAATGTACGTACTTTTTGAGGACTTGTTGCAGTTTTATAAGTAGTTGCTGCTACTTCTGGATTAGATCCTGTTGTTTGACCCGTAAAACCTGCATACTCAATTCTTCCTTCAGCAAGAGCTTCTTTGTCAAGTGCGCTTACGTTACGCATTGTTCGACCGCCAGCAGTAGAAATAACTGCAGAAGGATTTGCAACTTCTTGGGTCACACCGTGTACATACTCAGCCCCCAGGGTTTCACGTGATGCGCCTTGACGACCTTGTTTAGTTAGCCCAGACACGTTTTCTTCTACATAGCGATCAAGAAGATCTTTTGCAGTAGTGCCTCTTATTTCACCGCTGCTAATTTTAGCTATACGCCCGGTTTGATATTGATCCGGATCAAATGTTTGTGAACCAATTGCAACACGTTCTCTTGGTTCAAATGCTTTTTGTACTGCAAAAGAAAGCTCTCCACCACCTAATGCAGCATGTGCTTCATCAAGAGAAATGCGTTCACCGGTTTTTGCAAAAACTTCTGCAACAAGGCTTGCAGCTTTTAAAGTTTCTGGAGAAGCATTACGTTCAGGTCTTGCGCCACGGGTATACCATGGGTCTCTGATTTCTCCTTTAATTGTTTGTACTGGAGAAAGTTTAAACTTACCTTCTTCTGCTCTATAAGTATGTTCTCCTGTCCACGGGTCAGCTTGTTGTGTTAAGCCGGAAATGAATGAATCAACCTTATTTATTGTTGATGGAACAGTAGCTGAAGTTTGTTGTGAGACGTTAAAAAGTTCCGGCTGCACTACATTTGCACTTTGACCGGTTATAGTTTCTCCGCTTGATGGTTCAACGCCAGCCAAAGATCGCACCCGCGCCAAGGCATCAACCTTAGGCATTCCTGAAAGTTCTAATTGAACGGGATCAGATGGGTCAACGCCACGACGAATTTCTTCAAACGTTAAACCTGCTTTACGTTTATGAGCAACATCAAGAAGACGTGCAGTAGCTTCTGACCGTTGGTGTTGTGCAACGATGTCACCAGTCTGTTCTGGAGCAAATGACTGGCTTGAAGTGATTATTTCGCTTTCAGTTACAGGTTTTGTACTTAAAACTTCACGAACAGGCGATCCAACTGGAGATCCCTTTGCAACTTGTACTTCTTGGGTTGCAACTGGAACATCCGCTTGATTGTAACGTTGTGCAGTTGTTGGAGGGGTTACATCGCCAGAATTACGGATTGTGTCTGGATCAACGCCACGGTCTATCCCTAATCCCCCTAAGAAGTTTGAAACACGGCTACCAATATTTTGTGCGCTTTGTTTAATGGTTGCCCCAGCATTTTGTACAGCTTGACGGCCTTCTGGAGTAACAGCAAGCGCAACGCCACCAGCGACAAGTCCGGCGCCAAGGGCTGCACGACCTAAGTTACGAACTAAGTTATGTTGTTGTGTTTCGTCTTCAGCGCGATCTACTTCTTGATTGATGTAGTGTTCGCCAGTAAGTGTTGCATCGTGTGTGCCTGCAATCTTTGAAACGTTGTTATCAGGTGTAACCGGTGAATGCAAAGCGCTATCTGCATCAAAACGGCGCATAGAAACCGGCTGATCGTATACAATATTTGCGCCAGGGTTACTTAGAACCCTATTTGCCCCTGATTTACCGAAATTACGGACAAATTCATGTACATCAGGCGCTATTGCCATCTTTTCTTCTGGTGTTTTAGGGTATTTATTACCTGTAGAGGATGCCCAGAGAGCAAAATCCTGCGGTGATACGGGCATCTTATTTAAATTCTTTGATATATCTGATTTTAAGCTCTATAAACATGCTATGACCCCTATCGGCGCCTTAAAATAGGCCATTTTAGGGTAAAAATTACGGCAGGCATCAAGCAACTATAGCGCTAGGAGAGCGGCTGAAACAAAAAAAGAAAGGGTATAGGAATGTTGCGTTAGATAGTGAGTACTACGTTATGTGTGTGTGTAAGTTTAAGCTTCCGCTGCGCTTGAGAGTATATATTGCTTCGTTTAAAGGTATTTTACCTGCTTCGATTAAAGATTTTATTCGGTGGGTGAGGCAGGATTTGTATTTCACCTGCTGCGTTTAAATCATGGTTGAGTTTATTTCTTTGCTGCCAATGTCCGAGGAAGAGCGTGAGCTAGAAACGGAGTACTTAGACCCCGACTCGGACATGGATGAGTTCATGTCATACATGGCGGAGCTTGCAGAGCTTCCTGAAAGCTACGGATGTGAGAACTACGGATGATTTAAATAAGGGGCCTTCGGGCCCCACTAACCTAGATTTACCCTGGTATAATCCCTATTTCCTTAAATTATACTCCTTCTCCCTTGTTCTCCCTCCAAATCCATTGCAGCGCAACGACTCTCAGCATTTGCATCAGATGGAAAGTAGCGAGGCAGGAAATTTCGGCAGAAGCTGTGGAATCAGTGACTTAATTTCTTCTTTGATTCGGTATAACCTTTTGTTGCGTAAGCTTTGTATTTATTCAGGAATTAAATTTTGTATTTAATACTACTTCGTTGCAGACGACTTCCTCCAGGCTTTAGGGCTTGGATGCAGTCCTCTTAACTGCACTCAATTCTACCAACACTACGTTTTAATGTTTTGTTGGTTTTGTGAAGTAAGTTTTGTATTTAAACTTGCTTCGTTTGAATCCCTTTGCATTTCTAGCTATGTACAATGACCAGGAAAACGTTTTCTTTGCTGAAGAAATTGCAGCAGAAATTGCAGCGCAAGCTTATACGCAAGCTTATGCGCAATCTAAAGCGCAAACAGTTTCAGCTTTGTTAGTCAAAGCAGCGATTACTGCTGGTATTGCTGGTGTTGCCTACCTGGCAACACGCCCCAGAGTTAAAAGAGCAGTTGCTGAACTGTTCAAAAACTGATCCGTAAAAGCGGGTCCGGTGGTGCAAACCCACCGGCAGTTATTGCCTCCAGCGGAGATAGGCACCGCACAACAGGAGAACGCCGTGAGCGTCTTCAACACCGCAATTGTTAGCGAAGATGGCCTTCAGCAAGAAGGTCTTCTGCTCCCTACCAGGGGAGAGCTAGCAGCGCAGGCCTACGCAAACATCCAGTTTTGGATGGAGGAAGGCCGCTCACGACTGCTCAGTCGTGAGCAGGCTCTTCAGATCGCCGCATGGAGTCTGAAGATTGCTGGAGAGAAGGATCTTCAGCATCAAGTTCTTGCGGAGCTCGTAGAGCTGCCTGAGAACTACGGCTGATCCGTTAAAGCGGCTAGGGAGGTGCAATGCCTCCCACAGCTCTTACCAACACTACGTTTTAATGTTTTGTTGGTTTTGTGAAGTAAGTTTTGTATTTAAACTTGCTTCGTTTTAGTTCCTTTGCATTCAAACCTATGACTACTGTACGGTTACGTGAAAAAGTTATTTATAACATGCTCCAGGATTTAAGACTCCTGGCACGCAGAGATTCCAGTGAGAATCACCCCATGGTTGATCGTGACCTGGAACAATTCCGCCTTACTTTTCTTGATGCCTTCGAGGCATTCATGGACCTAGGCAAAGATAATCTTCAACCATTTATTGTGGTTGGAAATAAGATTATCTCCAGTAACAAAGAGTTACTGAAATGGCTTAAGCATAAGCTTGAGCTAGAAGCTGACTGGTAACCAGACCAGTAGGGAGGTTTGAATCCTCCCTCAGTTATTGCCCAGCAATGGGCACCACACCAACAGGAGTACTCCATGCTTTCATGGTCACCAGAAGGTTGTCGCTCTCACCGGGTTACCTGGTATGGAGGACAGTCGACACAAATACATTTTGAAATACTACAGAAACACGAATGGCGCCAGGTAGATATCAAGACATTAAATGAACTACCTACTGGCGTTAAAGAGTTTCAAGAATTACTTAGTGAGTGTTATCAGGATTTCATCTGCTAACGCTTAAAGATTTATTAACTTACCCAATCGCAGCCTGGGTCAGGATGCTGCTTATTCCTTTGCTTTCACAACATGTCTTCAGCTAACAACGGAATGATCGTCGGTACCATCGTGTCCGACATCGTTCAACGTCAACCTAATGATCAACTAGATGTAACACAATTCCGTGTTGCTCCAGTCGACGCCAGGAAAGAGGATTCTCCCATTCCTCTAACTGCTTACAACGGTATTGGTACCAACATCGTTAACAAGTACAACCAAGGTGATCTTGTAAGTATTTCTTACAGATTGCGCTATCAAACTTGGCAAGACCAAGAAGGCAAGTACCTCAGCCGAATGGAAGTTGTAGTGACATCCATTACTACAATCCGTCTCGGTAAGATCAGTACCGCCAAACGAGCAGAAGCTGCAGCTGGAACTGACAAGCCAGCTGAACCTCAGCTCAGCATACTAGAAGAAGCTGAACTGGCTTCTTTGTAATAGATTTTTACTCTATGGGGTAGTTTCAACAAATGCTGAAACTACCTTATAGAGTGAATTCTTTTGACGGTCACAAGAAGGGGAGCTTTAACTCCCTTTTCTGTGGTCCTCACCTGAGGCCCGCTGTGTGAAATTTAAGGTTTTCTTTATATTTCCACACAACAATTCACTTCCTTTTCCTTCACAACATGTCCAAACCTTTCATTGCTTTCGTCGGCCTAACACTGACCGGAACAATAGCTTGGCTCAAACTCAACGAAGAACAGCAGAAACGCATTAAAGAAGTGATCAAAATTAACAGGCGCAAGCTTGCTAACCTGATTGCTCCAAGTGAAGATCTTGGAGATCTGACAAACGCAGTAGATCCAGCCGTCCTGGAAGAAATCGCTGCATTCTGTAATGCCACTCCAAAATCAGAAGAAGACTGACACTGCAACACTTTAATAGTTTTTATGGAGTGAGTTTGTATTTAAGCTCGCTCCGTTTTATTCCTTTGCAATCAAACCATGCAACGTCAAGACTACTCATTCCTCTACCAGAAGAACAGCGACGGTTACCTCGTTACAATCCGTGGTGACTTTGCCGAGATGACCAGAGTAAACGTTGTTGAGAAACGTTCTCAATACATCAAACTGGAAGCTCCTGTAGATGTGATCCGCCAGTCAGTCAATCAACTGATCGGTCGAGGCTATCGTCAGGTAAAGGCTCTTGAGCTAAGCTGGAAAGCACTCGCTTCCGATTGACAATCACAAGAAGGGGCGTGAGTCTCATGAGTCTTGCGCCTTTTCCTGTGGTTCTCACCATGAACCACAACTTACCTACAATCCAATGAATCACCATCCAGTTCAAGCTGTTACCGCTATCGGTTGTGGCACTTTGCTCGGTTTTGGCATAGTATTGGTTTGCCAAAACTTAATCAACATTCACGTGTCCAAAAGCTGCGACACGGCAATAAACCGGGTCATCACCATTTCCGGTGTAACCGGTAAATCCAAGTACTGCGTCTCTACAAAACTTCTTCAAGGTCCCAGTGACCTAAACCTAAACCAATGATTGGCTTTTCAATTGAATTCAAACGCTGGTACATTACACTGCGTGGACCATTAGGTAGAATTTATTTGACCACTGGCTTTGCTTCAAAGCTGCCAATTGTAATTCCTGATGGCTTTACTACGTGGGAAGATTTTTTTGATAAAGAAAGACATGATTTGTGTTTGTCTGACGAACAGCCTGAAGATACTTTAACTCAATAACAACTATCCTGGCATTCAGCGCCAACCTGATATAAGCCCAGGACATTCTTTTGCAACCTAACAATGCTTAACTCCGGACAACAACTTGTAGCCAAGATTATGGGTTACAATCCCCTCTCAGAAGAGGAAGGTGCAGAACCTGCAGACCTTTCTGCTTGCAACCTTCCTAAAGACATCAAAGAAGGCTGGCCTGTCGTTAAGTGGAAAGGCAATTGGTACAACGTCCCAACCATGGAAGATGTAGAAGAGTGGACATTTGACTCAGTATGTTTTACTCCAGATGAAGATGAAGTCGAGCCGGATGATTCAAAATCCTGGCTTTCAATCCTTGGAATGATTTAAAAAACATGGACTTCATTGATGAACAACGCAACGCTAACATGCTTGATGCTTTGTCAGATATAGCAGATGAACAAGAAGCAGCAATGCGTGAGTCTGATCAGTCTGACTGGGATGGTGTATGTGAAATCTCAGCAGATGAACGCAATGCCTGCGACAACTACAACGAAAGGTACGTTTTACCCTATTACAGGGTCTGACCTTTCTAAATAGCTTAACCAAACCTTAATATCCGCAATCAACACAAATGCACTATGATCTCTACGTTCCCGGTAACGTGTATGATTTAACCAATCGTTTGCCGACAGAAAGGAATGGAGACCGCTTTGGTATGGTCTTATATTTCAACCCAAAAGTTGGTTGGACCTGTGAACCTTGGTCTGATGCAGCCTACTTTAAAAGTGAAGGCTACACTTCATGGACTCACACTCCAACCATGCCAAAAATTCTGATTCATTCTCCAATGCAATCAGATATATCGAACCAAAACTTGATTGAAAATTGATCTTTATTCCATTTTCTATTATGAACATTCAAGACATCGACATCGAAGACGAACTCATTACAATTACAGCATTAATAGAAGATAAAATTCTTCTTCGTCCTTCTGATAGTGTTAATCCAGCAGAATATGGTCCTGCAATTTGTACTGCTGTAGTTGATATTACAGATATACCAGAATGGATTAATTTTTCTTTGTTATCACAAACGGAACGAATTAAAATCCTTGAAAATTTTTCTGTACTTGACAAATTGGATTGGGAAATAATTGAAAATAATACTGATAATTTTAATGATGTTTATTAATCAACAATCAAACTAACTTTTACAATTTACTTTATCTACAATTCGACGATAAGGCTGAGTCGTTAACCCTGCCTGTTCTTTATCCTTTTTCTTCACAACAATGGAAGCTTCTGTGTCTAACATTCAAATCAACGGCGTTGACTATGTTCGCGCTGATTCTGTTCCTGCTGCCCAGTCCAATGGCAACCGCGCTGTGGTGGTCGTGGATCGTGGCTGGATTTTTGCTGGTGATGTAACCCGCGAAAACGGCCGCATCCGCCTGAGCCGTGCATTGCATGTATTCAAGTGGGAAAGTATTGGTTTCGCCAAGATGGTTGAAACAGCAAATGCTGATCTACGTCCTATTGCTGATGTAGATATTCCTGCTGGCGCAGAAATTTTCTGTGTACCAGTTTCTGAAAGCTGGGGGTTGTAATGTTCAGGCCAGTTGGCAACGGCTACGGCTTTGGCTACGGCTACGGCGATGGCTACGGCTACGGCTTCGGCTACGGCTACGGCGTCGGCTACGGCTACGGCTCCGGCTACGGCGACGGCTACGGCTACGGCTCCGGCTACGGCTACGGCTCCGGCTCCGGCTACGGCTAATAATTTCCAGCAACCGCTGGAAG
>Ga0222713_10006428_pt1 | contig 11177 bp, 16 predicted proteins | sample C33_649DmetaG_FD_165061 | JGI IMG/M metagenome (GOLD analysis project Ga0222713, IMG submission 165061) | Estuarine water microbial communities from San Francisco Bay, California, United States - C33_649D | ecosystem: Environmental > Aquatic > Marine > Unclassified | place: USA: California... | reverse complement strand
ATGGTTACTTAACCAAGCAAATTAGAAATCAAGACGGAGATGGAAATGATACGGATTATTTGTATAGTACTGGTGCGTGTAGTATCACTATGCAAGTTGGACAAGACTCAAAGTCATTCGTTTCATACTCAGAAACAAAACCAACAGTCAATCGAATTTATTCAAGTGTGTTAATGTTTATGAAAGAAGCGGCTGAGATTGATTTAAATCCGCAACCGCTTAAAACAATTTATTTCTACAACAACTAATTACTTAAGAAACTTAAGCTTGTAAAGAGTTCTATAAATGAGAGCTTTTATTTCGTCAAGTATGTTAATCAAGTGCGTATCTTTTTCATTAAAGAAGTCCTGAGCATCAGATAACATATCACCCATGTTTTCAAAATACTTGATGGGATCTTCTTCTTTAACAGAAGCGCCCGCATCAAAACGAATTTGACCATACTTTCCTGCATATGTCTCATAAAGACTATCGCTGAGTTCTACGATGTCGTCATAAAAAGAATTCAAAGCTTTATGTTGAGCATAAGACTTTGTGCGCAAATGCACATAATGAGCAAAGTTTCTTGATTCAAACAGCTTTGCAAATAAAGTCGATACACTGCTTTCTTCTTTGCCCTGAAATTCTTTCAAAGTAATCATGTTACCTCACGGAAATGTTTTTTCTTGTTTTTGTTTTCGCAATTTTGAGAGGACAGCCACATTGAGAAAACTTGTTTTTAAGTTGAATTATTGCATGTAAAACAGCATAAATTTCTTCTGCGCTTTTATTTGTAAAATCGATTACTTTTTTATCTTTCTGTTTTTTTTGCATTAACCACCAATAAATGAATTCCCTAGACTTATATTTATAATAGACACAAAGTAATTTCTTAGGTAATTTGGCAAAAAATGGGAAAACTTAAAAAAATTGCATGTTTTGATTTTGATGACACGCTTTGTTACCGCGATGGCAGTCCAAATTTGGAAATGATTGAGACCGTAAACTATTACCACCAGACTGGTCACAAGTGTTATATTGTTACAGCTAGAGATAAAACACATGAAAGCATAAAGTGGATCAGAAAAAACGAACCAAACAGAACAAAGGTAAAGGATTTTGTCAGACATTATAATTTGCCGATCAAACAATGTCACTTCACATGTCACACACCAAAGGGACCAGTTCTTAAAAAAATTGGTGCAATCATCCATTTTGATGATGAAATTGAACAAATTACTTCAGCAACAGAATTTGGAATTGAAGCCATATTAGTTGACAAAAGTTATCATCTCAGGAAAATATAGCCATGGAACGCGTCAGTTTAATAAGTGGCAAACTGCCTATGATCTTGATCGCGCCTCATGGTTATGATGAGGATGACAAGAACACAGGATTTATTGCAGAAACTGTGGCAAGAAATATTGAATGTTACGCGGTAATTAACAATGGTTGGGAGCGAGCCGATACAGTTGATTATCTGAACGACAAAGCAGACTGTAACAACGTACATCATTGCAGGGAAGATGTTGTACGAGAAGAGTTTTTAGAACCAATACTTCGTTTTAAAAACATAATTCAAAAATACAACGGCGCAGTTTACATCATGTATATTCATGGAATGGGCAATAAACATCGTTCTGTAGCTAAAAATCCAGATTTAGATTTAGTTCTAGGTTTTGGTGCTGGGAATCCAGCAAGTCTAACTTGTGAAATGTGGCAAAAAAACTTTATGCTTTACAATCTAAACAAAGTTGGCATTGTTTCATACGAAGGCAGAGCGGGAGGTCAGATGTCTGGTTGGTCCCGCAATAATATGAATCAGTATTTCAGAAAATGGGAATACGATAGATACGTTTATTCGATGCAGCTTGAGATAATATACGAACTGCGCGAGGAAAAAGACTTGGCGCTCATCACATCCGAATATCTGTCAAGTGTTCTTCAAGACCTGTGTGTGGCTCAAGGATACAACGGACCCGCGAGTTTTAGTTGTTATTGATTTTTAGTGTATTTTCTCAGATACTCAATATCAGATTCTGAAAGTTGCAAATAACGCGGCATGCGATCAAGTGTCCAATCAGCATTAAAATACATAAAATTATCTTGAACATTTTGCTCTAGCATATTGAAATTTTCATTTAAGAGCATGCCCATTAGAATCACTCTGTTGCTTGTAATATCCAATTTTTTTGCAAGCTCTTCTAACTTTGTATTTTGCTCTACTTTAGGGCTTACGGATTCATTCTTTGGCTCTTCTTTTTTTGGAGCGCTATTTTCCTCAATTTTAGGTTGTAACTTAGGCGCGACAAAATCCTCATCATTATACTTATCTGTTTTTTTGTTGTCTGCTGAATATTTAAAAGTCGAACTAATCCATTGTTTAAGTTTACCGTTGCTCTTGTCATTGTAAACGTAAACTATGGCTGAACTTAAAATAACAAATAAAACTAAAAACATCCAAGATCCATTAGTGTTTTGCTGTGAGTTTTGATTGTTTTTAGGTTGCTCGCCTGTAACGACAGGAATTTCTGAAACGGCAGAAGGTTGTGCAACTTGAGGCGCACTTACGTCAGAAATTTTTTCAATATTTTTTTGGAGTTCAATCTCCCAAGGTTCAAGCGACATAATACCTCTCTGTTACATATATCTTATTTATAAAATGTGTTTAATTTTCCTGTCTAATATACTTCTTATGTATTTTGACAACTTTTCCTTTATAAATATTGCAAAATATGTAATCATTTATTTCTAAAATGGATTGTAAAAAAGAACCTTTTTTAATTTTTACAAGTTTAGTGTTTTCTTTTATGTCCTCCTTGTCTGGAACAGCGACAAGTTCGCCTTCAAAGTCAATTACAATTAAAGACTGTTTAAGCACTAGAGCATCTTTTGTGGGTTTTTCATAAAATTCAACATCTTCCCAAGGCTTTTGCATTTTATTGCGCTGTTCTTCTATTAAAATATGAAGCTGTTTTTTGCTAAGTTTTTTCTTGTTTTTTTCGTAAATATCTCTTAATTTTTTCACGCACTTAACATCAAGATTAGAATGAGCCTTCAAACTGTTACATGTGCTGCACATAGTTTGGAAATTGTCAATTTCATCTGTGCCTCCAAAAGCCTTTGCTTTTATGTGGTCTTTAGTAAAAAGTACTAATCTGCCAGATTCTTCCCCATAAAGGTTAAAATGCGGTATCATATCGTTGGCATGACATTCTAGAAATACTCTTGTCCCAAGTAAGCCACAAGAAACACAAGACATGTTATTTTTAAAGACAAAATATCTGTCAGTATTCATTTTGACTAAATATTTTTTACCATTTGCTTCATATTCTTTTTTGATTTTTTCTTCCGTCACGAAAGGCATTACTTCATCTAGTGTAAATTCACCAAGTGTGATTTTTTCCACTTTGCTTTTAAGTTTATCAATTTGCACGACAAATCTAGTTTCATTCAAATCTTTGGCGAGTTTGACATCATCCAAATGCTTACGCGCAAGCTCAAGAGCTTGGTTGTAAGATAAATCTGTTTCAAAATCCCAAAGAATGGTACATGTAGCTCTATACTTCATCTCTTTTTTCTTCAGTGTGCTTGGATTTAAGTTCAGTGAGAATTTCTTTTAATATAAGAATTTCTTTTTCCATTTTTTTATTTGTTTCTAGAACTTCATGTTCTAGACCTAAATCAATTTCTACTAACTCTTTGATCTCTCTAAAGAGAGCACGATAAATTGCATCTTGTTTACGTTCTACTCGTCTTTGCGCCATCAATATGAAAGGAGCCTGAAATGCGGCGATTAAAGACAAAAACAAATTTAAAAGTATAAAAGGATAATCGTCCCAGTGAATAATAAAAGGCAATAAGTTAAGTAGGACCCACAATACAATTAAACAAGCTGCCGTAATAATAAAATGCCAAGATCCGCCAAATTTAGCTACGGCATCGCTTATTTTTTCGCCCAAGGTGCGATCATCTATTGGCTCCATGCATCTCCTTGGTTAAATACAATTTATGTAGCATTTGCAGAAACATAAATGTATTTAACCAAAAAAAATTTAGAAGTATTCATTCATAAAATTGGCTTCCTCTTGACTTTCGAGCAATCTGTAAACCATAAGACCGCAAATCATGGCAGAAACGCGGTCTTTGCTGGTTTTGCTAAACCTTTCGATCCACAGAGCAACAATAGGATTATTTTCACGCAAAGCATGAAGCTGTTTTTTTAAGAACTGTTTGTCGCTTCCGTTACACTCATGCTCTACCGAAAAGCAGGTTTCTGGTTTGACAATTGGCAAAATATGCATGACTTTTTCCTGTGAGCCTGCATTTTTATAGCCCTCATAAAATTGCAAAGTAAGTAAAATATTTTCAATTTAACGAATAAGGAATCTTTGCAAGCAGGTCATACAAAAAATTGCCTGTTTCTTTAGTAAAAATCTCACAAGATTTGCTATCAAAGAAATAATTAGATGCTGGCTTCTCAACCTGCCAAAAACCAGCTTGAACCTCAGTATCTAACTGCCCTGCATTCCACAAGCATTGACCCGTAAAAAAGCGATAGGTAAGTTCATCCATGGACTGTTCTTCTAACATATGAGCAAATGTAAATGGCGTGCCAAAGTAAACGCCATCAAACACTTCTACATCAAACTTGTTCATCATAACTTTTTCTTGAAAAAGATTTTTATTTTCTTCAGTTGCTTTAGTCCTATTTTTAAATTCTTCGTGTCCATGCAAAAAATAAATACCATCTGTTTTCTTAGGACCGCCTAAAAAGATAGGCACGCTGCTTATTTTTTTTTCTATGACCAAATTTTTAGCTTTACTGAACTGCTCATCTGGCGCATTTAAGACATCACGCAAATGAGTCGAGGTTAAATTTCCAACTCTCTGACCATTTAACAAAACTCCTACAGCACCGTTGGCGCTGTGAGAAAAAATGTAAACAACTTGATTTTCAAACGCGGATTCCTGTCCAAAACAAATACCGGGTATTTTCCTAGACACAAGTATCTTGTTGGCGTACATTTTAACTCCAATCTAACTTGTTCTTAAAAACGTGTATTTTGGTTTCTTGCAGATTTAACAGCTTAAAACAAAACCAACTCATATCAATGTGTCCAAAACTTAACTGATTTAATTTATTTTGCAAAATAGACTTAGCTTCAAATTTATTTTTGCAAACTATCACAGCCGAAAAATCTTCTAACAAATTCTGATGCAAGCAAGTACAAAAATACATCTTGTCTGAGTTAGTGCCAGTGTATTCTTCTGGGAAGAGACCTATTGAATCAGACGTTGGAACACCGGTAGCAACAAATCTAAAAAACTTTTTGATAAGATTTACACCCTTGGCTCCTGAGCTATGACCCCTACTATATAAAAACACCCTAAACAAAGTAGTGGTTTTTGGATCGCTTTCATACCAAACAGTTAAGTTGTAGCAATCTGCAAAAGAAAGGTCTTTGCTATTTGTGTTATCTATAAAAGATAATTCTCCATCAATTCTATATCCATCTATATAATCACTACTTGAATAGACAAAACTTGGAGATGATTCAGCAATGTCTTCAAGTTTTTCAAAACGAATTTGAACGTCGCAAGAAATATTTTTTTTGTCTGAATTTGATGAAAGCACACCTTTTAAAAAATTCGTTTTACTCATTTTTGTTTTTAATCCAATGCCATGCTTTATCGCATTTCTTTTTTATCTTATCCTCGACTGCACGTACTATATCATCTACATAAAGTGATGGACCAATAACATTATTGGTTTCTCCAGACATTCCCATTTGGTCTGTCAAATTATATGCCATCCACGACCAATTAGGAACTCCAATAAAATTTGACATGTATTTATCTTCGATTGTACGACACACGCCAATCCACCCATCTTCAATTTCAAAAACTTCGCTGTCAGGAAGATTTCTGCCCATAAATATCCACGAGGGACTACCTATCTTCCAACCGTCTTGCATAATTCTTACAGGCGAGTTTGGCTTTTTTGCGAAACTATGAACTTCAGAACCATCCTGAAGTTCATGGCTTTTTATCACTTCATTTAAAAGTTGTAATTGTTCAATGACAATATCTTTGTTTAAAAATTTAAGACATAACTCGTATGCTGCGTGAGTCCATGCAGGTTCATGCGCGCTGGACAGTTTACGACTTAAGTAAAAATCCCAAATAAATTCAACTTTTTCTGGTTGATTTTTTGCTTCTTTTAATTTTTTTGCAATCATGTTACACCAAAAAAGGGAGGGTGAAATGAATCACCCTCCCTTATAAGAATAAGAAACTAAAATTAAACCGTAAGAATTTCAGAAGCTGCTGAAATTCTACGACCTGATTGACTTGCCACTCCATCGGAAACGGCAAACTTCATGTGAGCAGGATAGTATTTGGGAATCAACAACTGAAAGACGCCCAAAACCTGATCAACTGTGCTGCAATAATCAGCAACACGATCAACGAAACCGCTCTTAACAGTCACAGCTGGCGCTTGAGAAAGGGCAACTCGCTTCTCATCGGGAGTCAACGGCTCTGGAGCAGAGCCAGAGGTCCACATTAGCAGTTCTACAATTTTGTTTCCTGCTGATTGCTCCTCTGCGGTAGCTTCAACCCAATCGCCTTTATCGCTGAAGTGACCATTCAGCAATTCACCGATAGGACGAATTTTAAGAGATGGACTAAAATCCAACTCTTCACTGACCAAACGAGCGGCATTGGCAGGAGTCAACCCTTTGTCAATAAGCAGAGCAATTGCTTCAGCTTCTGCGCTTTGAAAAGACGCGATAGGCATTTCAGACCTAACGCTTTCGGTACAAATCCAGATGAATTTATGATCCACAGAACCATCGGATTTGCGAATAACGACAGAAGGATTTGCTGGCTTGCTCTTATCAGCCAAAAGTTTTTCGGCTAAAGCCCGCATAGCGTATTCATTGAAAGAACGCTTTGTCGTTTCTTCTACAGCTTTGACCGGATCAAAAACGGTCTTAGCATTAACCCATGCCTCCGCGCTTGCACGACCCTGAGCATCAAGAGGAAGCTCCCATTCAGGCTTTTTTGGAGGTTTTGGCTGCTCCTGTGATGCCATAGCAGACAAAGAGCGAAGCGTTTCGCGAACCCTTGCACCGTTAGCCTTAGAAGAAGTTCTAGCCATGTTCAAAATCTCTGATCCAAAACAATCATGAAAAACGCTCCATTCCACGCAATGTGAGGAGTGCATGACTCTTCTGGACAGCCTATTCTACTCAAAAAAATTCATGCTGTACAACAGAAATTAAATGTTTTGCCAAATTTTGTAGTTGTGCAACTCTTGATATTTTTTGATAAGTTTCTTTTTAATTAAAGACTCACAGCTAGCTCCTTTGTAAAGCTGCATGAATTCTGGCATTAAGTCATTATAATTTTTTTGACAAAATAGCACAAAACTTTTTTTGGCTTCAGCATCCGTAAAATCCCATTTTTCAACGCCACAAGAAAATTGCACCTGTTTAATGGCTTCAGAAAATTTTTTCTCTAAATCAAAAACGTTTTGCATCAAATCTTGCTGTGTGGTTTGCAAAATTTGCAACAAAACTTTTTTATACTTTTCATCTATTTTTGCTAATACGTCATCCATAATGCCATTAAGTGCTATCTCGTAAATTTTGTAAGCTGGCTTCATAAGAACATCAATGCATCTATGTCTTTCCAAATACCAAGGAGTTTTTACTTTAAAAATATTGCCGTCTTCCAAATAGCACACATAACCTTCAAAATTTTCTTGATCACAAAAATTAAATATATCTGAAAATTTTATATCAAAACATTTCGCTCTTTGATTGAAAGATTCTTCAAAAATATAGTTGCCCATACTTCTATTTCTAGAACACAAATAAATCAACTTGGAAGAAGAGTATTGTACAACAATTTGATTTTCTGGTCCGACGTATTCAAACATTGGCGTGTTGCCAGCATCAATAGAAGCAGAAATATTTGCCAAAAAATTTGAATCACTGTTGGCTATTTGCAAAGCATATTGAGCTTGTGGTGTGTTTGACGATCTACAAGTAGAAGCAAATAAGTGCCCATCTACTGTTTTAAAAAAATGAATCATAGTGCCATCGCACTTTTCATAGATTCTTGCAGACTTATTTTTATGCAAGTTGTATTGGCTTTGAGCGTTTTCGTTAACATTAAAAAACTTGTGAAAAGGCAAACTCAACAACTGCTTTGTATTAGCGCAAAATGTGATGCCTCTCAAATTTCTTCTAACCCAAGCTTTGTCATCATTGCCAAGAAAAGTATCAGGCAAAGCAATATTGTAATCAAATGATATAGCACCATTTGCTTCAGTAGCTTTAAATTCTTTTCTGTCAGCTAAAGCATCTTGTATTTCATCAAAGGAAAACAAACTACACCTCAAACAAAGTATCGTCCGGTGACTCGTTATTGTACTCCAAACCCATAGTATGGACTTTAGATTTAATCCATTCAAGCCCCTTCTCTTTAAGTTGTCTTACTCTCTCTTTGGTGACGCCTAATTCCGCGCTAATTTTCTCGAGAGTTTTTCTATCACTTCCATTGACTCCGAAATAGTTTTCTAACACATACACTTGACGCTTTCTGTCTGTACCACTATCATCAGACAATAAAAGATCCAATAAAGATCTAATTAAAGCCTGTCGCGAACTGTGATCACGCTCATCAACGTAACCAGTTGTGCGATTCTCGACTAAAGAAACTTTGGCTTCATCTATGGCGCTGAATTTTTCATTGTAAGCCGATTTTTGTTTAGAATCCCTAAAAAAATTCTTTTTCACAACCCAAGTTGCATAAGTCGAAAACTTATGTCCTAAGGTCCAATTGAAATAATCAACAGCTTTTAATACATCAAAATAAGCATCGCTTAAAAGCGAATCAGGATTGGAATTATTTTGATTATAAAAATTTCTATGCTTCATAATTTGCGTGGCAAGTCGGAAATTACTTTCAGCAATTTCATTTCTAATCCCACTTGCATGCGCTAAATATTCTTCAACAATTTTTAAATCTAATTCATTTGGATCTTTATGATCAATCTTAACAAGTGCACACTTTGCCTTATATTTGTAAAAATTCATTTTCTTGAAAAGATGCTGTTCTTGTAAAAAAGTTAATAATGGCTTTTGATAACAAGGATTCATTTCAGGATTTATTTTTGAAGTTTTGATTTTTTGTATTTTGATGTAAGCTTTTTCATAAAGCTCCATCTCAGGCATTTCTGAGACTATTTGTTGCAATTTATCTGCAACTTTGAAATCAGAGTGATAGAAGAATCGAATGTTTGTGTTGAGCAAGGAGTCATAACGAGACAAAATGTTTTGCATGTTTATATTCTCCATAGAAGTTATGGAAAATATAAACCACGCTTTTTTCAAAAGTAAGAAAAATTATTCAACTGTATGAATATTATTCAACATGCATGCAACTTGGTGAAGCTGTTGCACGCGATTACCACTGTTCCAATACGCTCGATCATCAATAAAGAAACACGAAGATGGAAATGGATTAACTCTTGTCTTATCCATCATTTTAGTTGTGACTTCCAACATTTCTTTACCACGACCGCGTGCCTCATAAATTTCAGCTAATCTTAAAAAATGCTCGTTTCTATTCGGAGCAAAAGGTTCAGCACTGCGGTAACACTCTAGTGCTTTATCGTGATCTTGCATTTTTTCATAACACTCTCCCAAAAAACACATGATCATATAGCCATTTTCATCATAGTTTTTAGGACATTTTGTTACTGAATAATTGTGGGAAATATCTAAGAATTTATTGAAATAGAAAATAGACCTGCGCGCAACTTCAATTGCTTGAGATTCTCCAAATGGAAATGTGCTACGATAATCCATAGCATAATCTCTATAGCTTTTTGCTAAATAAAACAAATGATATAAATCAGTTGTCATTTTTTCAGAAGCAAGCAAATCTCTTTCTAATTCAAGAGCATCTGTAAAGAACTTGGTTGAATTAAACCAAGTGTTTCCATCTCCTACAACAAGATGACGAAACTCTCGCGGCATTTCAACTCTTTGAAAGTTTTCGCCTATTTCACCATCGACCATATAAATTATTTCATGCCGCTTATCGTGCTTGAAAGCCCAATTGAATTTTGCATTCCACAACCAACATCTGTAATATTTGCAAGTATGTTGCTCTGCTAGAATATTGTAACTTTGTATATTTGTGTCTTCTAGAATTGACCAATTGAAACTATCATCGACAGCTAAAATTTCATCCGCATCAATTCGTAAGATCCAATCGCATCCATGTTGAGTCTTTTGGCACTGTTGCAAGGCATGATCGCGATTAAAACCGGGATACTGCCATTCTGTGGTATACAAAAGACCCGGAATGTTTTTTTCAGCAAAAAAATTAGTGATTATTTCTTTTGTATTGTCTTTAGAACCGTTGTCTTGTATCACATAGTAATCAATAAATTTATAGCATGACTCTAGCATTCGCTGGATAATATGCGACTCATTCGCAACCATGGTATTCAGACAAATTTTAGCTTTCTTTTGCATATTTCACTCTAAATTGTAATCATCAAGTTCTTCTGGCACTTTTGGAACTTCCATGCCGCGAAGCTTCATTTCCCTTGTAATGATAGTAGTTACAAGATGAAGCATCTCTAAACCGTTGTATGGATTAACATGATTTAATTCAATTTTCAATCCATTTTCATCTTTTTGATCTATAGGCATGATTAAAATGTATGTATTCTTTGGACGCTCACGAAATTCTTTCAGTAATTGATCAGTCGTGGCTAATTCCAAATCGCTTAATAAACCCTGATTTCTGATTATGGCTAATTCGCTTTTATGAAAATGTCTCAAAATAAAAAAGGCACAAAGCAGTAAAAAAACGCCTACGAATAATCCTATAAAAAAAGGAAGATCTAGCATCATTTGCCTCTTGCCCAAAAAGATCCACAGTTAGCAGCGCCTTTTAAATTACGCCTAAACAAATAAGCTTGAGCAGTGTTTTTTTCAATATGATTCCAAGATTCTTGAAATAAAGGTAAACGAAGCAAAGTAAAAGATTTAATCTCAACAATTTTTCGCTCAAACAAATTAAACTCAACTCCTTCAATTTTATCAATTTCTAAAATACAAGTGTCAGTAACTTCATAGACTTCACCGAAAATACTGTTGGATGCAGAG